>JACCDS011840956.1_pt1 | contig 18389 bp, 11 predicted proteins | sample 7446441 | NCBI WGS metagenome assembly JACCDS01 (sample SAMN15323445, study PRJNA562643) | freshwater metagenome | isolation source: river surface water | place: USA:Blue River Watershed | collected 2017-08-17
GGATATTAGGAAATTTTGACTGCGGCTCGTGACTTCGAAGCGCAATTTAGATTCACTGGAAACGACCAATGGACGCACGTTTAAGTTGTGCGGGCTCATTGGCGCGATGATTAAAATATCAGAACTTGGCATCACTAAAGGACCACCTACGGATAGAGAATAGCCCGTTGACCCTGTGGCTGTCGAGACAATTAATCCATCTGCCCAATACGAGTTCAGGTAATTGCCGTCCACAAAAGCTTTGATCACGATCATGGAAGACGTATCCGTTTTCATGATGCCGACCTCATTTAAGCCAAATTGTTTGTCTTCAAATAATTCGATTTCTGACTGCACACTGACGAGCGTACGGTCTTCGATGCGGTAATTTCCTAGGATTAATTGGTCCAAGGCTGGGCTAACATCTTGTGGCGATAAAGTGGCCAAGAAGCCTAATCGGCCGGTATTTAAACCCAGAATAGGTAATTCCTTGGCACCGATGTGCGTCAACGTTTCCAATAGGGTACCGTCGCCACCAATACTCCACGCCATGTGCGCGTCGGAGGGAGTTCCCGTTTTTTCGTTGTAGGAAGGGATGTCGGCAACGTCAAATTGGTGTTCAGCTAAATGCTGTTTAAAGTATTCGGATAGGATGGGCACACAGTTTTTGGACGTAATTTCTCGCCAAATAGCTTCCATCAGCGGTTTCGTTTCCGCATTAAAAGACTTTCCATGAATGGCTAAACGTAGTGACACCTATTATGGATTTAAAAATTTCATTAATAAGTCAAAGCGCTCATTATCAGCTGCTTCGCGCTTCCCGAACACATAGGCTTTGTTAATAATCACCCCATGACGTTCTAATCCTTGAATGATTCCTGAGAATTGTTCGGTTTGGATTTGAACCACTAATTCCGGTAATCCCAAGGCATCCTTACTATTCCGGAGCATAAAAGAACGCGTAATTAAGCCGCGATTTTCTTCAATAATCCGGGCAATTAAGCTGAATGAGTCGTGCTGGATATGAAAAGGAAGGTAGATGATTCCACCATCTTGACCATTAAAACCATTCAAGGCAATCGCCTCGCCCACCGAGCTCAGACATATATATCCTTGCCATTCTTGGGAATCATTGACGACTGGAATTAGCTTGAATTGGCTTTTTTCAAAAAGGGGTAAACTGGCGAACAAATCCTCGTCGGCCTCCAATGAATAATCCTTGAAAAATGAAGTTAATTCACTCAATTTTCCGTCTGGATGATTGCTGCTTGCCACCAGTTCTTCGGTGATATTTCCCAAATATTTTTTTCCGTCCAACACGGCTATGTTGGTCAGTTCATGGCTATGAAATGCCTTCATCGCTTTTTGAATTGAATCCGTCAGTTTCAATACTGGAAAATCGTACGATAAGTAAGCGAGCGTAAGCATGCTATACGGGATTTTGGTCTAGCCATTTGGCTAAAATCTGGTTGAATTCGTTGGGTCTTTCCATCATGGGTGCATGGCAACATTGATCGATGAAATGTAGCTCTGAACCTGGAATTAATTCATTGAATTCATGGCCCACTTGCGGTGGGGTAATGGTATCATTTAAGCCCCAAATCAATAGGGTAGGGGCATTTATCCGAACAATATCTTTGGCCATGTTGTTCCGCTGCGCGGATTTGGCAATGGCAATAATGCGCATCACTTTAGGGATGCTATTCGTGATTTCGAATACCTCGTCGACCAATTCCTTGCTCGCCGTTTTTGGGTCATAAAATGTATATTCAACCCGCTCTTTGATGTACTCGTAATTACCACGTTTTGGGTAAGATCCACCCATGGAATTTTCGAATAATCCAGACGATCCCGTTAGGATTAATCGTTGAACTTTCGTTGGATATTTTAGGGTATAAATCAAAGCCACGTGGCCTCCTAATGAATTTCCGATTAAGCTGAATTTGTCGAGTTTTTTGTAGTCAACAAATCCTTCGATAAATGTGGTTAAACCTTCACATCCAGCCTCTTTGATAGGCATGTCGTGAATGGGCATTAATGGAATGATGACTTTGTATTTTTGGATGAAGTGGGTGATAACGCCCTCCCAATTGCTGAGTGCACCAAATAAACCATGAAGGAGCAGTAAAGTATCGCCGGATCCTTCCTCGATATACTGGTAGTCTTGTTCCTTCTTAATTGTATAATTCATTCCTAGTACCCATTTAATCTGCAAAGTAATAAAAAAGACTTTAAACTTTTGTAAGTTTATGCAGTTTGTTCATTTTAAATATTTCATGAAACCAGTTGTCATCATTGGCGCAGGAATGGCCGGCTTGCAGGCCGCCTCGCAATTGCACTTAAATCAGATTCCGTTTATCTTGGTGGACGCTCAAAATTACGTGGGCGGCCGACTCCATTCTGAGAATTTCAAAGGCTTCACACTCGACGCAGGTTTTCAGGTTTTACAAACCAATTACCCGGAAGTGCAACGCAGTTTGGATTTGCCGGCGTTGGACATGGCTGCTTTTGAATCAGGGGCTTACCTGTGGAATAACGATTCGTGGTTGGTTTTCGTGAATCCGCTCAAACAACCTGGATCCCTTTTTGACGTGTTGTCGTCCGGAATCATGACTTTCAAAGATGCTTTTTTATTAGCTCGCTTATGGTTTATCACGCAGGCTGATGTCCAAGCTCTCCGTTCCATGGAATCCACCCAAGATTTTCTAAATCGTTGGGGTTTCTCACCAAAATTTCAATCACATTTTCTTCGGCCATTTTTTGGCGGGATCTTTTTATCGGCTGGTTTAAATCCGCCGGCCTCCTTGTTTCGCTATTACATGAAGCAATTTTTAGAGGGAACTGCCGCGATACCAGCGGCTGGTATGGGGTCAATCCCAGCGCAATTGGCAGCTGCTTTGCCTGCGGATTCGATCCGTTTGGGAACGCAGGTGACTCAAATTTCTGCACATCAAGTGAATTTGTCGGATGGTCATGCGGTGGAGGCGGAACATGTTATCCTTGCTACAGATGCTTCAGCTGCTGCGAAACTATTGGGGGTGTCACTCGAAAAAGGTGCCTTTTGGAGCACCAAGACGTTATATTTTCAAGCGCCGGCTTCAGCCGACAAGAAGTCCATGTTACACCTGGTTCCGAATAGTCGGGTGTTGCATTATGCTTACTTGAATCATGTGCAGTCAAGCTATGCGCCTCCGGGTAAAGATTTAATTTCGGTTACCACGCTCGATGTCTCGATGCATTCGGCTGATGTATTAGCGGAGCTCGCGCCATTTGTGGGCCCTAGCATCCAAAAATGGGCATTTTTGAAGGAATACCTCTTGCCAGAAGCCTTACCTGTGGTGGGTGCTTTTGATGAACTGAAGCAAAAATCTGCGGAGGCTGGCATCGTTTTGGCTGGTGATTTCACAGGTTTCCCATCCTTGCAATCGGCCATGAATTCAGGTCGTTTGGCTGCTGAAGGATGCCAAAAGCCCTGATAATTATCAGGAAATTTTTCCGCTTAATTTGTATCTTTGTCGCTCATTTTGTTTAACCATATGAAAAGAATCCTACTTGCGTTCGCCTTCATGGCTGCTTTTGCCTCGTGTAAAAAAACGAATCCTAATTATCAGCAGGAAGCGGCAAATCCTAAGTTTTTAGAGCGTGCACAAAATATGTTGACTGAAAGTATCATTCATGATATTTTCGCTCCACCCGTTTCCTCGCGAATTTACATGTATGCCAGTGTGGCGGGCTATGAGGGAGCGATTCATGCGGATAAGCGTTTTCGTTCGTTTGTAGGTCAATTGAATGGCTTCGAAAAAGTGGCTCAGCCGGAGGCAGGATTGGAATATTGTTATCCGTTAGTTTCAACACGTGCGTTTTTATCGGTGGGTAAAAAATTGACATTTGCCCAAGAATTATACGATGAATTTGACAAACAAATTGAGGCTGATTTCCGCAAGACGGGGATGCCGGATGACGTGTATGAGCGTTCGGTCACATTAGGCGATTCCATTGCGGCTTCGGTGATGCGCTGGGCTGCCAAAGATAATTACAAGCAAACACGTGGTTTCCGCTTTACGGTAACGAATTTACCAGGTACCTGGACGCCTACACCGCCGGCCTACATGGATGCGGTGGAACCTTATTGGACGAAAGTTCGTCCGGTGGCCTTGGATTCCTCGGCTCAATTTAGAGCGCCTGAACCATCGAAATTTGATTTGACGAAAGGTAGTCCGTATTACAAAGAGGTCATGGAATCGTATGAGACGGTGAAGAATTTGACGAGTGAGCAGCGGGATATTGCCAACTTCTGGGATTGCAATCCCTTTAAAATGAATATCACTGGACATGCGATGTTTGCGACCAAGAAAATGTCGCCGGGCGGTCACTGGTTGGGCATTGTAGCACAAATTTCGCGTCAATACAATAAGCCGTATGTGGAGACGGCGGAGGCGTTGGCCTTGACTTCCTTAGCTATATTTGATGGATTTATCTCGTGCTGGGATGAGAAATACCGGTCGATTCGCATTCGTCCGGAGACGGTGATTAACGCGTCGATCGACAAATCTTGGATTCCGGTATTGCAAACTCCTCCATTCCCAGAATATACGTCAGGCCACAGTACGATTTCGCGTGCGGCGGCTGAGGTGTTGACGAACGTTTACGGGGATAATGTGGCCTTCAATGATTCTACAGAAGTTCCTTACGGCCTACCGCCGCGTAAGTTTACGTCATTTATTCAGGCTTCGGATGAGGCGTCGATTAGTCGGCTTTACGGTGGAATCCACTTCCGCCCGGCCTTAGACGAAGGAGCGAAGCAAGGTTCGAAAGTTGGTCAGTGGTTATTGGCCAACGTTAAAACACGCAAATAATGCACGACATAGCCTCGCGAGATGACATCAAGATTTTTGTGGATGCCTTTTATGGCGGCATGAAATCAGATGATTTGGTGGGGCATATTTTCCTTGATGTGATGCAGGTGGATTGGGCTCACCATTTACCCAAGATGTACGATTTTTGGGAGATGTTGCTGCTCGATGGATCCAACTACAAAGGCGCACCGATGCGTCCTCACTTAGAAATCAACCAAAAAGTTCCGTTGACCATGGCCCATTTTGACCGTTGGTTCGAGATGTTCTCCTCTACTTTAGACGCTCATTTTGCAGGTCCCAAAACCGAAGAGGCAAAGACGAAGGCGTGGAATATTGCGCAGACGTGGGCATATAAGCTACTGCTCATTAATGAGCAGTAGCTTATATGCCAGACTCTAGACGTCAGACGTTGGACGCTAGTCCGGAGTCTATAGTCCGGAGTCGTCAGTATAGTGTAGTATTATATGTAATACTTCGAACTTAATATAGCCTTCTATTTTTACTCCGGACTTCGGACTCATTCCCTTCGGACTAAACCCCTGTTATATTTTGAAATAAATCTTCTTCCCATCCAGCCAGGTCGCAAGCCGAACAATTATCATCAGCACCACAATGGAATTGAGAACATCGTCCCAGGCGTCGGGAATCGAAACCAAATGCGCAAATCCGCCCACGAAAATGTGCGTTGTTTTGTTTAACCATTGCGGAACGATCGTTTCGAAAAACAGGTAGATCAAAAGGGAATTATTACCAATGGAATTCAGATACCGGGGCAAGGCAAGGACGGGTTTTTCGCTTGACCAGTTTTTGTAGAATAAGGCCATGAGTAAGGTAATCCAACCGGCCGAAGCGAGCGTGAAGGATAACGTTGCCGTACGTTTGATGATCGGAATTCCGGCCATATCGAGCCCATATCCGGCTATAATCCCTAAGACCCCTAAGCCCAAAAATGTGCGAAAAACCAGTTGGGGAGGGCTTGTCCGATGAATAATTCGGCCTATCAAAGCTCCCCAAATCGTATGCGCCGCCGTAGGTAAAAAGTTCATCGCAATCCAATGGCCTCGACTCAATTTGCCCATCAACATATAATCGATGTACGATCCAAAATTATGATCCGGTGTATACGGTTGGTCAAAGCCCGAAATCGAACTGAATACATACAGCGAATGCGAAATCAATAATAATAGGAGTGAAGCTGCGATTTGCAAGGGTATCGAAAAGCGCAACAAAAAGAACGTAATCAGTGTCGTGAAGGCTAATTGGGTTAGTACATTCCACAATTCCAATACCATTTCACCACGATAAATGCAATGCAATCCCGTGCCAGCTAAGAAAAGGAAAACGGACCTTTTGATGACGTGTGGCCATATGGTGGCATAGGTTGCCCCTTGGTCTAATCGTTTATAGGTTGAAAAATACAGGGCGGATCCCGCAATCAACATGAATCCTGGTTGGATCAAATCCCAAAAGTGTAATCCTTGCCATTCGGCATGAAAAAATTGCTTCAGAATAAATGAATGAGGGAAGAGCGTTTCGAGATGCTCGTATAGGCCGGTACTTTCGGCAGCCAACAGAAATAAGATAAACCCGCGAAAATAATCAACAGCAGGGAAGCGGTTTGTGATCATTGGTTTAGATTGGTTGGCTCAAAGGTAAACTATTTTTTTAAAATCAATTTTGTACTTTTGTTTATTGTCAATGCATATGATTGTATCTACTCCGGGGAGGATTTGTTTGTTTGGTGAACATCAAGACTATTTAGGTCTTCCGGTCATCGCGGCTGCAATTTCAAAACGTATTCAAATCAAAGGTGCTTTTCGCCCCGATCGTGTGGTTCATTTTGAACTACCTGATGTGAATAAAAGCGACAAATTCGTACTGGATTATCCTTTAGCATATACGCAGGAGCGTGATTATTTTAAGAGTGTTTGTAACGTTTTGCAGCGCCGGGGACATGTCATTGACAAAGGATTGGAATTAGAAGTGCGCGGTAATATTCCGATCAATTCAGGCACGTCGAGTTCGTCTGCCTTGCTCGTTTCCTGGGTGCAATTGCTCAACGAAATGTATAAGCTCGGTTATTCCCAAAAGGAAGTGGGCGAAATTACCTACGAGGCCGAAGTGTTGGAATTTACGGAACCCGGTGGGATGATGGATCAATACGCCACGGCGGTGGGCAATGTTATTTACTTAGCCAGCAAGCCTGAAATTTCCATCAAAACCTATGCCCGAGATCTCGGTACTTTCGTTTTAGGTGATTCATTTGAACCCAAAGATACCTTAGGGATTTTAGCCCATGTCAAATTTGGGACTTTAGGTGGCATTGAAAAAATCAAACAAGTAGATCCGTCGTTCGATTTGGCAACGACCCATTTAGCATCTTGTGCAGTTTATAAATCGTTGTTGACCGAAGACGAATGGATTTTATTATCCGCTAATATTTCGGATCGTGATATTTTATTAGCCGCCAAAGCCATGTTTGAAGGGGAGGAGCCTTGGGAAGATGCGCGTTTGGGTGATTTATTAAATCAACACCAAGTGAATTTGCGTGAACACAAGCGCATTTCGACGCCGAAAATCGATCGGATGATTGAGGCTGCTTTAGGAGCGGGAGCATTAGGGGCAAAGATCAATGGTTCGGGTGGAGGCGGTTGCATGTTTGCTTATGCGCCGGAAAATCCGGAAGCGGTGGTGCAGGCGATTAATGAGGCAGGAGGAAAAGGTTACATTATTCGCGTCGATGTAGGTACGCAAGAAGAGAAAGCAAGTTTATTTTATTAAGATATGAAAAAGAGATTATTGATTTTGGCGGGCGGTATGGCTTCGCGCATGAAGAAGGCGATGGCCGAAGGAGCGAGTGATTTAGATCCGAACTTAGTTGCACAAGCAAACTCGGTGACGAAGGGAATGATTCAAGTGGGTAGAAATGGAAAGACCTTAATTGATTACCAATTATACAATGCGCATTTGGCGGGGATTGAGGAGGTTATGTTATTGTTGCACCCAACAGATACCGTTTCACAGGAATATTGTGAAAGATTAATGGCCAAAGATGCTTGTTGGGGCATGAAAATCGTGTTTGCTCGCCAACAAATCGCTGCGGATCGCGAGAAGCCAGCAGGAACGGCAGATGCTGTTTATCAAGCTTTGATGCAACATGCGGATTGGCAAACGGGTCGCGTGATTGTATGTAATTCAGACAACTTATATAGTGTGAATGCGTTGAAAACACTTTGGGCTTCTCCAGAACCCAATGCGTTGATCTCGTATCACAGGGATAGTTTGTTATACCCAGCGGAGCGTATTTCAGCTTTTGCCTTGATTCGCACGGATTCGGATGGATATTTATTAGAGATTATTGAAAAGCCTACGGCTGAACAAGCGGCGGAATTAATGGCGAAAATCGGTCGCTTAGGTGTGAGTATGAACGTTTTTGTCTTCGAAGCATCCACGTTCCTTCCTTATTTAGCGAAGACTCCGTTCCATGCGGTGCGTAATGAAAAGGAATTACCTACGTCTGTGGTCATGTTTGGAGAGGGAGAGGGTCGAGGTTTCTTTGCGATTCCATTAGCTGAAAATGTGCCTGATTTAACTTCGAAGGAAGATATTTTGGTGATGAAGCAGTATTTGGAAGATACGTACGGGGAATTTTAACAATTAGACGTTAGACGTTAGACACTGGACGTTAGACATTTCATCATGCATGTGTAGAGACGCGATACCTCGCGTCTTTTTTTTGTTTTAGACGCGAGGTATCGCGTCTCTACATTTTATTACAACGTCCAGCGTCCAGTGTCCGATGTCCATCGTCCAAGGTCCGACGTCCATCGTCCATCGTCTAACGTCCAACGTCTAGCGTCTAGTATCTTTTGTTATATAGGATTTATTTGTACTTTGGTGCAAAACCTATTTAATCAGATGTCCATTGCAATCGTTATCCTCTGTATAGGCCTGTTGGTCTTTCTTATCACCTATTTAAAAGTTAATTCATTTATCGCCTTTCTTTTGGTGAGTCTTTGCGCTGGAGTCCTGCTGGGATTGCCGTTGCCTGATTTGGCTAAATCGATTCAAAAAGGCTTAGGTGATACGCTTGGATCCTTAGTGACCATTATTGTGTTGGGGGCGATGCTGGGAAAATTGGTGGCGAGTAGTGGGGCGGCCCAACAAATCGCATCGACGTTGATTCAGTTATTTGGCGAAAAGAATATTTCTTGGGGATTGATGTTCACGGGATTCATTATTGGTATTCCTTTATTTTATAATGTAGGTTTTGTATTAATGATTCCGTTGATTTTTGCCCTCGTGCAGAAATTTAAATTAAATCCATTGATGGCTGGTGTGCCCATGATGGCTTCTTTGTCGGTGGCGCACGGATATTTACCTCCGCATCCTTCTCCGGCAGCTTTGGTGGCGCAGTTTCATGCGAATATGGGGACCACGTTAACTTATGGTATCATCGTTTCGATTCCGGCGATCATTTTAGCGGGACCTATTTTTGCCAAAACGCTTAGTCACATCACCCCCAAACCATTAAAGACCTTTGCTGTACAGGAAGTACCGGCGGACGAATTGCCAAGTAAATCGTCTAGTTTTTTGACGGCTTTGTTACCTGTATTTCTTTTAGTGTTTACGACCGCACTGGATGTACAGTTGGGCAAGGATTCTTCATTCAGTCCGGTGTTGCATTTAATTTCAGATCCAGCCATGGTGATGTTGGTGGCCATCTGTTTCGCCACCTGGACCTTAGGCTTACGTTTAGGTAAATCGATGGAGCATGTGATGGGTATTTACACGGAAGCTGTGAAGGATGTGGGCATGATTTTATTGATCATTGCGGGGGCGGGTACCTTCAAGGAAGTCTTGCTCGTTTCTGGAGTCAGCAAAGAGATTGCGGGCTACTTGGGTAGTCTACCTATTCCACCTTTAGTATTAGGCTGGTTGATGGCCGCGATAATCCGCGTCTGTATCGGTTCGGCGACCATCGCTGGTTTGACGGCGGCGGGGATGATTTTACCTTTAGTGGCTGCGGGTGGAGTTAATCCGAATTTAATGGTCTTGAGTATTGGGGCGGGAAGTTTGATGTTCTCGCACGTGAATGATACGGGATTTTGGATGTTTAAGGAGTATTTCAATTTATCGGTGAAAGAAACGATTCGATCGTGGTCTTTGATGGAAACGATCGTGTCCATCGCGGGTCTTTTGGGTGTACTCGTTTTAAACCAAATCGTCTAATTCTCGGAATAGTTTTATATTATCTTTTTTCTGCCCTAGAAAATTTCTTGGAATAGTAATATTTGTTTTTGTAGAAGACGGCAAAAAGAGTGTGATTTAGCTGTTTTTCCCTACGAAATTCTGATTTATGTCAATTTTGCCGTTAAATATTTGGTCAAAAGTTGACACTTTATTAATATTTCTCTAATTTTCCCTCAGTTAGATTATTTTATCAACAAATTTTTTCAACCCTAACAAAAAAGTACATGAAAAAAAATTTACTCATGACTTTCCTGTTGGCTTTCTTCACACTAACTAGTTTAGTTGCCCAAGATAGAAAGATAACAGGAAAGGTAACTTCGGCTGAGGATGGCTCGGGGCTACCAGGTGTAACTGTTTCGATTAAAGGAACAGGTAAAGGAACACAAACAAATGTAGACGGTGTTTACTCTGTTTCTGTTTCAGGTTCTGCTACATTGGTGTTCTCCTTTGTAGGATTAAATTCACAATCAGTTTCAGTAGGTAACCAATCGGTTATCAATGTTGCGTTATCTACGGATGCACGTCAATTATCTGAGGTTGTCGTGACAGGTACAGGTACGGCGATTGACAAGCGTTCAACGGCGATTGATGTACAAGCGATCACAGCTAAAAATTTACCTTCAGTTCCCTCTGCTTCGGTTGACCAGGCTTTGATTGGTAAAATTGCAGGAGCGCAGATATCTTCAGCGAATGGTATGCCGGGCCAACCGGTTAATATCGTTTTGCGTGGTATTAATACAATTAACCGTGGTACTAGCCCAATGATCTTATTGGATGGGGTTGAATTAGGTTCTACGGATTTAGGAACAGTTGACTTAAACATTATCGACCGTGTCGAGGTAATTCAAGGTGCTGCGGCTGCTACGATTTATGGTGCACAAGGAGCGAATGGTGTTATCCAATTATTCTCGAAAAAAGGAAAATCAGGAAAAGTTACGATTGATTTCAATTCTTCTGTGATTAACGCGTCACCTTTGAACGAAGGCGGTTTGCGTAAAGCGGATATGCACGGATTTAAGACAAACTCAAATAATGAAGTTATCGGTGGCTCTGGCCAACCTTTGTCTTTAGATCCAGTATATGGTTCTTATGGAGAGAATGTGATTTTTGCAAGTACAGATCCAACGGTTTTAATCAATAAGCCATATAATAAGAACTTGAAGTATTATGATCACTTTAAGATGTTCTTTGTTCCTACGACAAACTATAATAACTCATTAGCGATTTCTGGTGGTTCTGATAAGTCTGATTACAGCTTAACACTATCAAATTCAGATAATGCTGGTCCATTTAAGAATGTAGGTGGTTTGAATCGTACCAACTTGACGGCCAACTTAGGTTTTGAATTGGCTAAGGGTTTGAAATTACGTTCAATTACGCAATTGGCTTATACAAAAAACAACATCAATGATGGAACAGGTCGTTCGATTATCTATTCTGTATTCAACTCACGTCCGTTTGTTGACTATGATTGGAAAGATAAGGATGGCAACTACCCTGGTTACATGGGTGATGCAGTAGGTGTAAACGGTTACAACCCAAATGCGGTTAACTATTATACACAAACTGATACAAAGAAGATCGACATCAATCAAAGCTTGAACTTGAACTATGAAGTAAACAAGTTTTTGACATTGGATGCGAAGTACGGTATCAACTACCAAACTGACAATACGATTTATACGTATTTGAATCAAACAGGTAACAAGAACATTATGGACCAACAATATTGGTACTATAATTTCAATGGAAATGATGCAACGGGTGAGTTGAACAAGTATGAGTATACACGTTCATTCCAAAACTTCTTAGCTTCTGCTTACATTAAAACAGATTTAGAGAAAGACTTTGGTTTAAATATTCCATTGCGCACGACGACGCAGGTTGCCTTTGATTACCGTAACCGCGAGAACAAATCATACGTTTCATACGGTATTGGTTTGCCAAATTACACACCATTCAATACTTCGCAAGCAGCTGCTACGTATGTAGCACGTGATTACCGTGAGCCATTTATTACGTATGGTTACTTAGCGACACAACGTTTGGATTATGGAACGATTGGTGGTGTTTCAGGTGGTTTCCGTACGGACTTCTCATCTGCGTTTGGTGCGGCATCTACGCCACAGACTTTCCCTCGTGGAGATGCTTACTTACGTATTTCTGAGTTAGGATTCTTTAAAGATTCTAAGATCGCAACTACCTTAGAAGATTTCAAAATTCGTGCAGCGTATGGAGAGGCAGGTATTCAACCTAAGCCTTTTGATCGTTACATTACGTTAAATACAGGTGTTATTGGATCAGGTAATGCATTTTACTTCCCATTAACGCAGTCGAATCCAAACTTGAACGTGGAGATCTCGAAAGAATTAGAGATTGGTACGGACATCGGATTGAACTTAGGTAAGTCATCTGCTTGGTTGAATTCATTGAACTTCTCGGGTTCTTACTGGAAGCGTTCAACAGATAACGCCATTTTTGAAGTAGATGCAGCACCTTCAACAGGTATCGGTACTGTAAAAGATAATGCGTTCTCATTAGCTTCGAATGGTATTCAAGCGAGCTTAACTGCGCAAATCTACAAAGATGCGGATTGGACTTGGAACTTTACAACCAACTTTGGTAAGCAAACTTCTGAAATTACTGCCGTACGTGGTGATGCTGAGGTAGTTGTTTTATCTGCTGCAGGTTCAACGGGTTACGTATTACGTAAAGGTGAGAAAATCGGTCAATTGTATGGTTTCATGGGTGTACATAGCGTAGATGCGAAGTTGCCAGATGGAACGGATGCGATTCCTGCAGACAAGCGTTCTGCATATGAAGTAGCTTCTAATGGTTGGGTAGTAAATAAGGCTACAAAGGCACCTTATTTCTCTACGAACCAATACAGCTTCGGTGATCCAAATCCAGATTTCAATGCATCATTCATTAATGATTTGAACTACAAAGGAATTGTGACATTCAACATTCAAGTGGATTGGGTACAAGGTTCACATGTGTACAATCAAACAAAAGAATGGATGTACCGTGATGGTATTCACTCGGATTACCAACAACCAATCACGATTGGTGGTCAAACAGGTGCTTGGTCTGCATTCTACCGTGGTGTTTATGCAGAGGTATCTCGTAATGGTACGAAGAACTACTTCTACGAAGATGCTTCTTTCGCACGTTTACGTAACTTATCTGTTGGCGTAGATTTAGTGAAGGCTCTTGGCGTTAAAGGATTCCGTAAGTTGCAATTGGTTGCTTCTGGACGTAATTTATTCACGTTGACGAAATACACAGGTTTAGATCCTGAAATTTCTTCTGGAGGTAATAACTCGGCATGGGATCGTGGTGTAGATCACAATACAATGCCAAATCTACGTGCATACCAAGTTCAGTTGAACATTGGTTTCTAATTCAGAATAGAAAAGGTATTATTTAAATTTGAAGAACATGAAAAATATAAAAATAACCGCACTTTCCTTTCTGCTTTTAGGTGGAATGGTTATGTCGTGTAAGGATCAATTGGATATTCAAAATCCAAATCAACCTACGCCAGCAACAGCTTCTTCAGAAGCGGGAATTATTGCCTTAGCGCAAGGTTCAGTATATAAGAATGGATTTACTTCTGCAGGTAACAAGTACTATGATGGTGTTGTAGGAGCATTCTACAATGGAATCATTGGTATTCATGAATTGATGGGAGATATCGTAGCTGCTGAAGCTGCGAATACCTACATGAATAACTTGTCTTCACCTGATATGGTTACGTTGGACAATGGTGCGCAAGTACCCAATCCAAACAATCCAGCTCAACAGAAGGTGTTATTGCGTTCTGTGAATTCAAATGCACAACAAGGTCAAAACCCAGGATTCCATGAGTGGGCGATGATGTATCAGTTGAATAATGCATGTAACACCATTTTAGAGGCAGTAGACAAAACTACGTTTGTAGGGGATGCAGCTGCTAAGAAAAATGCGATCAAAGCGTGGGCTTATTTCTGGAAGGGAATTGCTTATTCACGTATAGGTTCTATGTATTATGCTGGTTTGATCGTGAATACAGCTTCGGTAACGAATGCAAATTACGTATCGAAAGAGAAATTGATCGATGAGGCTACGGCGAACTTTGATAAGGCGGCTGCTGCGGCAACTGCTTCAGGTTCATCGGCTGATTTCCAAGAAGTATTGACATTATTGATCCCTGATTTCTTCCAAAATGATTTGGGAGCTGCCCCTTCTGGAGCTCAGTGGGTAAAGAACATCAATACCTTGAAAGCACGTAATATCTTGGTTAATACGCCGACTTCGTCTATGACAGGTGCTCAATGGAGCCAAATCTTAACGTTGACAAACGGTGGTGTTGGCGATGCAGATCCTGTATTTGCAGGAACGACGAACGCGAATGGTGATATTTTCTCACCATCTAACTACAACGTGGCAGCACGTGCAGTAGGTTCTAACGCATCCGGTGGAACGTTTAAAATCTCAGAGCGTTTGATTCAAGATTTTAATGCGGGAGATCAGCGTTTAGCGAATAACTTCAAGCAATATCCTACATGGATCGGTAATGCTGACCGTGGAAATGCATTCAATACCCGTTGGGCTATTGTGGATAAAGGTGCAGGTAAGCCAGGTGTGGTTGTTTATTCAAACCGTACAGCTGGAGCAGGTGTTCTTTATTTAGCAGGTAGCTACGAAGAAAACGAATTGATGAAAGCGGAGGCTAAGTTATGGACAGGTGATGTAGCTGGTGCAGCTGCAAGCATCAATAAAGTTCGTGATCACCAAGGTGCAGGAATTGATCCAATTACTTCGACTAACGCGGCAGTTGTGAAAGAAGAATTACGTAAAGAGCGTCGTGTGGCGTTAGCTTTCCGTGGCTTATCTTTCTACGATGCTCGTCGTTGGGGTGTATTAGAAAATGGCCGTACAGGTGCGGTTGTTATTTCAAAAGATGGATCTTCGATCTCGAAGAACGCAACAATCAAGTATAGCTACTTAGATTATTGGGATGTACCAGATAATGAATTAGCAAATAATCCTGCTGCTGCTGGTAGCGCACCTTTGAAGAATCCAAAATAAGATTCTGCGCTTTGCCTTTAAAGAGGGGTTCCCACATCGGGGACCCCTCTTTTTTTGCTATTTTCTTTGGTGTTTAATGGAAAATTCCTAATTTGCCTGACTTTTATAAGTTTTTTTTATTTTTTTCATTAATTAAACTAATCAACATGAAAAAACTCTTACTCATTTGGGTTTTAACAATGACTGTTTTCAGTTCATTATTAGCTCAAACAAGGCAAGTAACTGGTAAGGTTACTTCTTCTGAGGATGGCGCGGCTCTACCCGGAGTTAGTGTTAGCCTAAAAGGTACCTCTCGTGGTACTACTACTGGTGCTGATGGATCTTACAAGATTTCAGTAGGCGACGGTGCAGTTTTAGTATTCGGTTTTGTGGGTTACAAGCAACAAACCATTTCAGTAGGTAGCCAAACGGCGATCAACGTGGTTTTAGCAACGGATGCGTCTGAACTTAATGAAGTAGTAGTAACTGCTTTGGGTTTAACGCGTACGAAAAACTCTTTACCTTATGCTGCACAGCAAGTTAAAGGAGATGAATTAACACGTGTTCGTTCGGGTAATGCGTTCCAAGCACTTTCTGGTAAAGTAGCTGGTTTGCAGATCACTCAAGGTAACTCGATCGGTGGTTCTACTAACGTGGTTATTCGTGGTAACAAATCATTGACAGGTAATAACCAAGCGTTATTCGTTGTGGATGGTGTACCAGTAGATAACTCGAACAAGAACTCGGGTAACCAAACGACAGGTCGTGGTGGTTATGACTATGGTAACGCTGCGGCGGATATCAACCCAGATGACATCGAGTCAATGACTGTTTTGAAAGGTGCTGCGGCAACTGCTCTTTACGGTTCTCGTGCATCGAATGGTGTGATCATGATCCAAACTAAAAAAGCGAAAAAAGGCTTAGGTATCACGGTTAATGCAGGTTTGACTGTAGGAACAATTGATAAATCTACGTTTGCTAAATACCAAAATCAATACGGTGCAGGTTATTCTGATCCTTACCAAAAAGATGGTTTCTTGTATTTTGATGCCAATGGTGATGGAAAAGATGATTACGTAGTACCTACAGCAGAAGATGCTTCTTATGGTGTTAAATTTGACAATCGTCCAGTTTATACTTGGGATTCATTTGATCCAGCGGGTCCTAACTACATGAAGACTAGCCCTTGGGCTGCTGCAAAAAATACGCCAGAAACGTTTTACGAGACGGCTATTTCAAACAATACAGCAATCCAATTAGATGGTGCGACTGACAAAGGAACCTTCAAATTAGGTTTTACGCGTAACGAAGAGCGTGGTACATTACCTAACTCAAATGTTACGAAGAATATTATGAACTTGGGTGGTTCATATAATATCTCTAGCAAATTGACAGCTTCGGCTTCAGCGAACTTCTCAATCGTAGATGGTAAAGGACGTTACGGAACTGGTTATAGCGGCTTGAACGTAAACCAAAACTTCCGTCAATGGTACCAAACGAACGTTGATATCCAAGATCAAAAAACTGCTTTCTTCCGTAACGGTTTAAACGTTACGTGGAACTGGGCTGATCCATCTTCAGCAGCAGGTTTGAAGCCAATCTATACGGATAACTACTACTGGATTCGTTACAAAAACTACCAAAATGATACACGTACGCGTATTTTTGGTAACGCAATGTTGAACTACAAAGCAGCAGACTACTTGAACTTCATGGGTCGTGTAACAGTAGATACATACAATGAATTCCAAGAGGAGCGTACTGCAGTAGGTTCTCAAGCGGCTGCTTCTTATAGCCGTTACGATCGTACGTTTAACGAAACGAACTACGACTTGTTAGCGAACTTCGACAAAAACATCATCAAAGATGTGAACTTGAAGGCCTTAGCTGGTTTGAACTTACGTAAATCATACTCTCGCTCAATTTTTGCGTCGACGAATGGTGGTTTGATCGTTCCAGGTTTGTATTCAGTTGCTAACTCAAAAGGTACGGTAGCTGCTCCATCTGAGTCATTTACTCCACGTGAAGTATTTGGTGTATTTGGTGGTGTAACTTTATCTTACAAGAACTTCTTGAACTTAGACGGAACAATTCGTCAAGATCAATCTTCTACATTACCTGTAGACGCGAACAAGTATCTATATTATTCAGGTGCTGCTAGCTGGAACTTCTCTGAGCATTTCACAGATCTTCCTTGGTTGACTTCTGGTAAGTTACGTGTGAACTACGCAACTGTTGGTAATGATGCTCCTTGGGGTGCTATCAAGAACGTATATGATCAACCAGCTCCGTTTGGTTCGACTATCTTGTTCTCAGCTCCATCGACTCAAAACAATCCATCTTTGAAGCCTGAGCAAACGAAATCGAAAGAGATCGGTTTGGAAATGGCGTTCATGCAAAATCGTGTTGGATTTGATTTAACGTATTACCATACAAATACATTGGATCAAATTATGCCAGCTTCAGTAACTTCTTCAACTGGTTTCTCTTCGACGTATGTAAATGCGGGTAACATCGAGAATAAAGGTTTAGAGTTAAGCATCTTTGCAAATCCAATCAAAACAGCAGATTTCTCATGGAATGTGAATGTTAACTGGACGCGTAACAGAAGTATGGTATTGAGTCTATACAATGGTAGCCAAAACTTACAATTAGCTACTTTCCAAGGTGGTGTTTCTTTAAACGCAACAGTAGGTCAACCTTACGGTATCTTACAAGGAAAGACTTGGAAGTTTGTTAACGGCGAGAAATTGGTTAAAGCAAACGGTCGTTACGATATCACAACAACGACTACCAATAACATTGGAAATGTTAATCCAGATTGGATCGGTGGTTTGAACAACTCATTCCGTTACAAAAACATAACATTTAATTTCTTGATCGATATTAAGAAAGGTGGTTCTGTATTCTCATTGGATCAGTACTACGGAGCAGCAACAGGTGTATTGCCTGAGTCAGCAGCTTTAAATGATAAAGGAAACCCTTCTCGTAATACAATCGCTGAAGGTGGTGGTGTGATTATGCCAGGTGTATTAGCGGACGGATCTAAAAACACAATTCGTGTGGAGAATGAGTACGGTACATATGGTTATGCATACAATCCAGCAGCTGCGTTCGTTTACGATGCAGGTTATGTGAAGTTGAGAGAGGCTAACTTAGTATACGCATTGCCAAGCTCAATCGTACGTAAATTAGGTGGTGTTAAAGGAGTAGACGTGTCTGTATTTGGACGTAACCTTTGGATCATCC
>JACCDS012052876.1_pt1 | contig 18387 bp, 16 predicted proteins | sample 7446441 | NCBI WGS metagenome assembly JACCDS01 (sample SAMN15323445, study PRJNA562643) | freshwater metagenome | isolation source: river surface water | place: USA:Blue River Watershed | collected 2017-08-17
AACTCTATATCATCATTCAACGGGCGACGGCCAAGCGTGACCCAACTCAATGCCCCACCATCGCCAATCCTTGTTCGTTGCCTGCAAGTTTTTTAGAAACTTCAAAATGAACTAAATTGTTAGACTTGGAATACATAAAACTAATACATAACAAGCTAGACTTAGACTCAATAGACGAACCATTGTTTCATAATTTTAATGAGTTGTTGATTGGTCATCTTGAAGCCTTCAACCTCCTAACACCTCACATCATCAACTCATACGGATAAAAAAAATTTTACGCTATGAAAGGCTGTTCAATATTTTTTCCATTTACAACAACAACTTTAGAATATAAACCAAATGCAGGATTAAAAACAAACTTTAAACCTGTCGGAAGATTAACAACAAAAAACTGTCAACTATTTTCAAGACTAAACAAAATTTATTTTCACTTCCACCAAAGGTATTGGATGTCAATAGCGTCAAATATACCAACCTAAAAACCACACAATGACTCTGTTACAAAAATTAACCGCCTGTCTTCTTATAATTGCAAGCACAAACAGCAGTTGTAAAAAAAGTTCAACCGATAGCAGTAGTAGCCAACCGGTACCTACCGTTTACAAAAAAATCTATGGAGCCACTAGCTTAACAAGTGATGGGACTTGGATATACATTAAAACCAAAGATTTACCCGATCATAAAAGCACCTATTACCCTACTGCCAATAGCTTGTACGAAAATTATACTGGAAAAACATTTGGTGGATATACCTTTTCCAAAAATCCAAACAGCATCATTGAGCAAACACTTACCTTTAAAATTCCGTTAAATCCAGCTGTTAATGCGTCACATAGTGCTACTCCGCTAGGCCCTATAGGGATTGCTCTAAACGGAGTCCCATTTTTTAACCAATACGCAGGCCCCAACCAACCACTCACATCTGAAATCGTTTCCTTCGATAAGTACTACGGTCATCCTCAACAGTCCGGCATGTATCATTACCATGTAGAACCGCTATACTTAACTACAGTAACCTCAACAAAATCAGGATTAATGGGATTTTTACTAGATGGATTTCCAGTATACGGCCCCAAAGAAGAAGATGGAACTACTGTTAGTAGTAACTTATTAGATGTGTATCATGGTCATTCGCATAGTACCGTTGATTATCCAAATGGAATTTACCACTATCACTTAACCGACGACGCTCCTTATTTAAATGGCAACGGCTTTTATGGCACTGCCGGAACAGTAACACAATAATGCACTATTTCTGCTACCTTTTCATACCATTAATGTTGCACTTTTGCCATGGCGCCAAGCCAAAGCATCAGTATGTCAGCTACAAATCCTCAAACATTACAAACGTTAACAATACTATTCTATTTTGTAACGAGCCTTTCAATGGAACACTTTTCCAATTGGCCAACAATGGAAAAGACACCCTTGTATCTGAACAATTTGCTAATGGCCTCTTAGATGGCATTAGTAAAAAGTGGTATCCAAATTCACAACTAATGGAGCAAAGGACATACAAATTGGGTAGAAAGCAGGGGATACAAACTGCTTTTTGGTACAATGGCAATAAACGGTTTGAATTCACTGCGGAGAACGATGCGTATGAAGGCGAATTAAAAGAATGGTCGGAGGATGGCAAACTTTTTCATGTTGCCCATTATGTAAATGGACAAGAAGCAGGTGTGCAAAAAATGTGGTATACCAATGGAACAATTAGGGCCAATTACGTTATTGTAAAAGGTAAAAGATATGGATTATTAGGAACCAAAAACTGTAAAAATGTATCGGATAGTATTTTTAGTGTTAAGTAGTATTTGCATACTAGGCGGCTGTATGGAAAATACAACCACAACGTTCCGTCTCCCCTATTACAACGATGCCGAGTTTACACCAATTTTTATTCTTAATAAAAATGAAGTAGCACAAAAAATACCTCATACAATCAGTAACTTTTCTTTTTTAAACCAAAACAAGCAAATCGTAGATCAAAAAAGAATAGACAATAAAATACATGTAGCCAACTTTATTTTTACTTCCTGTGGCAGTATTTGTCCTATAATGACACAAAATATGAAATTGGTTAGCGATAGCATCGGCCGCGATACCAATTTGGTTTTTTTATCCTTTTCCGTAACCCCTTGGATAGACAAACCCAACATTCTGAAATTATATAAGGAACGAAACAAAATTAACAACAACAATTGGGAATTTCTTACGGGAGCAAAAAGCGAAATATATCAATTGGCACGTAAATCGTACTTTGCTGAAGAAGCAATTGGATTTAGTAAAGACAGCTCCTCTTTTTTGCATACCGAACACTTTATTTTAGTAGATAAAACCAAACGCATAAGGGGTATATACAATGGCACTTTAGCTCTTGAAATGCATCAACTCATAGATGATATTTATACTTTGCAAAAAGAAAACTAGACACATGAAACTTCCAAACCTATAGAATCAAGACCGACAGCTAAACGCATAACCTCTAAAATCCTAACCTCAAAAAATATCTTCAAACCATATTATACCATCCACTACACATATCAAAAACTTTATCTAGCGGACTTTGAGGTAGCTGATCAGGCAAATTACATACATGCAAATACACCATTGTTGTTTTGATGTTACTATGACCTAATAAATGTTGTACTCTTACAATATTCACTCCATCTTCTAATAAATGCGTTGCAAAACTATGACGCAATATATGCGTGTGTACTTCTTTCAATATACCAGCCCTTTGGGCTACTTTCTTAACCACCCATTGTACCCCACTTTGACTGTATTGACCTTTCTTTTCTACACTACCTTGTGTTGTAATGCCTCGAAACAAGTAATCAGTTGGCGGATTGGTTTTTAAATACTTTTTTATCCCTCTAATTAAATGCTCGCTCAAGGGTACATATCTATCTTTTTTACCCTTGCTCTGTACTACATGCAACAACTTTCTATCAAAATCTAAATCTTTTATTCTAAGATTACGAACCTCCATGCAGCGCAAGCCACAACCATATAAAAGCCCAATTAAAATACGATGTTTTAATAAATCGGCACTTTTTAACATTGCCCAAATTTCCTCCCTACTCAATATAACAGGTAATTTTTTTACGTGGGGAATTGAAGGCAAGTGCAAAAAACTGTATGGCAATCCTTCTGTTTTCAATAAAAAACGCAAGCCATATACAGTGTGTTTAAAATAAGTTTGTGAGGGTGTTCGGCTTCTTTGTTGCAAAAAATACAAATAATCTTTTACTTGCTCCGGATCTAACTGTGTAGGTAGGCATCGGAAATGTAGTGCCATTGCTGCAACGTGCCTACTATAGCTATCAAAAGTACGCTTACTTCTTCCTAAAATTGAAATATTGCGCTCAAAACGTGCCAAAAGCACTTCAAAACCAGCTACTTCTACACATGCCCTCTTTACCAACTTATCCAATCGATGCTGCTCGGGGATTTTTTTTTAGAAACCATCAAAGACAATTTTTAGCAATCTCAATCAGTTTAAAAAAATTATTGACTACGCAAATAGAATAACGAAAATTCTTAAAAGCAAACAAAAAGATGATAAAAACAGTGTAAAATATATTATAAAATAATGCAACTTGCCTTTTTTACATAATGAGTAGTTACAAGTTGGAAAACCAACCATCCACGAAGTAAAATAACCTTGGAACATGACCACGACTATTTACAAATGCCTTCTGTGGATTTTATATGCTATATGCGTTCTAAAACCCACAAAACAGAAACAAATACATATCAATAAAAAAACAAGCGAAATAATATACAGAAGTAAATAATCCGTATTTGAATAAAACTATAAATACCTTTCGCTGCCGGCAAAATTGAGCTGAAAATCCCCTTTAATGCGTTCCATTGGTGGATTAAAATACCCAAACTGCACATCCGGGAACTCTTCATGAATCAAAGCCTGCATTTGTTTTACACCTAAAATATCGCCCGTTTCTTGAATACCCAATAAACCCAAATACCAATCCGGGTCTATATTAAAATTGCGCCACTGAATCATATTCAACTTGGTATCGATAATTAATTTGCGCAATGCTTCATATTCTTCTTCGGTATCGGTCATTCCAGGAAAAACAAAATAATTAATACTCGTCCACGCACCATAGCTTGCTGCCACTTTTAAACTTTCTATAATATCTTCAAACTGATAATTGTTTGGGCGATAATAGGCTGTATAAATATGTTTTTGAGCCGAGTTGGTACTAACCCTTATACTGTTTAAACCTGCTTTGCACAAGGCCTTTACTGCTTCGGGCTTTGAACCATTGGTGTTGATATTTATACTGCCTCTTGGCGTGTGTTTACGAATTTCTACTATTGCTTCGGCAATTGTTTCCCACATCAATAAGGGTTCGCCCTCGCAACCTTGACCAAAGCTAATAATTGGATAAGGTGCATTGATTAAATGTGGTACGGTAAACTCCACAATTTCTTCAGCGGTTGGCTTAAATGTTAACCTATCTTGTGTACTAACAATTGTTTCTTCTGCCGGCTGAAACGAAATACAACCTATGCAATTGGCGTTACAAGCAGGAGAAGTTGGAACAGGACACTCCCATCTACCTAACGATAAGTTTCGCGCAGCAGGGCAAGTATAGGTATTGCAACAATTATCCATCAAATGTTTCACCAATCTATTGTGTGCATAATTTTTGAGTAAGTCGGCTGCACCTGAAGCAATTTTTTGGTCGTCATATCCACTACATTCCTGTCTAATATCTTTTTCTATTCTTACCGCAGGTACATAAAAAGCATCGTTGTACCAACCGGCTGCAGTGTAGCAAAATAAGGGCAAAGTAGGTGCATCGGGCAACGATTCGTAGGCAGCCATAAACAGCCCAGTGTGTGCCGGAGGAATAAATGCAGCTACCGCCCAACCTTTATCGCACAAGCGCATTTCGCCAGTAGCAACATCTATTCCTATACCACGACGTTGGGGCAACTCATATAAATTCCCCCCCTCGGGCAACAGTATCCAATCTTCCGTTTCTATGGGATACGCGTCCCAACCTGCACGACCAACCGCATATAAACTTGTATCTTCAAAAATATTTCCTTCCCCATCAGAATAAAGCAAATAAGGCGATTGTGAAAGCATGGTTGTAAATTTATGGTATTGATGAATACTACTTTTGTTTAAGTCGTTTGTAATTGAGCGGCACAATAAGCATTGAATTCGGCCTCCGTATCTTTAGACACCTCGGCTTCTATCATCCGCTGTATCAAATGATTGTTTTTAAAATCGATGGTTAACAAACCATCCTTAATTAAAAAATTATTGATTTCATCCCAGTGATACGTTTTTTTGGGAAAAGTATTAATTACAATTTCTTCTTTATCTACCGCTATTTCCGTGTTCATTTTTACAGGCTTTTCAATTATTACTGCTAGTAAATAAATTAGCGAAAGCCAGATACCACCTTCGGGTATGGTAAAAAAGCCCCATGATGCCAACAAAAACCCCAATCGATAATAAGGTACGATTCCTTTTTTTTGCTGCAAAAAACAAAATACCCCCCACGCAATAATAAATAGGGAAAAAAGCACCCAAAACAATACTTTAAACCAAGCGAGTTGTAATTCTACTGCACGCAAAGCTTCAAAGAAAAAAGCAATAACGGCCAACACCAACATGAGTTTACTAACTGCGTCAATTATGCGTAAATGTTGCCTTTGTAAAACCAAAACGTAATCGTAAACCTTTGCCATGTGCAGAGTAATGAAGCGCAAAAATAAGGATAGCACACTTACCACAACGTATCACTTGCAAATACTGCCATTTGTACTTAGCCTAGACACACCTTTTTGCTAATAAATAAAACATTCCTAAATAAAACACTTTAGCAATCGGCGGTTAGCAATTACCTTTGCCGTCTCTATTATATTAAAATATTTTTCCACAAACATGTCTTTATACGCACAACGAGGAGTTTCGGCTCAAAAAGAAGAGGTTCATGCCGCTATTCAAAAGTTAGATCAAGGCTTGTATGCCAATGCATTTTGTAAAATGTATCCTGATTATTTAGGCGGCGATAGCCAATTTGTAAATATTAGTCATGCCGACGGGGCTGGCACAAAAAGCATTTTAGCTTATTTGTATTGGAAAGAAACCGGTGATGCAAGCGTTTGGCAGGGCATTGCACAAGATGCGGTAGCAATGAACTTAGACGACTTGCTTTGTGTAGGTGTTTACGACAATTTGCTTTTTTCGTCTACGATAGATAGAAACAAAGCCATCATCACGGGCGAAGTATTGGAAGCTGTTATTAATGGTACGCAAAACTTTTTCAATACACTACAATCCTTTGGTATCAATATTCACTACCTCGGTGGCGAAACAGCCGATGTGGGCGATGTGGTACGAACAATTGCCGTTAATGGCACTATGACCGCAAGATGGCCAAAAGCTCAGTTAATTACTAACGACGCTATTGCGGAAGGCAATGTAATTGTAGGATTTGCATCATCTGGCACAGCAACTTACGAAACCGAATACAACAGCGGATTGGGAAGCAACGGCCTTACAAGCGCCCGCCACGACGTGCTGAGCAAATATTATGCAACAAAATATCCGGAAACCTTTGAGCCTTTACTCAACAGTAACGTGGTTTACATTGGTAAAAACAAAATAGACGACACCATCCAAATTAACGGAACAGAATACCCCGTAGGTAAATTACTACTTAGCCCCACCCGCACCTATGCCCCACTTATGAAAGTATTGCTAACAAAATACTTTTCGTCTATTAACGGAGTTATCCATTGCAGTGGTGGTGGACAAACCAAATGCATGAAATATTTACCGCAACCATTTACCATTGTTAAGGACAATTTGTTCGACATCCCTCCTATTTTCCAACTAATTCAGGAAAACTCAGGTGCCGATTTCAGGGAAATGTATCAAGTTTTTAACATGGGACATCGTTTGGAAATATTCACAGATGCCGCTACTGCAACAGACATGATTGCCGAAGCCGCTGCATTTAACATTCCTGCGCAAATTGTGGGTACAGTAAAAGCAGGAACAAGCAAAAAGCTTATTTTAGACGGAAGCTTTGGCACTATCGAATATTAATACACAATGCATTGCATAACCTAACTACGATATTGCTACATTTACGAAACCAATAACGTTTTTATACCAAACAATATGTCAGAAGCGGTCATAACATTAGAAAACGTAAAAATTTTCCAAGGCGAAAATTTGATTTTACAAGACGTCAATTTCACTATCAATAAAGGAGAATTTGTATACCTTGTTGGCAAAACAGGTACCGGTAAAAGCAGTTTGTTAAAAACACTCTATGGCGAATTGCCTTTAAAAGAGGGAAAAGCTACTGTAGTTGGTCAGGATTTGACCGATATGGATTGGAAAAAAGTACCCTTTCTTAGGCGAAAATTGGGCGTAGTATTTCAAGATTTCCAATTGCTCACCGATAGAACAGTTCATGAAAACTTGCGTTTTGTATTAAAAGCTACCGGTTGGAAAGACGAACGCTTAATGGAGGAAAAAATCAATGACGTATTAGACAAAGTGGGCCTAAAAAGCAAAGGTTTCAAAATGCCTTTTGAAATGAGTGGAGGCGAACAGCAAAGAATAGATATTGCACGCGCCCTCCTCAACTCACCCAAATTAATTTTGGCCGATGAACCAACAGGTAATCTTGATCCTGAAACAAGCGACGAAATCATGCAGTTGCTTTTTCAAATTTCCAAAGATTATGGCAGCACCATCATCATGGCCACCCACGACTTTATTGTTATTAACCGCTACCCTTCGCGCATGCTAAAAACGGAGCGAGGCAGGGTGTACGATAGTGCTAACTACCAACCCGACGACGTAGTTATAGCCCCGGAAGAAGCACAACCGGATATTTTATAACACCGTTACATTGGTGTGTATACATTTGTGGAAAGCCTGTTAATTATCTTTATTAACGGGCTTTTTGCTGCTTATTTGGTGATAAAATAGTTAATCAACACACAAATTGCGGAATTTGTCCACAGCATATAAACATTTTTAGTTGTTGTAAGCTAAAAACGTATGTTCGCAGATACTAAACCCGTGTAAAAAAGTGCGTTTAAAGTCGTTAGAAATTAAAGGATTTAAAAGTTTTGCCGATAAAACGGTCGTTAGTTTTGATGAAGGAATTACCGGAATTATTGGTCCAAATGGCTGTGGCAAAAGCAATATTATAGATAGTATTCGTTGGGTGATTGGCGAACAAAAAATATCGGCGCTGCGTAGCGAAAACCTAGAAGCATTGGTTTTCAACGGTTCTAAAAGCCGTAGCGCAAGTGGATTGGCAGAAGTAAGCCTCACTTTTGAAAATACCAAAAACCTACTTCCTACCGAATTTAGTACCGTTACCGTTACCCGACGTTTTTATAAAAATGGAGATAGCGAGTACCGCCTCAACGATGTGGCGTGCCGACTGAAAGATATCCATAACCTGTTTTTAGACACCGGTGTAAGTACCGATAGCTATGCCATTATTGAACTAGGCATGGTCGACGATATCATCAAAGACAAAGAAAATAGTCGCCGCCGAATGCTAGAACAAGCAGCGGGCATTACCATTTACAAAACCAGAAAAAAAGAAGCCAAAAGCAAACTTGATGCCACTGATCAAGATTTAAATAGAATTGAAGACTTACTTTTCGAAATCAACAACCAGCTAAAAATGCTGGAAAACCAAGCCAAAAAAGCAGAAAAGTATTTTGAAGTAAAAAAAGAATACAAAACCATTGCCATTGAACTAGCAAAAGCGGCTTTAGATGGCTTCAACACCACGTATAAAGATTTAAACGAACAGCAAGCCACCGAAGCAGATAAAAAGGCTCGAATTGATGCAGAAATTGCCACCGAAGAAGCCGCAATTGAACAACAAAAACTGGGTTTTGTGGAGCAAGAACGTGCTCTACAGAGCCAACAATATGCTTTTAACCAATTGCAACAAACCCTTAGGGTAAAAGAAAACGACAAAAATTTAGCTGCTCAAAAACTCCATTATTTAAAAGAAAAGGAAGCGGGGCTGCAACAGTTTTTGCAACAAGCGGAAGGCCAACTGAAAAATCTGGGCGATTCTATTCAATTTACCCAAATGCAGGCGACGACAGAACAAAACCAATTGCAGGAACTACAACTGAATGTGGCCGCCACCAAACAAACCATCAACGACAAAAGAGAAATTGTTGACGACAAACGTGCCGACGTAGATGTTTTGCGCAAGCAACACCAAGAAATGCAACGCCAATTGTTTGATGCAGAAAAAAAAGTTGCCGTTGCCGATACTTCTATCCAAAACATACAACGAGCCTTAGCACAACTCAACGATGAAGAACAGCAACGTTTGGTACAATTGCAACATTTGCATACCGAACTTGAAGTAAAGGAAAATGCCCTTTCGGACAAACGCACCGACTTACAATTGTTGCAAGAACAACACGAAACCACCAAGCAACAAATATTCAATACACAACAACAACTAGAAAATTTAAGGGCTACCCTTGCCGAAGAAAACAGGGCGCTCGATAGCAAACGAAACGAGTATGCCCTTTTGCAAAGCTTGATACAATCAATGGAAGGCTACCCGGAAAGTGTCAAGTTTTTGCACAACAATCCTAATTGGAACAATAGTGCACCCATTTTATCAGATATCATTTACGTAAACGAAGCCTACCGAACGGCGCTAGAAAACGTATTAGAGCCCTACCTCAACTATTATGTAGTTGCCAACTTTGAAGAAGGATTGCAAGCAGTTAAGTTACTTGATACGCACAAAAAAGGAAAAGCCAATTTCTTTTTACTCAATCAAATTCACACTCAACCAAATTCAGTTCCTAAAAAAATTCCCCATGCAATTAGCGCATTGGAGGTTATTGAAGTAGACGCAGCCTATCAAGCTTTAGCCAATCATTTACTTGCTAATGTGTATATTGCCGATACCGAAGAGGCTTTTACCACCACCAATGAGTCGATTATATTGCTAGAAAAAACAGGAAAATTTGTAAGAGGAATTTATACCCTCACGGGTGGTAGTGTTGGCTTGTTTGAGGGTAAAAAAATTGGTCGTGCTAAAAATCTGGAAAAACTGCACGAAGAAATTACTGCGCAGGACGTCATTGTACAAAAATTAAAAGCCGATATTCAAGTATTGCACAACTTGGCAATTGGCTATAACCAACAATTGAAAGAACAGGCAATCAAACAGGCCGAAAATGAAATCAATCTATTGGTAAACCAGGTATTTGCTGTAAAAAACAAAATGGAAAATACGCAGGCTTCGCAAATGAGTGCAGCACAACGAGCCGCAGATTTACAACTTCGTCTTGCCGACGAGCATGACTCTATTGCCGATACCAAACAAATTCAACAAGAAACGGCTTTGCAGGTTCAACAAATTACACAGCAACTGCAAGTATTGGAACAGGACTACAAAATGGCAGAACAAGATTATCAAGTAGCTACTGCTCTTTACAACGAAAGCAATTTGCAACTAACCAAGCAGCAGAGCAAAATCAATGCTTTACAGCAAGAACTTACCTATAAACAAAAACAATTACAAGATTTACATACCCAAATTGCTGCCAATACCGAACAGTTGGGCACAGCTGCCGAAACAATAGCCGAAAGCATTGCCACCTTGCAATTAACGGAAGACCAATTGCACGATTTGCTTTTTCAAAAAGAGGAGGCCGAAAAACAACTCAACTTAGCTGATCAAGCCTTTTACAATGTTCGCAATGCACTACAAAATAAAGAAAGTGAACTACGCCTGAAAATCAAAGGCAAGGAAATGGCCGATGTATTGCTGAATGAAATCAAGGATAAATTGAACGATTTAAAACTGCAATTAGCCGGCATGAAAGAGCGGCTAAAAGTAGAATTTAAAGTAGAAATTGATAGCATCATTGATCAACCACGCCTTACCGATACTTCTTTGGAAGAACTGCAACAAGCAAACGAGCGCTTGAAAAAAAGAATCGACAATATGGGCGAGGTAAACCCTACCGCAATAGAAGCGTATACCGAAATGAAAAAGCGGTACGACTTTATTATGGAACAAAAAAACGATTTGGTTACTGCACGCGAAAGTTTGCTCCAAACCATTCAAGAGGTAGAAGCCACTGCCAACCAACAGTTTTTAGATACGTTCAACCAAGTGCGCGACAATTTTCAAAAAGTATTTAAAGCCTTATTTACCGAGGAAGATACGGCAGATATGATATTGGTAAATCCCGAAAACTTGGCCGATACCGGTATTGATATCATTGCCAAACCAAAAGGCAAACGTCCGTCGTCGATTACTCAATTAAGTGGTGGCGAAAAAACCTTAACTGCTACTGCATTACTGTTTGCTATTTACTTAATTAAACCTGCTCCTTTTTGTATTTTGGACGAAGTAGATGCGCCATTAGACGATGCTAACGTGGGTAAATTCACTCAAATGATTAAAAAGTTTAGCGACAACTCTCAATTTATTATTGTTACCCACAACAAACAAACCATGAGTGCGGTAGATGTAATTTATGGTGTTACCATGCAGGAACCGGGTGTCAGCAAATTGGTTCCGGTAGATTTTAGAAGTCTTAACTAATTGGTACCCATCAATTGTTGTGCGGCTTGTACGTTCGCTATTTTCATAGGTATTCCAATAACACAATGGGCTAAAGCAGGTAATTTGCTTTAGCCCATTGCATTTATAAAAATCCATTTTACAATTGAGAAGATTAATTCTTTTTGAATGGATTTAAGTTTTTCAACAATCCTTTTCCGGCCTCTTCAATGGTTTTTTTAGGGTCTTTTGCCGTACTATCTTTTTTGTTGTTGAGTATTTGGTTAATTACTTGACTCTTAGCCTCGGTAACTAGTGTTTTGGTGACACTTTTTACTGTATCTCTTACCGCTGTTGTAACTGCTTTTTTAGTGCTGTCTACCTTATTTTGCACCAAAGCAATCGCTTGTTGCTTTAAATCTTGTGCCAAACTTCCTACAGCTTGTTTAATATCTGTTTTTACAGTAGGATTGGTCAAAAATCCGCCCAACTTTACTTGTACGGGTACTACATCGCCAATTTTTACCGGAACGCCTTTCCCGGCTGCTTGTGCTGCAAAATTATCTACCAATGCATTACCCTTTGCACCCATCAATGAACGGGGTACTTTTAAATTAATCAAATAATCGATTGATTTATCAAAACCGCTCGTTCCTCCAATTTCCATGTCTATGTTATTGGCTTTTATTTTAAAGGGCTGCATCAACAATTTGCCATTGGCAAATTGGAATACGCCTTTCAAATCTTTTAAAGGATAATCTTGCTGTAATTGCGCCACACTCAGTGATTGTGCTATTTTGGCTATTGGCGCAAACTTACTGATAACGCCTTGTGCTATTTGCAAATTGCCATTCCCCAACAAACTAGCCCAATCGGGCATCATATTTTGCCCCAAATTGCCTTTCATGTTAAACTGAGAACTGATTTTACCACTAATAAATTCCGATATTGGCAATAACTTTTGTACTGTTACTACATTGACAAACGACTTCTGTATGTCTACATTCTTTACATCATAGTTGAACGATATTTCTGGATTTTTCTTGTTGTTTTTGGTATCGTAATAACCATTTACGGCCACCTCTCCTTCTAATAATTTCCCTTTTACATTATTCAATCCTACCCTTTCATTGGCAATGACCACCGATCCGTTCATACCATCAATTACATATTTGCTATACAATACTTTGTCGGCTTGCGCATTTAGCACCAAATTCAAATTGGCTGGAACAGGAAAAGGGGCGGTAGTACTCGATTTTTGCGCCGTATCGGCAGTAGTACCCATTAACTTATTCACATCTATTGTGCCTGCTTTTACATTCAGCACACCATCAAGCGGTTCATTTTTCAGTGCATAGGCTATCAGATTATTCAAATAGCCATTAGCAGAAAAAGTAGTAATATCATATTTTCCGTTACAATCACTTAGGGTAACATTTTTAGGATTAAATGTCAACAACATACTACTTAGTTGCACCCCATTTGGCTGTTCTTTAGATGCGTAGTTGAAATTATTAAGTGCAATAGTACCTGCGGCATTCACTTTTTGGTATTGTTTGGCACTGATGTCGTTCAAACTAGCTTTTAAAGTAGCATCGGCAGTAAGCAAACCCGATAAACTAGTGCCTTCGGGTAGTTTTACAAAACGGGCCACTTTATCAAGCGCCAATTTGCCTTTAGCAAAAGCATCTACATACATGTTCGATACCGGATTTTTAATCAACAATTTTAAATCGAATGGTTCTGCTGCCATCTCAAAATGGGCATTCGAAATATTGACTACCGTATTATCGGGCTTACCATCCGCATTATCGGCCACCATCGACAATTGTATATTTTTAACCGCTTCAGGCAAATCGGGATATTGAAAAAAGCCATCTTTCACCGCAAGTGCTACATGAAAAGCAGGTATTTGAGTAGCACTGTATTGTCCTTTTACTTGTCCATCTAATTGCAGCGAACCACTTGTTTTAATTTTATCGAAATTGTTCTGATAAATGAGAGGTATAAAAGAAAGCAAGGTTTTAAACTGTGTATCGGGTGCTTTAAAATGTACATCAAGCCCATAGGTACTATCGTTTACAATGGTCACACTTCCACCGGTGGCAAGTTTTAATTCATTCAACTGCACATTGTCTGTTTCAAATGTATATAGGCTTTCTTTGGTATTGGCCGAAACATCAAAAGCGGCACTTGTGGCTACTTTTTTTAAGTACGGAACACCCCCGTAAGCAAAACTGAGTGCTTCAATATTGGTTTTGGTAGCGGCTGTAAATACGTCGGCTGCAAAATTGCCACTACCGCTGTGGTTTAAGCCACTCAATTCGGCACTCATGTTGCCTTGCTCGTCTTTGTAGCTAATGTATGCGTTGCTAATAGCATATTTTTTCAACTGCATCGCAAAAGGTTTTGCGGGGGCTGTTGTTGCCGTATCGGCTGTGGGTTTGGTAATATTCCAATTGGCCTGCCCTTGTTTATTGACCACTGCAAACACCCTAGGTGCATCAACATACAGGGCATTGATTTGCATTTGTTCGCCTTTAAGCACACTCATCAAGTTCAAACTAATATCAAAATTTGCCACACTCATGAGGGTATCTCCTTCAAATGGCGCTATTCCTACTACCGACAATTGCTGTAATTGCAACGACAAAGTAGGAAAATGCCGGAAAAGCGATACGTCGGCATCGGCAAAGTTGACCTTGGCATTCACTTGTTCGTTGATGCCTTTTTTTACAGCATCCATTATTTTGCCTTTGAACATCAGCGGCAAGGCAAATGCACTTACTAAGAGTAGTATTACAAAGGCAACTACCCCTATCAAAATTTTTTTAATCATATTCCAAAGTATTGGTAAACAAATGGTTTCCTTGCAAGATACGTTGCATCAAGATTGCGGAAACGAGTAAATTAAAAAACTTTTGCTAAAAGTTAATCTACCACTTTACTATACGCTCCTATATTATTGTGCTTTAAGGAATGGCTTCAGCTTATTTTTGAGCAAATCAAGGCCATATTGGCAGTGAACATCGAATATTTTCGCTGAAAAATGGAACGAAGTTGCAACCCAAAAGAAATATTGCAAACCATTGAAATACATTTTAAACAGGCTCTAAACATTTTACCAATTCGGGCGTTCCCCTTCGGGTCGGGCGTTGCGCTCATACTCCTCGCTAACCACCTTGCAGGATGTTTGGCTGCGGGGTAACCGCTTCACTCCCTAACGCAAACAATCATAATGTAATGAACGATGAGTATCGCATGCAATGTTTCTAATAAACGTTCAATGCTCAAGACATTGAGATGGTGTAAATGAATAGTCAGAAAAGTGGTCAACAAAAACCTGCCGATAAATTGCGACATCCCTAAGTTCGGTTATATCACGAAGAGCGGTTTTCCTTGGTTATTTCGTCTAAAAGTTCAGTTGCTTTATTTCTTTTTCCGATAACATCCGTAACAGTACCAATTAATAGGGGGACAATAAAACATAAGATGAGAAAGGTATTAAATAAACAAGTAGCTATTATGATACCAATAAGAAGTAAAAAGTACTTTTCTAAAGAAATATAGTAAGTCAACTTTACTGATTTTATTTCTGTGTCATATAACTTCCAAATGCCACTTTCTAGTTCAAATGTAAAATATGTGCGTTGCACCAAGGCAGTTTTATTTAAACTATCAAATGATACGTGTTCAAAATCTTGCTTGATTATTCTATAATTGTTTTCTTGCAAATATAAAATTATTCTTTCATGAACTATTTTTAACCCCAAATTTGTACTGTGAAATATTTCAAATCCAAGTGTCAATCCTTTAATATTCATAGTACTAAAATTTAGTTCCCACTTTTCGAGATATTCGCTTGCAACATCCCTAAGTGCGGTTACATCACGAAGAGCGGTTTTCCTTGGTTATTTCGTCTAAAAGTTCAGTTGCTTTATTTCTTTTTCCGATAACGAACAAGGCTTGGCGATGGTGGGGAGGTTAAGTTGCGTCACGTTTGGCCGTCTGCCGTTGAATGATGATAAAAAAGTTGAGATGAAATTCCTGCTGTTCGGTTGCGTTCTGTCGAGCTGGAACCGAAGTTTACTAAAGTTCCCAAAGTTGAAATACGTGTTATGTCGCCACCGCTATTGCCAAAACTACGATTGTATGCTGAACTCTTACTCGTTTAACAGTTGTTCAATTTCTGATTGTAATATTGGTAAGTATTTGATAACAATACTCCAAATTATGTCGTCAGAAACGCTGTCATAGCCATGAATTATTCTATTTCTAACATCAACCAATTTTCTCGAATTTGACACTTCGATAGTAGGGTCTTTTTTCAAAATCCTATTCATAGCTTCTCCAATTATTTCAATGTTTCTTTCAATGGCTCTTTTTGTCCTTGTGTCATTTTGAAAAACAATGAAATCTTTCTTTTGGTCTACATAGTAACTTTCAACCTCATTTATGGCAGTTAAAATATCAAACAACCAAACTTTTATTTCAGTGTCCATAAACAAGCTTTTTTTGTTGTGCAATGACTTGTCTGAAATATGGATTTTTAATAGCTTTTTCTTCTAATAAGTCAATCTGTCGATGTAGCGTGTCTTGAAGCGAGAACTTTAAGTCGAAATAATTGTCTGCATATGCTTCGACGGAAATATGGGAAAAGTCAACGAGTAAGTCGATGTCGCTTTTATCATTGAACTTGTCAGTTAAAACAGAGCCGAAAGCATAAAGAGATTTTACCTTGTGTTGTTCACAAATTTTAGAAATATCATCATTATATTTTTCGAAAAACTCCATTTATAATTTTTCTTTAATCAAAAATAGCACTAAACGCCGAATTTGGTAATGGGAATCGAAATTATTCTCAAGGCGAAATGCATCGCATACAACATCCGTAACAGTGCCAATGATTAGGGGAACAATCAAACATTAAGATGAGAAGGGTATTAAATAAACAATCAGATTTTAAGATACCAATTAGAAAAAAAGCACCTTTCTAAAGAGAGAGATAGTAAGTTAACTTGACTAGTCTATTTTCTGCTTCATACAACTTCCAAATGTCCGCTCTTTGGGATATTCGCTTGCAGCATCGCGAAGTAAAGATAAAGCAGCTGTGTCCTCTGCCCTTCGCTACATATCACTTAGTATAAGCAGCCCCTTTCTATTCCCATCATAATCGCAAGCATTGCTATACAAATATTCTTCCGCTTTTATTACAATACATATAGGATGGCATGTGATAAAGAAACTATAATTGTGTATTAGGGCATCAGAGTTGCCCACTTATCTATACTTCTGGATGCGGTAAATAAACACATTGAAGATCTGCTTTTACAAGCAAACAAAGACCCTATTTTTTCATTTTACTGCTTTTGTAAGCAAACAAAGGCCCACTTTTTTCTTTTTGGCGCTTTTGTAAGCGAACAAAGACTCACTTTTTTCTTTTTGGCGCTTTTGTAAGCAAACAAAGACCCACTTTTTTATTTTTAGTGCTTTTGTAAGCAAACAAAGACCCACTTTTTTCTTTTTAGTGCTTTTGTAAGCAAACAAAGACCCACTTTTTTCTTTTTGGTGCTTTTGTAAGCGAACAAAGGCCCACTTTTTTCTTTTTGGCGCTTTTGTAAGCGAACAAAGAGTCACTTTTTTATTTTTGGTGCTTTTGTAAGTAAACAAAGACCCACTTTTTCATTTTTGGTGTCACTTTAAAAAAAAGTAAGGCTACTTTTTCATTTTTAGTGTCACTTTAAAAAATAGTGAGGCTACTTTTTCGCTCTAGGTGTTACATGTAAGCACGGCAACGTAAGTTTTTGCATTTCGGTCGTACATTGCGCTTTCTTTGCAGCATTGTCCACTTTAATCATTCGTATTTTGTACAAAAGCATCACTTTTTTATACCTCATTTGCTTTGGCTGCTATATTTGGTTTAGCCGTCAGCCCGATTATTTTGATGGAGAAACCACTACAGCCACCATCTATCTGCCCAAGTCTACCTCCGACACAGTACCTCCACAAGCTGTATTCACTATTGGCAATACCACTTATCGTTGCAATGCCGCTTATCCTTTACGCCCACTTCAAGACGGACAAAGAGTAACTGTTATATACGAGCTTTCCCAACCACAAAAAGCAGCCATTTACAGTTGGTGGGGCTATTGGTTAACTATTGGCGAATTGTTGTTTTCCATAGTGGCTTATGCAGCACTTTTTTGGGTTGCTATTGGCATTACGAGCAATCCTAGTCCCGAAGCTTTGATAGAACAATTGGAATACCAACCAACCAAAAAAACTAAATACGATGAACAAAAATTCCATTAACAGCAGTTGTGGCAGCAAAAACAACTACCGTTGGTAGAATTACCTAGTTTTTAGCCACCATTTGGTGCATAGAATTCCTATTTTTGAATGGTGCCAACGCCCATGCAGCCCTATACGCAGCACTAGCCCCTGGCTCATAAAAATAACACCTACTATGCTACATTTTTTGCACAAACGCTTTGTTGTTACAGCCTCCTTATTGGTATTGACTAACTTACTGCATGCGCAGCCCGAAAGGTGGCAACAACGTATTAAATACCAAATAGACGCACAACTGAACGATCAATCCCATATTGTAACCGGTACCGAAAACATAGAATACACCAACAACTCGCCCGATACGCTGCACAAGCTCATGTTTCATTTGTATTGGAATGCCTTTCAACCCAATAGCAGTATGGACGTTCGCAGCAGAGAATTGGGCAAACAAAGTACCCGAAACGACAGAAAAGGCAATCCCGTTCCCGATTGGGACGATCGAGTA
>JACCDS010113315.1_pt1 | contig 18379 bp, 19 predicted proteins | sample 7446441 | NCBI WGS metagenome assembly JACCDS01 (sample SAMN15323445, study PRJNA562643) | freshwater metagenome | isolation source: river surface water | place: USA:Blue River Watershed | collected 2017-08-17
ATGGCGGTCATCATGTCGGCCAGCGCAATTTTCCAGGCACCGCCGTGGGCACCCCCGTGACCATCGTCGATGATCTTCTTGATGATGATCGGCGCGACTGGCGCCGGCGCTTCTGCCGGGGCTTCTTCTGCAGGCTTGGCGGCGTCTGGCGTGGTCTCGGCCATGCTTACTTGCCTCGCATCCCGTCAAAGACTTCGGCAAACGACGGTTGGTTGTGGTGGCTGATGCCCACCCCCCCCGCCTCGACGAGCAGCGGCATGGGGTGACCGTGCATGGTGGCAATGATGACCTGGCGCACCACTTTGTAAATCTCGCCTTCGTCGTCAATGATTTGCTTGAGGCGACCGGCCAAGGGTTCCACGAAACCGTAGGCAAAGAACACCCCCAAGAACGTGCCCACCAAGGCGCCACCAATCAGGGCACCCAGCACGGAAGGCGGCTGGTCAATCGCACCCATGGTTTTCACCACACCCAACACGCAAGCCACAATACCCAGCGCGGGCAAGGCACCGGCCATGGCCGCCAATGCTTCGGCGGGTTTCAAGGCGTTGTGGTGGTGGGTTTTGATAGCTTGGTCCATCACTTCTTCCACCGCGTAGGGGCTCAGGTTGCTAGAGGACACCACCATCAGGCGCACGGTGTCGGTGATCAGGTGCAGCAAGTCGTGGTCTTTGAGCAAAGCGGGATATTCGCCAAAAATGGCACTCGCTTCGGGGTTCTCAATGTGCGATTCGAGGGCCACAGCACCCTCGCTTTTGAGCACTTTCATGATCTTGGCCACCACAAAAATGGTGTTCAAGTAATCTTCTTTTTTGTAACGCGGGCCTTTGAAGCATTTGCCAATACCGGCAAAAGCGCCTTTGAAGATTTCCATGCTGTTGCCCACCAGCATCGCGCTGATGGCAGCGCCCACAATAATGAACGTCTCAATAGGAGCCGCTTTGATGATGGGCGCCATGCTGCCGCCGGCCATGATGTAGCCGCCGAAAACACAGATAAAGAGCAACACCAAGCCAATGATCGTGAACATCTACTTCTCCATTCAACCGGGCAAATGGGCCGAACACCTGCGTGTGCGGCCCACTCAAAACATCTTGTGGTTGACGTCCACCCGATGAAAACAAGCTTTAGTGTACTGCGCCAAAACCATTAAAAACGGGAGATTGCACAGGATTGCGAGCAGGCATCAAACCGGGCATGCTTTTCCAAGCTTGTTGGATTTCCGACATCAAACCATGAATTTCTTGCAAAGCAGCCAAATCGTTGTGAATATTGACGTGCAAAATTTTACGAATAACGTAATCGTAAAGTTCGTCCAAATTCCGCGACAACTCGCCGCCTTGCTCAAAATCTAAAGCACTTTTCAGGCCAATCACGATCCGGCTGGCGCGATTCAGGCACTGAGACTTTTTCTCGATCGCGCGGTGTTCAATGTGACCACGGGCTTCTGACAGGCTGTCCACCAAGCCGTCAAACAGCATCTGAATCAATTCCACTTTGTCAGCCACCACGGCCTGTGAAGTCCGGCTGCCTTCGGCATAGCTTTCCATGGCTTTGAAATTCAGTCTCATGATCAAAAACTCCTGATGTATCTGTGACACAAGAGGAATCGACTGGATTTTGGAAAACTTGAGCGCCTGAACTCAAGCCACTTGCAATTACTTTCGGACCTGGCTGGGGGTGATTTGCAAGACACCGCGCAACTTCTTGACCGTGGCGGTAATGAGTTGGCTGACACGGGACTCGGTAACGCCCAAGACTTCCCCAATTTCCTTGAGGTTCAGCTCTTCCACATAGTAAAGGTTCATCAGCAACTGCTCGCGTTCGGGCAAATCACCAATGGCGCCAACCAAGGCCTCCATGAAGTCTTCGTGCTCGACGATGGCTTCGGGTTGCGTGGACGAGTCAGCGGCCAAGCTCATGACCTCGTCGGTCACCACTTCCATGGAATAGGTTTCAAAGCGGTTGGCCTGGGTGCGCTCTTTGTGAAAGTCGTCGATGTCCTTGCCCATGTGCTCGGCCAACTCGGCCTGCGTGGGCGTGCGCCCCAACTCTGCCGCCAAAGAATGGGTGGCTTCGTTGTGCGATTTGTTGATGGCCACCGCCGAGCGGGGCAAAAACGACATGCGGCGCACCTCGTCCAAGATCGCGCCGCGCACCCGGCTGTGGGCAAAATTTTCAAATTCGATGCCTTTGGAGGCGTCGTAAGCCCTGGCTGCTTCCAGCAGGCCGATCATGCCCACCTGAATCAGCTCGTCCACCTCCATAAAGGGGGGCAACCTGACTTTGAGGTGCAGCGCCACCCGTTTGACCATGCCCAAATGGGCCATGACCAAGGCTTCGCTGTTGTTTTGCACCTCTTGGTACAGACGGGTGGATGGTGGCATGGGTGTCAGGTCCGAGTTTGGACCAGCCTTTCCACAAAGAATTGCATGCCACCCGAGGCGTTTTCGAGTGGCGGCAGCGTTCGCACGGCTTCAGCCAAACGGCGGAAATCACGCGCGGCGGCCGAACTCGGGGCAAACTCGAGCACCGATTGGTATTTTTTGAGCGCGGTGAGCACCAGTTCATCTTGCTCGACCGAGCCGATCATTTTGATCGAGTGCCCCAGAAAACGGGCGCAAACCTGGTTGATGCGCTCAAACAACTGCTGGCCTTCTTGCACGCTGTGCACGCCGTTGGGCAGCAAATAAATCTCATCCAGCGCGTAGTCTTGCATCATCACTTTGATGGTGCCGTAAGCATCGGCAATCGACGATGGGTCGTCTCGCACCACCACAAAACGGCGGGGCGTGGCCTGCAAAAAGGTCAACACCGAAGGCGCAATGCCGGCGGCCATGTCGACAATCAGATAGTCAATTTGCTCGTCCAGGGCGCTAAAGGCCTGCACAATGCGGGCCGCCTGCAAATCGTCCAAAGCGGCCATTTCTTGCAAGCCCGAAGCGCCCGGCACCAGTTTGACGCCCGCACGGGTGGTCGTCACAATTTCTTGCAAGGTCTTTTCGCCACTCAAAAAGTGACTCAAGTTGTAGGGGCAACGGCAACCCAAGGCAATTTGGGCGTTGGCCAGTCCCAAGTCCGCGTCAAACAGCATGACTTTATGGCCGGCCATTTGCAAAGCCACGGCCAAATTGACAGAGGCCGTGGTTTTGCCCACGCCACCTTTGCCGCTGGCAATGCCAATGACTTCAGTCACAGAAGACTTAAGCATGCGCAGACCCAGACATCCAACCCGTCATGCGTGGGACGGCGTTGAAAGGCGCGACGGGCTCAGCGACAAGTGAGTTCAAGCCACTGAGGTTCATCACATGGTCCACAAATTCTTGCGCTGTTAGGGGCATCAATGACTCGTTGATTCGGTCCGACCGGCTGACCACCGAAAAGGCGGGGACGTGGGCTTCATTACACAAAAATTGTAACAGCGCCCATGGAGTGCCAGATTCGTCAATTTTGCTCAACATCACGCTGGCAAATCGCAAATCTGCTTGAGCCAAGACCCGGCGCAAACTGGTTTCAGAGGCATCGGCGCACACCACGGCATGCAGTTGCGCTGTGGGGCAGACCGAACGAATGTCTTGCAGGTGCTTGTCCATCTCCACGCCTGCCGTGTCAATCAAGACCAGTTGGCGGTGGCTCATCTCGGCCAAAAGCACCGCCAAAGTGGAGGCGTCGGTGGCGCGGAAAGTTTCGACGCCCGCTTGCGAACCCAAAATTTGCACTTGGCTCCACGCTCCGGCGCGCATGTCGCGGTAACTGATCAACGCCACTTGTTCGCTGCCCAGGTCTTGCACCGCTTGCTTGGCCAAACGGGCGGCCATCAGGGTTTTACCCGAGCCCGACGCCCCTGCCAACACATGCACGCCTTGGCGAGGTGCTTCTGTGGGCTCGCGGCTGATGGCGTGGGTGAGTTGCTTTTGCATTTGCTGACGTGCTGCTCGCAAGTCGGTTTGGTCACGCAAGCCGTCGAGCAACAAGGTGCGCAACATCACCGGCGCGCCTGAAACGCTCAAGGCCTGAATCAAAGGTTTCACCGCTTCATCGACGGGCAACATGTCTTGCCATGGCATGGCTTGCTGGCTCAGGCGGAATTCGCGGCGCAAGTCGGCCAGTTCTTCGCGCACCATGGCCACCAGTTCTTGGCTGCGCAGGCGATCGCGGTCGTCTTGTTCAGCCGTGGTCGGTTTGATGGCCGCGGCAATTTTGCTGTTGGCAGCGATTGGCTCTGCACTGGCCAAGGCACCCGCTGCATGGGGACGCAGCAAAGCGTCCAGTTGGTTTTGAAATTTGCCTGCTGGCGCTGCGCTGGCCGCTGCATCGACCTTTACTTCTTCAGGCGCGATATCGATCGCCAGCACCAATTCGGTCTGTCCGCCCACACGCTGGTTGGCGACGATCAGAACATCGGAGCCGTACAGGGCGATGGCTTTTTCAGTGGCGGTGCGGGTGTCGCGGGCCAAAATGCGTTTGAGTTCCATGGTGGGCTCGTTTCAAATGCGTCTAAATGCAGGTGGGGTTGAATCAGCGTGTTTCAGCGTGAACGGTGTGAATCACTTTGACGTTTTGGTCGTCTGGGATCTCGCTGTAGGACAGCAATGTCAAATCATTCACGCGGTAGCGAACTGCTTTGGACAGCCAAGGACGGATGGTCGGAGAGACCACCAGCACAGCGGCATGGCCTTGTTCTTCGACGGCACGGGCACCGCCGCGCAAAGCACCAAACAAGCGCTCGGCCAGGCCCGGCTCCATCACCATGGGTTGTCCGGCGGGGCTTTGTTGCAACACGTTGTGCAAGAGTTGCTCCAAACCGGGGTCCAAAGTCATCACCGACAAGGTGTTGTCTTGCTCACTGACCAAGCCTTGCACAATCATGCGGCCCAGCTTGGGGCGAACCATGGACGTCAAGGCTTCAGGATCTTGTGTGCGACCTGCCGCTTCGGACAAGCTTTCGGCAATCGAGCGCATGTCGCGAATCGAGACCGACTCTTGCAACAGGTTTTGCAGCACGCGGGTCAACACGCCCAAAGACAGTTTGCCGGGCACCAAGTCTTCGACCAACTTGGGCGATTTGGCGGCCAGTTTGTCCATCAGCTGCTGCACTTCGTCGTGGCTCAGCAAATCGGCGGCGCTTTCGCGCAACACTTTGTTCAGGTGGGTGGCCACAGCGGTGCTGGCATCCACCACGGTGTAGCCCAAAGCGCGGGCATGGTCACGTTGTGAGGGTTCAATCCAGACGGCTTCAAGTCCAAATGCAGGCTCGCGGGTGGTTTGGCCTTCCAGCGTGCCATAAACCTGGCCGGGGTTGATGGCCAACTCGCGGCCCACCTTGACTTGGCCTTTGCCACGCACCACACCCTTCAACACGATGTGATAAGTGTCAGGGTCGATGTTCAGCGCATCGCGAATGCGCACCGGCTGGATCAAAAAGCCCAGTTCGGCAGACAATTTTTTACGCACCCCTTTGACGCGGTTCATCAACTGACCGCCGGTTTCGGGGTTGACCAGAGGAATCAGGCCATAACCAATTTCGAGACCAATCAAATCGACCTGGTCGACATCGTCCCAATCCAATTCTTTCACTTCGGCTTCGGCGGCACTGGCTGCACCCGGTGTGCCCGCAGCAGAAGCACCGCCACTGCCCACGCGGGCCGTGGTGCCTTGACGTTTGATGACTTGCCAACCAATGCCTGCACACACCAAAGCCAACGTCAAAAACACCAAGTGAGGCATGCCAGGCACCACGCCCAACAAAGCCAAAATGCCTGCAGCCATGAACAAGGCCGAGGGGTTGGCCAACTGCGAAGTGGCCTGCTCGGTCATGTTCTCTGAGGTCGTCACGCGGGTCACGATGATGGCGGTGGCCAAAGACAAAAAGAGGGCCGGAATCTGCGCCACCAAGCCGTCGCCAATGGTCAACAAGGTGTAAATGCGGCCGGCTTCAGACAGCGACAAATCGTGCTGGCCGACGCCAATGATCAAGCCGCCCACCAAGTTGATCACCAAAATCAACAAACCCGCAATGGCATCGCCACTGACAAATTTAGAGGCACCGTCCATAGAACCGAAGAAATCCGATTCTTGCGCCAGTTCTTCACGGCGTTTTTTGGCGGTTTCTTGGTCGATCACACCCGCATTCAGGTCGGCGTCAATCGACATTTGTTTGCCCGGCATCGCGTCCAAGGTGAAACGGGCGTTCACTTCTGACACGCGGCCAGCACCCTTGGTCACCACCATGAAGTTGATGATCATCAGGATCGAGAAAATAATGAAACCGACAAAGTAGTTGCCGGCAATCACAAACTCACCGAAAGCAGCCACCACCTTACCGGCGGCTTCGTGGCCTTCGTGGCCATTCACCAAAATCACACGGGTGGAGGCCACGTTCAAGGCCAAGCGCAACATGGTGGCGAACAACAGCACCGAGGGGAAAGACGAAAACTCGAGGGGTTTGCGGGTGCCAATGGCGATCATGATGATGACCAAGCTGATGGCGATGTTGAAGGTGAAAAACACATCCAACAAAATTGCTGGCATGGGCAAAACCAACATCGCCACAATCAGCAAAACCAAGGCAGGAATGCCCAAGCCTGCCAGTTCGATGCGGGCGACTTGCTGTCGAATCGTTGACAGAATCATGGTGCTCATGGGCGAGTCCGTGGTTGAAGAGAGTAAAAAACCGACAAATGCCCCTCAGAAAAGGGCTCACGCAGGGGTTAAAGCAATCTCTGTGCCAAAAAGTTCTGACACCCCCCGTTGAAATTCCCGAAGCGGCAAGAGTTGTCCGGTCACGCTTCTTGCAAGGAAAGAGTGAAACTACTTTCCTGATCCCTTACCTCACAGGCACTTCATGGACTTTTCTGCCCTCTCTAACAACACGCTTTCTGCAGCGTCAGCGCCAGCTTCGGGCAACGATCCCACGGCCAACAGCGCTGGCCCGGGTGCAGGCAGCAGCGCCTTCAGTGGCGTCTTGCAGAGTTTGCTGCCCCCGCAAGAGCGGCAAGATATTGCCGCCCCAGAGGCCTCAGGCAAGGCCGAAATGGCCTTTTTATCGGCCCAAACGCCCGGCATGCAGTTGGAAATCATTACTGCAGCAACCCCCGTGCCCGGTGAAGACAGCCTGGCCGCTTTTGCCCGCAACCAAGGCCTGAACGAATCCGCCATTCAGGCCCTTTTTGGTCCTGCCGCGTGGTTTTCAGCGGCCAATGCGGGCTTGGGACAAGCCCCGCAACAAACGACACCTGCCGTCGCCGAGACCCCAAGCGCCGACATGGTTTCGCCCCCGCTGAACGACTTTTTTGCCCTGTGGTCACTGGGTGCGGCGCCCGGCTCTACTTTGGCTGCAGCTCAGGCTGCATCCACCGCCAGTTCGGTGGGACAAGCCCCGCTTGGCTCACCTAACGCCGCCCAAAACGCCGCCATGGCCTTGCTCAGCGCACAAGGCTTGACCACTGACAAAACCCTCTCCACCCTCGAAGAAGGTGCATTTAGTATTCAAAAATTGGTGATTGGCCAAACCCAGCCCACCCCAGATGAAATGGCTCGTCTGGACGAAGCCACCGCCGTGCAACTGCGTCTGGCGGTTCAGCCCCATTCGCTGACCACCCGTCTGATGAACATGAAGGGCACCGATGTAGCCCAAAACTGGAGCCAATTGATGACCACGGTCAACAGCCCCCAAGCGGGTAAGACCGAAGAAATGGTGCTCGAAATTGGCCCTGAGCTGCTTCAAGCGCTTGAAACACACGACTTGGGCGTCGACAACGACACCGCCTTGCCGCACAGCCACCCCATGATGCATGGCGACGGGGCGGCCAAAACCGCGGCGAGCCAGCCCACTTTGACCGCCAGCCCTGCCCTGCCCAGCGCCGACCCCCAGCTGCGGGGCGAGCACATCCAGCAACTGGCGGACAAGATGGGACAGGCTTTGGCCGACCGCTTGCAACAACAAATTGCCAAGGGCGAATGGTCGCTGCAACTGCGCATGAACCCCGCCCAATTGGGTCAGGTGGATGTGAGTTTGGACATGAGCGCCGCTGGTTTGGATGCCGTTTTCCAGTCCGACAACGCGCTCACCCGTGAACTGATCGCCCTGGGTAGCAACAAACTGAAAGACAGCCTGACGCAATCAGGCATGACTGTTGCTAGTGTCTGGGTGAACAGTGGTGGCGAACGTCAAGCTGGCGGTAACCCGACACAGCAGCAAAAACAGCAGCCTTCCCACACAAAAGCCACTGCGGAGACCGCAGGACCCGAAATTCGGAGCTCACACTCCCGGATAATGCGTCCCGACGGTTGGGATGTGTTGGCTTAAACGGTCAGATTGACCCCGTTAAATTGAATTCACAGAGGTGACCCATGGCTGAAGAAGCACAAGAAGTTGAAAGCGCACCGAAGGCGAAAAGTCCTTTGGTGAAGATCATTGCCCTCGTTTTGGCGGTGATCTTGTTGCTCGTGGCTGCCGTTGTGGGCACGCTGTTTGCCACCGGTTTCTTTAACAAAAAAGAAGTCTTGGACGCTGACCAACAAATTGAGCAAGCCGCAGAAGCCGGTGGAAAGCTCCCGCCCAAGGATTGCAAGGACGGCAAAGACAGCAAGGGAAATCCTTGCAAAGAAGCGCCCTCTAAGGTGAAAAAAGATTCGCCAGAAATGACCCGCTTCGAATACACCTACATGCAAATAGAGCGTGAATTCCTGGTTAACCTGAGCAATTCACGAAAAGTGATGAATGTGCAATTGGCCATCATGACGCACTATGATGAACGGGTCTTCGAAAACGTCAAAAAGCATGATTTCGCCATTCGCTCCGCCATCATGGATGTGATGCGCCAAACGGTGGAAGCCGACATCAGCAAACCTGACTTTCGCGTTGAATTGGCCAAGCGCATCCGCGACGCCATGAACACGCTCCTTGAAAAATACGAGGATTTCGGTGGCATTGAAGAGGTTTACTTCACCAACTTCTTGGTTCAGTAAGCCCCCTTTCCTCAACTCTCAAACACATGGCCACCTCACTGCTCACCGCTGACGAACTTTCGGCCTTGGCCGAAGGCGTCAAGGACGGCTCGATCGACGTCGACACGGGTTTCAACACCAACGCGCGCGTCCGCAAGCACGACCTCGCCAGCGAAGACAGCAGCTTGGGGGTCAACGTCTCGTCGATCGACATGATCAACGAGCGGTTCATCCGCTTGTTTCGTTTGGGCTTGTTGGAAGTCTTGCGCAGCAGCCCACGCGTCAACCCGACGCGCGTGCAAATTTTGCGTTTTGGCGACTACCTCAAAGACCTCAAACCGCCACTCTCGGTCAACGTGGTGCGCGCCAACCCCTTGCGCGGCTTCTCGATCGTGGTGATTGACCCCGCGGTGGTTTTCAGTTCGCTGGACAGTTTTTTTGGTGGCTTTGGCCACGGCATTGGGCAATTGCCCGCTGGCCGTTTGTTCACGCCCACCGAGTCCCGAATCATCAAGATGATCCTGGATGTGTTCTTCCGCTCGCTGCAAGAAGCCTGGGCCCCGGTGATGCCGCTCGAGTTTGAGCTGGTCAGCTCGGAGATCAACCCCCAGTTTGCGCAAATTGCCGATGAAAACGATTTGGTCATCCTGACCCGTTTCGAGGTCGAAGGCGCCGCCCAGTCGCAAGGTTTCTTGGACTTGGTGTACCCCTACTCCTCGCTCAAGCCGGTGCGCGAACTGTTGCGCGGCCGTGTGCAAAGCGGCGATGGTAACGAAGAATCGGAAAAGCAATGGCGACAAGATTTGCAAGTGGCCGCCGAGTCGTCTGAAGTTGAACTCAAAGTGATGTTGGGCCAACTCGACATCACGCTGGGCGACATTCAAAACATGCAAGAAGACGACGTGTTGTTTTTTAAGAAACCCGAATTGGCCCGCATGTTGGTCAATGGCTTGCCCGCCTTTGATGTTCAGGTGGGCACTCTGGGGACACAAGTGGCGGTTCAGATTGAACGCTCTGTGATCCCTGACAAAGAATGATGAAGGAAAAATGCGATGACTGAAGCCGACATGAACACGGATGGTTTTGCATCCAGCCAAATCGACCCCGAAGTGTTGCAAAACATCTCGGTCACCATGACCGTGGAAGTGGGTCGCGCGATGATCAAAATTCGCGATCTCATGCGCCTGACCCAAGGCAGCGTGGTCGAACTCGACCACATCGCCGGTGAACCACTGGACCTGTTGGTCAATGACACCGTGGTGGCGCAAGGTGAAATTGTGTTGGTCAACGAACGCTACGGCATCCGCCTGACCCGCGTCGCACCGGCCTCTGAACGCATGCGAAACCTTTAAGGGCCCAACCCATGGAGCCCACCAGCCTCGAACTGTTCAGACTCATTGCCAGCCTCGTGCTGGTTTTTGGTCTTTTGGGGGGCCTACTTTGGGTCCTCAAAAAAATGCAACACCGCCTGCAAGGCGCGAGCCCCAACCGAAAAATGGCACTCATTGAGTCCCTGAGTTTGGCGCCCCGACAAAAAATTGCTTTGATCCAAATTGGCGAGCAACAACTGGTGGTGGGCATCACCCCCACCAGCATCACCCCCTTGATGACGGTCGCTGCCGATGGCGCTGTTCAAGTCTCTGCTCAGGTCTCGACTCAAGCCACTTCCCCCACCGCCTTCAAAGAGGAATTGCAACGTGTTTAACCGGATCAATCGCAAATGGCTGGGCCTCGGTCTGATGGCCATGGCGCTCGCCTTGCCGCTCGAAATTTGGGCGCAAGGGGTGCCGCTGATCAACGTCACCGGGGGCGCCAAAGGCACGCAGTACAGCATGACGCTGCAACTGCTGGCCTTGATGACCACGCTGACTTTGCTGCCCTCCATTGTGTTGATGATGACCTCGTTTGTGCGCATCATCATCGTCTTGTCCATCTTGCGGCAGGCGCTTGGCACTGGCCAAACGCCCCCCAACTTGGTGTTGGTGGGCTTGGCCATCTTCCTCAGCTTTTTCATCATGGCGCCGGTGTTGCAAGACATTCACGCCAACGCCCTGCTGCCTTATTTGCAAAACGACTTGTCTTTTGACAAAGCCCTGGTGGCGGCCGAAGCGCCCTTGCGCAAATTCATGCTGTTGCAAACCCGCGAAGAAGACATTGCGCTGTTCATGCAAATGAGCAAGCAAGGCGTGCCGGCCACGCCCGAAGCGGTGCCCTTCACCACACTGGTGCCCGCGTTCATCACATCTGAGCTGAAAAGCGCGTTCACCATTGGCTTTTTGATCTACATCCCGTTTGTCGTGATCGACCTGATTGTGGCCAGCGTGTTGATGTCCATGGGCATGATGATGTTGTCGCCCATGATGATTTCGATGCCTTTCAAACTCATGTTGTTTGTGCTGGTTGACGGCTGGGCGCTCATCTTGGGCTCGTTGGCCAACAGCTTTGTCTTGTCATAAAAAAAGGAGCCGCCATGGACACCTCAATGGTTGTGGATCTGGGCCGACAAGCCCTCTGGATGACGATGCTGATTTCGGCCCCGCTGCTCGGCGTGGCTCTGTTGGTGGGCTTGGTGATTGGTATCTTGCAAGCCGCAACATCTATTAACGAAGCCACCCTCAGTTTCATCCCCAAAGTTGCTGCACTGGCCGTGACCCTGGCGGTCGTAGGCGGATGGCAAATCAACATGTTGGTCGATTACACGCGAAGCGTTTTCATGCGCATTCCCGGCCTCTTCCAATAAAGCCCACAGGCAACTTGGCGCGATCATGAACATTGAACTGGCCACCTTGATGGACCATTTCTACAAGCTGATGTGGCCCATGCTGCGCATCTCGGCTTTGTTGATGACCGCTCCCATTTTTTCGCTGAATGCGCTCAACCTGCGCATTCGCATTTTGTTTGGGCTGGCGCTGACCGTCATGGTCTACCCCCTTTACGACTGGCCAACCATCGACCCCCTGTCGGGCATGGGCCTGCTGGAGATGGCCAACCAAATCACCCTCGGTGTGCTGATGGGCCTGACCCTGCAAGTGGTGGTGGCCGCGGTGGTGGTGGCGGGCCAGACCATCTCTAACTCGGTCGGTTTGTCGATGGCCACCTTGATTGACCCGAACACTGGTAACGTGCCGGTGCTGTCGCAATTTTTGGTCATTTTGTCCACCCTCATCTTCATTGGTTTAGGCGGACACGCCTTGCTGATTGGCATGGTGATCGACAGTTTCAGCAGCATGCCGATTGGCAAAAGTTTGCTCTCGCCCAGCGCATGGACCGGTTTGGCGGCGTGGAGCTCGATGATCTTTTTGGGCGCTTTGCTCACCGCACTGCCGGTGGTGGTGACCATGTTGTTCATCAACATGGGGTTGGGTATCACCACCCGCGCGGCTCCTGCTTTGAACATTTTCAGCGTCGGCTTCCCTGCCCTGTTGTTGGCCGGGTTTGCGATCATGATCATGAGCTTGCCCAGCATGGGCGCGCGCATTCAGTGGCTGTGGCTTCAGGGCTTGCAGCAGGTCAACCAATTGCTCGGCATCGCCTGATCAGGAGCAGCACCCATGGCTGAAGAAAGCGGCGCAGAAAAATCCGAAGAACCGACGGCCAGGCGCCTGAGCAAGGCGCGGGACGACGGTCAGGTGGCTCGATCCATCGAGACGCCTGCGGCCGCCGTCACCGTTGCTGCTGTCGCGCTGATGCTCATCATGGGCGGCTGGTTGGTCTCCCGCATTGGTCAACTTTTCACCAGCGGTTTTGTGTTTGACCGCAAAACGTTGGACAACCCCCAACTGTTGCCCACCACTTTTTTCCATCAAGTCGGCGAGGGCTTCTTGCTCATCACGCCGATTTTTTTGGTCACGATGATCGCCGCCATTTTGGCCAGTGGCTTGACCGGGGGTTACCTTTTTTCTTGGAGCAGCATTAGTCCCAAGGCCAGCAAGATCAACCCTTTCAGCGGCTTAGCGCGCATTTTTGGCACCCACGCCTTGGTTGAGTTGCTCAAATCGATTGCCAAATTTACCTTGGTGGCCGTTGTCTTGTGGGTGTTGATCAACCGACACTTGGCCGAACTCATGCTGATGGGCCGCATGTCATTGGAACCCGCCATGGCCATGGCCGGAAAAATGATTGGCGAGTCGGTGTTGTGGTTGGCCCTGTGTTTGGCTTTCATTGCCTTGATCGACGCGCCCTACCAGCGCTATGCGTTCATGAAGCGCATGAAAATGACCAAGCAAGAGATCAAAGACGAGATGAAAGACTCGGAAGGTCAGCCCGAAGTCAAGCAACAAATTCGCCGACGCCAGAGAGAAATGGCCAACTCGCGCATGATGCAAAAGGTCAAAGAAGCCGACGTCGTCATCACCAACCCCGAGCACTTTGCGGTGGCCCTGTCGTATGACCCCACCTCCGATGGTGCGCCCATTTTGTTGGCCAAAGGCAGCGACCAGTTGGCGGCTCGCATTCGCGAAGAAGCCAAAGCCAATGGGGTCGAGATTTTCCAAGCCGCACCCCTGGCCCGAGCCCTGTACTTCACCACCAAACTCGACCACCCGGTGCCCGAATCTTTGTACTTTGCGGTGGCCCAAGTCATTGCCTATGTGTTCAGCTTGGCGCAAGTGCGGCCGGGCGTGGAGCCAATGGCCAGACCTTATCCCAAGGTACCATCCTCGATGCTTTTTAATGCGGATGGCCAGCTTCAAAACGGTCCCTGATCTTCATGACTTCTTACAACTCCTCTGACGCTTCTTCTCGGCAAGACTTCTTTTTCAGGGTCGCAGATCGGCTGCGCATGGAGTCTTGTGCGCACAGCCTGACCGCCGAGGGCAAGAGCCTCATGCTGTATTGCCCTTCGTCTTCGCTGTTGTCGCATTACGGAGGGCAATTGATTTCGCGTTTGCGCGAGCTGGCACCACGCAGTTCGATTGAAATCTTTTTCCCCTCAAACAGCGAAGCCTTGGTGAGCCGCTTTAACGAAGTGCTGGCCAACCTGTCGATCGACAAAGCCACACAAAGCCCTGTCTCGGGCATGCCCGACAAAATTTGGGTGGTCCACGATGCCAATGCCCTGACCGAAAACGAACTGCAGTTGCTGACGCGTTTGCTGCAACATTTTCCGGGCGCCAATGTCTGCGCCGTCTTGATGTTGTCGGGCAAAACCCACCCCATGCCGTCGCTGGACACCCAAAACCGCCGCATTGTGCGGTGGGACATGGAAGTGCCCACGCTCGAGCAAGCGCAACAAACCCTGCAACAAGCGACAACTGAAGAAAGCCGCCAAGCCATCCAGCTGTTGATCGAGAAAATGCAGTTGTCATCCCCGCCCGACCTGTCGGAGCTGAAAGTGGACATCGACCCCGATGTGCGCCACTGGGAGGACGACGAAGAAGAGCAGAGCAGCACAAAACGCAAAAGCGGTTTTTTGAAATGGACGCTGGGCTTGGTCTTGATGCTGTGCCTGTCGGTGGGTATCACCGCATGGCTGCAACCCCAAGCGTTTTCTGACCTGGCCACCCAAGCAGTTGAGCTGGTTTTCCCGCCGCGCAAAGCCCCACGCGCTGAAACGCCTGAACCAGCACAAGCTCCTGCATCTGCATCTGCATCTGCACCAACACAGACACCGGCACCCGCGGCATCGGCCTCTGAAACCCCTGCCGCCTCAGAAGCTGCGGCTGCCAGCGCTGCGGCCACAACGTCTGCAACACCGGCAACACCGGCTACACCTTCAACTCCCGCTACGCCTGCCACACCCGCTACGACGGCCGCCGCCACAGCTGCTGCGCCATCTGCAGCGGCAACACCCGCAATGCCAGCAACGCCAGCAACTGGTGCCGCCACCAAACCTGCGGCGGCCACCAACAGCGGAACCACGGCAGCGACTACGGCCGCGGCAACGGCCACACCCGCCAAACCTGCACCCGCCACACCTGCAACCACAACTCCGGCAGCGGCTGCCCCAGCCAAACCAGAAGCTGCCGTTAAAGAAGCCGACATCGTGACCGAGTTGCCCGACATTGCGGTGAAAGGCCAGCAATGGCTGGCCGGTTTGCCCAAAGACACGTTTGTCGTCATCCATGCCGCTTACACGACGTCTGGGGCAGCGCAAAAACTGATCAAAAACCAAAGCTGGCTGAACCAAGCCCGCATCGTGCCCTACTTCAAGTCGCCCAAAGACCCGGCCGAATTCTTGGTGGTAACGGGGCCTTTCCGCAGCGAAGAGCGTGCCAAAGGCTACATCACACGGCTTGAAATCCCGACCAGCACACGCATTGAAGCGGTGTCCAAACTGCTACCATCCACCCGCATTGGGGATGAAAAATCACAAAAAACAACTAAGGTAAGAAAACCATGACAGACAACCAGGCCAAATCGCCGGCCGATTCACTGGGCCCCACCGAAACGAAGGTTCAGGTCACCCAACGCATCATGCCGGGTGCCGCGCCAGCCCAGCCGGCGCCTCAGGCACAGCCCGCCGCAACGCCACCTCCCGCAGCCGAACCCGTTGTACAAGCCCCGGTTGCACCCGCGCCTGTGGTGGCTGCTGCCCCGGCAGAGCCTGCCCCTGCAGCGGTGGCCGAACCGGTTTATTTTGTGCCAGAGGTACAGGAAATGCCCCGGCTGTCGATACCTGAACGTATGAACCAGTTGCAGGACTCACAACAAAACGTTCGCAACCAGTTGGATGCCCTAGAAGCGGCCCTTAAGAAACCTTCGCCCTGAGTAGACCCATGGAATCAGAAAACACACCAGCAGCCCCAGAAGCGGTGACCGAGCCCAGCGAGGCAGCAGCGGTCGCTGCGCCTGCTGCTGAGGCACCTGCCCCAGCCGAACCCGCACCAGCCCCTGCTGCGACTCCGGCTGCAGCAGTTGCTTCGCCGGCTGCGGCCCCTGCGGCGGCAGCTGTGTCTGCGCCAACAGCGGCCGAGGCGACTGCGCCTCAAATTCTGATTTCTGTGGACCCCGAAGAATCGGCTCGCGCCGCCAAAGAATTGCGAGACATCAAAGTGGTTGTGCTTGATTCGGCCGAACTGGCCACCCGCTCCGCCAGTCTGGCGACCACGGCGGGGCTGGACATCAAGGCCGCCACCGACAAAATGCTGGTGGTGCAAGGCGCCCACCGCAAACACAACATGATTTTTCTGGGCATTGCCGGACTGATCGTGCTGCTCGCAGCCGGCGTCTTGGGCGCCACCGTGGCCACGCAATACACCCGCCTCAAACAAATCGATGCCATGTTGCTCGCCGTTGGCAAGCGCGTGACCGAGTTAGATGCCACCATGGAAACCGTGGGCTCCGTGAACGAAGCCCTCAACACCATGGTCAAACAGCAAGAGGAAGCCCAAAAAGTGCAGGGCAAACTCGAAAGCCGTTTGGACGATGTGATCAAAAACACGCAAAGCATGCCCGAAGAAGCCGCCAAACAATTTGAAACCAAAGGCCAAGCCTTGGTCAAACAAGTTCAGAGCATGGACGGTCGCTTGCAAGCCCAAGCCAATGCGCTGCGCAACTTGGACCAGCAACTCAAAACCATTCAAAACCAAATGAGCGACTCGGGCCAAAAAATCCGCCAAGAAGTCGAGAATTTGGGACGCCAGCAAAAAGAGCGTCAACAGGCCGAACAAGCCGCCGTGAAAGCCGCTGCTGCAGCGCAACAATCCAAAGCTGCTGCTGAACGCAGCCTGCAATACCCACGCCCTGCGCCTACGGCCAACCCTGCGGCCGCCACTGTCAAGCCTTGATTCCCCACCGGCCGAGCACAAGCTTGGCCAGCAGGGGCGCTTTAGGCGTTCTGCGACTGCGTGCGCAGATCGTATTTGTTGAGTTTCTCGATCAAGGTGGTGCGCTGCAAGTTGAGCAGACGGGCCGTTTGCGACACATTGCCTTCTGTACGCTCCAACGCTTGCAAGATCAGCTCTTTTTCGATTTCGGCCAAGTGGTCTTTCAACGACAAGCCGTCCACGGGCAAGGCGGGCAAGCCCTGCGCCAGCATGATGATGTCTTCGACATTGCTGACCGCGCTTTCAGACGGGTTTTCAGTGGGCGACCACAAATCTTCAGGGCTGTTCAGCACCGCTTCAGCCGTGGGTGCGCCCACCGAGATGGGGCTGTTCACGCCCATCTCGGCCAACATGGCGGCCATGGTTTTGGGCATCAAGGAGGCGGGCACGGTCGCCAACTCCAGACGCTGGCCGGCAAACAACACACTGAAACGGTCGACCAAGTTGCCCAACTCTCGCACATTGCCAGGCCAGGGGTAGGTGGTCATCAGCCGCATAAAGTCGTCGGCAAACTGAATTGGTTTGTGCCCCGATTGGGCGTGCCGCTTGGCAAAATGCCCGAGCAACACCGGAATGTCCTCGGCCCGCTCGCGCAGGGGCGGCGTGTGCACAGGCAACACATTCAGTCGGTAATACAAATCTTCTCGAAAGCGGCCAGCCGCAATTTCGGTCTCAAGGTCGCGGTGCGTGGCCGCGACCACCCGCACATCGACCGGCACAGGTCGCAAGCCTCCCACGGGGTCGACACTGCGCTCTTGCAAAACCCGCAGCAGCTTGACTTGCATGTCCAGCGACATGTCGCCAATTTCGTCCAAAAACAAGGTGCCGCCGTGGGCCAACTCAAATCGCCCGACCCGGTCGGAACTGGCGCCTGTAAAGGCCCCTTTGCGGTGACCAAACAGTTCGCTCTCGAGCAAGTCTTTGGGAATCGCTGCGCAATTGACGGGCACAAAATGGGCCTGCCTGCGGGGCGAAAGGTCGTGCAGGGAACGGGCCACCACTTCTTTACCGGTGCCGCTCTCCCCTGTGATCATGACCGTGGAGGGCGATCCCGCGACTCGGGCAATGAGGTCGCGAACCGACTGGGCTGCAGGACTGGCACCGAGATAGGAAATGGACCCTGGGTTTTCGGACATGCAGTTTTAAGAACGATCAACCACAGTGCATCCACCCTGAGAGGTGGCAGACCGAGCGAAATGGGTTAATTAGAAATTTCATTAGTAATGATAATACAGTCGAATTTGATAATTTGGGCCTGCCCGGCTCAAGCCCCTCAAGTTGGTGCCGATACAGAGGGTGTAGCCCTTTCGGGGTCTGGACACTTAAGGAGTTTTCAATGAACAAAAAGCAATTGTGCGGCTGGCTCATGGCCTCGTTGGTTTTGCCAGGTTGCGCCACCGTCGATCTGCAAAAACCCACCACCGTCAGCGCGGCCAGCATGGTGACCCCGTTGGTGGAGAAAATTGAAAACCTGACCGCCACCGGCTACGCCGTGGTCAGCGTTCAAAGCCACAAAAATCAGGGACAACAACGCCTGATGGCCATTCGTGCCTCTAAGTTGGAGGCCTACCGGGCCCTGACCGAACAGGTTTATGGCCTGCAACTGGATGCCAACTCGACCGTGGCCGACATGATGGTCACGCACGACACGTTCCGCTCCAAGG
>JACCDS010089697.1_pt1 | contig 18377 bp, 15 predicted proteins | sample 7446441 | NCBI WGS metagenome assembly JACCDS01 (sample SAMN15323445, study PRJNA562643) | freshwater metagenome | isolation source: river surface water | place: USA:Blue River Watershed | collected 2017-08-17
GATCGTCCGGTCGGCAAGCTGTCCGGCGGCATGAAGCAGAAGCTGGGCCTATGTTGCGCACTGATTCACGATCCCGACTTGCTGATTCTCGACGAGCCGACGACGGGCGTGGATCCGTTGGCGCGCGCGCAGTTCTGGGACCTGATCGATCACATTCGTGCCAGCCGTCCCGAATTGAGCGTACTGGTCGCGACCGCGACCATGGAAGAGGCGCAGCGTTTTGATTGGCTGGTAGCGATGGATGGTGGCCGCGTACTGGCGACCGGCTCGCCGGCCGAGCTACTGGCGCGTACCGGCAAGGCGCAGTTTGAGGAGGCATTCATCGCGTTGTTGCCGGAGGCGCGACGACGAACCCATCGTGAACCGCCGCCGCCCGTTACGTCAGGACTCTCTGACGAACTGGCCATTGAGGCGCGCGGGCTGACCATGCGTTTTGGTGATTTCGTCGCCGTCGATCAGGTCAGTTTTCGCATTCGTCGCGGCGAAATCTTCGGCTTTCTCGGGTCGAATGGCTGCGGCAAATCGACCACGATGAAAATGCTGACCGGGCTGCTGCCGGCGACTGCCGGTCAGGCCTGGCTGTTTGGGCAACCGCTCGATCCGCGCGACATGGGCACGCGACGCCGCGTTGGCTACATGTCGCAGTCGTTCTCGCTGTATGGTGAGCTCAGCGTGCGGCAGAACCTGGTGCTGCATGCGCGCCTCTTTGACGTACCCGCCGACGAGATCGATGGCCGCGTTGACGAGATGATCGCGCGCTTCGGTCTGTCCGGCCAACAGGATGCGTTGCCGCCAGCGCTGCCGCTGGGTGTGCGGCAGCGGCTGTCGCTGGCCGTCGCAGTGGTGCATCGGCCGGAACTGCTGATTCTGGACGAGCCCACCTCCGGTGTTGATCCGATCGCACGCGATGAATTCTGGCAGTTGATGATCGAGTTGGCGCGTCGTGACAAGGTGACCATCTTCATCTCAACCCATTTCATGAACGAGGCCGAGCGCTGCGACCGCATTTCACTGATGCATGCCGGCCGCGTGCTGGACAGCGATACCCCGGCCAACCTCGCGGCGAAGCGGCATGTCGCCACGCTGAACGAGGCCTTCATCAGCTATCTGCGCGAGGCCAGTGGCAGTGATGCGGCGTTGACCACGTCACCCGCTGCTGTCGCAACGGCAGCCGAACGGATGCCCAACCGGCCTGGTGTGCGGGCGCCTTGGCATCGGCGCTTGCGCATGACCTGGCGCCGAGTCGCCACCCATGTTTGGCGTGAGTCCCTGGAATTACAGCGTGACCCGGTACGGGGGGCGCTCGCGCTGCTGGGCTCGCTGCTGCTGATGTTCGTGATGGGTTACGGCATCAATATGGATGTCGAGGAAATGAGCTTTGCCGTGCTCGACCGCGACCAGAGCGTACTGAGCCGTGATTACGCACTGAACCTGTCGGGTTCACGCTATTTCGCCGAACAGACACCCCTGACAGACTATGCGGACATGGACCGCCGTTTGCGTAGCGGCAGACTATCGCTGGCGCTCGAGATTCCGGCGGGCTTCGCGCGCGATCTCGAGCGTGGCGGCCAGGTACAGATCGGTGCCTGGATCGATGGTGCAATGACACGCCGTGCCGAGACGGTGGCGGGTTATGTACAGGGCATGCACTATCACTGGCTGGCACAGCAGGCGCAGCAACATGCATTACAGACCGCCGCCGTGGCGACGGTCGAGACGCGATTTCGGTATAACCCGGATATCAAAAGCCTGCCGGCGATGGTGCCGGCCGTGATTCCGCTGATGCTGCTGATGATGCCGGCGATGCTGGCTGCGCTGGCGATCGTCAGAGAACGGGAACTGGGATCCATCGTCAATTTCTACGTGACCCCCACGACGCGGACCGAATTCTTGCTGGGTAAACAATTGCCCTACGTCGGATTGGCGATGGTGAATTTTGTCCTGATGACTATCGCAGCGGTCACGCTGTTCGGCGTACCTCTGAAGGGTAGTCTGCCTGCACTTGCCATCGCCGCTTTGTTGTTCAGTTTTAGTTCAACGGCGATCGGCATGCTGATCGCGACGCTGGTGCGCAGCCAGATTGCCGCGCTGTTCTTCGCGATGGTCGCCACCATGATCCCTGCCGTCCAGTATGCCGGCCTGATCAATCCGGTCTCGGCCATGGAGGGCGCCGGGCGCTGGATTGGCGAGATCTATCCGGCCAGCCACATGATCACGATCAGTCGTGGCGTGTTCAGCAAGGCACTCTATTTTCAGGATCTTGCATCGTCGATCTGGCCATTGGCACTGGTCGCACCGGTGATCTTTCTGTGCGCGGCAGCACGCCTGAAGAAGCAGGGAGAATGACATGGGTCATCAACTGCGACATCGCCTCCGCCACATCGTCCTACTCGGCATCAAGGAGTTGTGGAGCCTCTGGCGCGACCCGATGATGCTATTTTTGATCATCTTCACGTTCAGCTTCGCCGTCTACAGTGCGGGACGATCCATGCCGGAGACCCTGCATCGCACGGCCATCGCCATCGTTGACGAAGATGACTCACCGCTGTCGGCGCGCATCTTCACCGCGTTTTATCCACCGACCTTTACCCCGCCCATGCGGATTGCGCTGGCCGATGTCGACCCGTTGATGGATGCCGGACGCTTCACGCTGATCCTTGTCATACCGCCCAACTTCGAGCGCGACACGCTGGCAGGACGACGACCCGCCGTTCAGTTAAATGTTGACGCTACGCGAATGAGTCAGGCCTTTACCGGCAGCGCCTTCGCACAGCAGATTGTGCAGGCAGAGGTCGACGAGTTTGTACGGCGTGAACGCCGCAGTGACGCGCCTCAAGTCGATCTGGTGACGCGCATGCGCTTCAATCCGACACTCTCCAACGTCTGGTTTGGCTCGCTGATGGAGCTGGTCGGGCAGATCACGATGGTGTCGATCATCCTGACCGGCGCGGCGCTGATCCGCGAGCGCGAGCATGGCACGGTCGAGCACTTGCTGGTGATGCCGGTGACGCCTACCGAGATCATGCTGGCGAAGGTGTGGTCGATGGGGCTGGTCGTGACGCTGGCGGCAGCACTGTCGCTGAATGGTGTTGTGCGCGGCATTCTTCAGGTGCCCGTCGAAGGGTCGCTCGCCTTGTTTTTTTGCGGCGTGGTGTTGCACCTGTTCGCCACGACGTCGATGGGCATCTTCCTGGCAACGCTGGCGCGCAGCATGCCGCAGTTCGGCCTGCTCGTGATCTTGATCATGATGCCGCTGCAGATGCTGTCCGGCGGCATGACGCCTCGCGAGAGCATGCCGCTCTGGATACAGTGGGGCATGGCCTTGTCGCCCACCACGCACTTTACCGAAATGAGTCAGGCCATCCTCTACCGCGGGGCCGGGTTGTCGGTCGTGTGGTCATCCCTGCTGGCCCTGGCACTGATTGGCTCGGTATTTTTCGCCTACGCGTTGCGGCGGTTTCGAACTGCGATCACGAAGATGGCTTGACCGGTACAGCCATTAATGACTCACCAGTGGTGAGTCAGGTCGTGCTTACCCGATGATGCCGGCGCTGCCACCTTAGTGATATGCCGGCGCGATTGCAGTATCGCGCATCACGGCATCGAGGCTGCGGTAGGTTTCAGCGCGCGCACGTTCTTCGGGGGTGCGCAGCTGCGCTTGCATGTAGGCGCCCAGTGCTCGTGCGTGATCAACGATAAAGTTGCCGAACGCTACGCGCTCGCGATCATAAGCCTGCAAGGCAGAAGCGATATCGGCAGTAGCGGCCAGTGCGTCGATCAGTGCACAGGCGTCCTCACCCGCCTTGGTCACGCCCATGCCGCAGTGGGGGCGTGCAACGAAGGCTGCGTCACCGAGCAGCGCTACGCGACCGAAGGACATTTGCTCGCTGACGACATCAAAGATCGGCTGGAAGAACAGGCTGTCTGTTTTTGCGACGGCTTCAGCGAATTGCGGGGCCAGTCCCTCTCGCGCCGCCTGACGTGCCGCTTCGACGATCTCCGTGCGAATCAATGGGGGTGGAATGCCATCGAGCCACACCTTCCCGGTAGCGTCGGTCAGCATGTCGCGCAGCGTGGTCGCCTCGTCAGCCGGCCGATACCAGACAAAGTTGAAACGCCGCTTTCCCGGCTCGGTTGCGTTGTCCCTGCCGGCCACCGGATAGGCGATCATCTGCTCCTTCGGCGGCAGGCCAAAGGCAAAATAGGGAAACATCTCTTTTCTCGCGCGCTCACTGAGTGCGGATTCTTCGATGAGGCCGCGCCAGGCAACATAACCGGCATATATCGGCTTGATCTCGGGCGCGAGGATGTTGCGCACCGTTGAGCGAATGCCATCGGCGCCGATCAGCAGGTCGCCCGTGATTTGCTCGCCATTCGAGAAGCTCGCTGTCACGCTCTGGGCATCTTGTGCCAATGCCGTCAGCTGCGCGCCCACGTGATAGCGTTCCTTCGGAAAGGCGACCTTCAGCACATGATATAGACGCGACCACGCTGTCAGCAGCTGGGGGAGCGGGCGGCGGCCAGCAATGCTGCCGTCGGATGCCAGCGTGACACGTTCTTCGACAGTGACACCGATCGTATCGTCAACCTTCACGCCCGCTTTGGCCAAAGCGCTCAGCAATGACGGGTGCGTGACGATGCCTGCCCCTCGTCCCTCCAGTTCGTCGCCAACACGCTCATACACGTTGACGTCCCAGCCTGCTCGCCATAGCAGGTTTGCCGCGAACAGCCCCCCCATGGAGCCGCCGATAATGATGGCCTTGCGCATGATGTCTCCTCAGCTCGTTGCTGACATTGTCAGGTCGGCACGCGTGCCTAGTGCAGCTTATTTGCCGTATAGGGCCAGTGCCTCACTGGCCGGGAAATTGAGTTCGATGGTGACGCCGGAGGGATCTTCAATGAAGACCTGGTGTAGTCCGAGATCGGGTACGGTGCGCTCACGATGGGCGATGCCCTTGTCACGCAACTTGCCAAGCATGCTGCGCAGATCGTTAGCGAGAAAGGCGACATGGTCGACCGCACCGCTACCGTGCAGCGCCGCTTCTTCCTTGTCGCCCAGATATTCGACGAGACCGGCCGGATCGGAACGATCGATACCGATCAGGTGGATCACGCCGAATTCGGATTCGTCCTGATCCAGATACAGCCATGCCCCGGGAAACTTGAAGGCAGGACGGAAGCCTTCCCTGAGCCCGAGCACCTCGATGAAGAAGCGCCGCGACGCTTCGATATCGACGGTGCGGACCGAGTAATGCGCAAGCTTACTTATCGGCATAGATGTCTCCAATTGGCTACCTAATTATCGTACGATAAAATAGTAGATGATGTCGACGGCTAGTGCAAGCGACTTCAGCGGGATGGGCGTTTCCGGTCAGCTTTCAGAACAGGCGGCACGCCTTGCAGGAAGGCATCGACCCGCATTTCGATGACGTGGTCGAGATTTTTGGGGATCGGCTGTTCGTAAATCCATTTGCGGACGCCGATATAAAAAACGCTGGAGTGCGTTGCCCAAACGAGTTCGATCTCGTCTTCTTCTTCGGTCTCGTTACGAGGATCCGGAATGTCGTACTCATGCCGCAACTCGCGTGCGATGACCGCGAAGTGCCGTTCGCGCAGCCGTGCCAGGTACTTCTGGTTGATGCCGCCGCGGGACAATCCGGCATAGATGAAGATGCGAATCCACTCGTTGCGCAGGACAAATTTCGCATAGTCCTTCAGGTAGCGGCACAGACGGTCGCGCAGCGGAAAGCTGCGGTCGCTCAGCCATTCTTCCCATTCGGGATTCCAGCGTCGCACGAACACTTCTTCGTACACCCTGTCGATCAGTGCTTCCTTGCTCGGGAAGTAGCGGTAAAGCAGTGGCTGCGTAATGCCGAGTTCCTTGGCCAGGTCCCGTGTGCTGACCTCGAAGCCGTGGCGCGCCAGCACGGAGACGGCGCGCTGGATGATGTCGTGCTCCCGCTCCTCGGGCGCGAGTCGTCGGCGTGGCGCGCTGACGCTGGCTGGGGTGGCGTCGGATTCAGAGGTCGGGCGCGCTTTGGTAGTCGTCCTGGGCATGGAATTCTTTCAGTAATGATCGCTTGACAAATTATTCTGGCTATAATCAAATTATCGACTATTAATTAATCCTAGCCGATAGCAAGTGATTTGACCATGAAAGGAGCAGTCGATGTCATTCAGAGTTCCGGGCAGTTCGCCGCTGGCGTCAGTCAGCCGTCGGTTCATCGTCATTGCATTGCTCATGGTCGCGGGTACAGCGCCCGGCATCGCCGATGCACAGGCCATTCGGATTGGCCTGCCTGTGCCACTGACCGGGCCGTATGGCGCCGAAGCGAAAGACCAGGTCAGTAATGCGGAACTGGCTGTCCGTGAATTCAATGAGTCGGGTGGCCTGAATGGTCGCAAGGCCGAATTACTCGTGCGCGACGATAAGCTCAATCCCGGCGAGGCGGCCACGCGCACGCTTGAGCTGATTGAAAAGGACAAGGTGAATTTCATCGTCGGCGGTCTATCGGCGGCGACGCAGCTCTCGATCAACAACGTGACCCGGCAGCGCAAGCTCCTCTACATCAGCATCAGCCAGTCGGACGCAATCAATGAAGCTGCCGATGCCAGCCCTTATACCTTCCACGAGGCGCTGAATCCGCACATGACCTCGCAGGCGGTCGGTCGGCATGTATTCAAGCCCGGTATGAAGATCGCCTTTCTCACGGCCGACTATGCCTATGGCCATGAAATGAGTCGTGGTTTTGCGCGTGTGGCGAAAGAGGTGGGCGCAACGGTGGTGGGCGAGGTCCGGCACCCACTGGGCGCACAGGATTATTCAACCTTCCTGCCGCGTCTGCGCGCGATGAATCCGGACGTCCTCGTATTCAATAACTTCGGCAATGACAATCGTATTTCGATCAAGCAGGCCGGCGATTTTGGTCTGAAAAAGACGATTCGCTTTGTTACGCCGATCATGACGTATACCGCCCGCAAGGCGGGCGGTCCGGCGGTTTATGAGGGGGTCGTCGGTGGCACGCAGTACTACTGGGGCATCGAAGACAAGGTGCCGTCGGCCCGAGCCTTCAACGCTGCCTTTCGGTCGGCCAATGGCGGGCGCAATCCGTCGGACTACGGTGCGATGGCGTACTCGGCGATCAAGTCTTTGCTGATGGCCGTGAAGCAGGCCGGCAGCACCGACACGGAGAAGGTGGCGCAGGCATTGCGTAACTTGAAGTACGACACCTATAAGGGGCCGCAATCCTATCGCAGCTGTGATCAGCAGTCAGTGCAGTCGGTATTGGTCATTGGCTCGAATGCTGCAGAGGCCAAGGGGCCCGATGATGTGTTCAAGGTGCTGCATGTCGAGCCACCCAGTGACAAGCTGCTACGCTCTTGTCAGGAGCTGGGCTTCAAAGGCTGAGCGGCATGTCAATACAGACCTACTTGAAGTCTACAAGCATGATGCTAGTCGCCGAGCCATTGCGGTTGGACTCAATCGGGATACCAGATCGGCATGCTGCGGCGCCGTTACTGCACTTTGAGATCGACTCAGCGCGTTCGTGTGTGATCTCAGCGATGTCATGCCACGCGGGCGCGTCATGGAAGTGACCCCCGATCTGCTCGCGCTGCAGCTCTTCACGGGAGTCGCCCTCGGCGCAATCTACGTCCTGCTGGCGGTCGGCCTGTCGCTGATCTTCGGGATGCTGACCGTGGTGAATTTTGCGCACGGCGCGTTCTACATGCTCGGCGCTTACGCCGGACTGGCGGCGATCGAGAAGACCGGCAGCTTCTGGCTCGCGCTGATCTTGGCGCCTCTGGCCGTCGCCGCGTTCGGAATGCTCTGCGAACGCTGGCTGATCCGACCCTTGTATGGGCGCGGTATCGATTATCCCTTGCTACTAACCTTCGGCCTGGCCTACATGATGGTGGAGGCGGTCCGCATGAGCTTTGGCCGCGCCGGTCTGCCGGTCGATACGCCGGAACTGCTGCAAGGGGCGACGAGTCTCGGATTTGCCGACTTTCCAACCTACCGGCTGTTCGTCATTGCTGTCGTGGCGTTGATTCTGTTGGGCTTGTGGCTGTTGATCGAAAAAACGTCCTTTGGCCTGATCGTTCGAGCGGGGGCACGCGACCCCGTGATCGTACGGGTGCTGGGCATCGATATGTCGCGCGTCTGGCTGATTGTCTTTGGTATGGGTACGGGACTGGCAGCGCTGGCCGGTGTGCTGTCCGCGCCATTGCAGGGCGTCGACCCGGAAATGGGCACGGCTGTGCTGACGATCGCGTTTGTCGTCACCGTGGTTGGGGGCATGGGATCGCTTGCAGGCGCCATCGTGGCTGGGCTCACGATTGGCGTCGTTGAAAGCATGGTCGCACTATTTTTCCCCGAGGCCGCGAAGGTGTCCATGTTCGTGATCATGGCCTTGGTGCTGCTGGTGCGTCCGCAAGGATTGTTCGGTCGTCCCGGACTGATGAGCTGATCGGAGTGTTGAATTGAACCTGCCCACGAAATCACTCACGGGACGCGCTTCGCAGTCGAGTACATCCCGTGGCCTGCGTCTGATTGCCCGACACCGAATCGCAGCAACTCTGGCGCTGTTTGTCGTGCTTCCCTGGCTGCTGCCCTACCACTCGCTGGCGATCAATATCCTGATTTTCGGATTGTATGCGGTGGGTTTCAATCTGCTGTTTGGTTACACCGGCCTGCTGTCGTTCGGCCATGCAGCCTTCCTGGGCGCGGGCGCGTATACGGCGGGTATCCTGATTGCACAGCATGGCGTGCCATGGTGGGCGGCGATACCTGCGGCGGTTGGCGTGGCGGCTGCCTTGGCACTGGTCATGGGACTGCTGGCAATTCGCACGCGCGGCATCTACTTTGCGATGGTTACTCTGGCCTTGTCGCAGTGCGTGTATTTTTTCGTTTATCAGCTACCGGCCTCCGGCGGCGAGAATGGCCTGCGTGGCGTGAATGTGGCAGAGCTTAACCTGCTTGGCTTTGTCATCGATCTGCTCGATCCGCTGAATAAGTATTACTTCATTCTGGCTTTCGTTGGCCTTGCCATGGCGCTGCTATCCCGTGTGCTGGCGTCTCCGTTCGGCGGCGCCGTCGAGGCAATCCGCGAGAACGAGACACGCGCCCGTGCATGCGGCTTTGACATTGAACGCTCCAAGTTGATGGCCTTCGTCCTCTCTGCTGCGTTCTGCGGGCTGGCCGGTGCGCTGAATGCGATTCACCTGGCCAGCGTGCCCATTGAGACCTTGCACTATTCGATGTCAGGCATGGTCGTCATGCTTTGTCTGCTCGGGGGGATGGGGACGTATTTCGGTCCCTTCGTCGGGGCTGCCTTGGTATTGCTGTTCCAGGACCTGGCGTCCGTTTATACCGAAAACTGGCAGCTGTACATCGGCGGACTGTTTGTCTTCTTTGTCTTGTTTTTCCCCAAGGGTGTCTGGGGTACGCTCCTGGAGAGAATCTACGATGAGCATTGACGCGGTCATGGAGACTCGTGGCGTCTTCAAGCGCTTCGGTGGCTTCACAGCTTTGAAGGACGTGAGCGTCAAAATCCCGAAAGGGAAGCTGACGTCGATCATTGGTCCGAACGGTGCCGGCAAGAGTACGTATTTCAATATTCTTTCGGGGGCCTTCGCGCCAACGGCCGGTGCGGTGCTCTTCGATGGCAAAGACATTACCGGGCTGCGGCCGCATGAATTTGCCCACCTCGGTATTGCAAAGTCCTTTCAGATTACGAACCTTTTCCCGAACTTCACTGCCCGCGAAAACGTTCGCATCGCATTGCAGGCGCATGTCTCTCGCTACAACCCGTGGCGTCGTCGGCGCGACCTGCCTGGGCTTGTGGAGCGTGCCGATGAATTGCTATCGCTGGTTGGCCTCCGTAGTCGTGCGCTCGTACGCGCGTGCGAATTGGCGCACGGACAGCAGCGTGCATTGGAAATTGCGGTAGCGCTGGCTGGTGATCCCAAGGTGTTGCTGATGGACGAACCGACGGCCGGGATGAGCCCGGAAGAGACGCGGTCGATGATGGATCTGATCACCCAGCTGGCACAGCAACGTACGGTCGTATTGGTCGAGCACAAGATGAAAATGGTGATGGGTATCTCCGATCATGTGATCGTCTTCCATCATGGCGAATTGCTTGCCCAGGGTACGCCTGAGGAGATTCGTCAGAACGCCACGGTCAAGGCCGTCTATCTCGGTCACGGCCAATAAGGCTATCAGTAGCGCAAGGGAAGCCATGAAGACAATGTTGTCCATTCGCGATCTGCACGCCTGGTATGGCCCGGGCCACGTGCTTCAAGGCATCAACATCGACGTCCATCAGGGCGAACTGGTCTGTCTGCTTGGCCGTAATGGCGCTGGCAAAACCACCACCGTGAAATGCGTCGCCGGCCTGATCCCGAAGATGCGCGGATCGATTCTGTTCGAGGGTGAGGAGCTGTTGGGTTTGCCTGCGCATGCTCGGTTTAGCCGCGGTCTCGCCTACGTACCGGAAGAACGCCGCATCGTGCCCGGCTTGACTGTCAGGGAGAACATCCGCTTGGGCCTGCTGGCATCACCATTACTTGCCCGCGAAGCGCAAGTGATCGAGGAGATTGCCGAAACTTTCCCGCGCATCAAAGAGCGCCTGGATCAGCAGGCGTTCACCATGTCCGGTGGCGAGCAGCAGATGCTGGCGATTGCGCGCGCGGTGGCAGCACGGCCCAAGCTCGTGCTCTTGGATGAGCCGTCCGAAGGCATCATGCCGCTGCTGGTGGACGAGATGTTCGCGTACTTCCGCAAGCTCAAGGAGGCGGGTGTGACGATTGTCCTTGTCGAGCAAAACGTTGAGCTGGCACTGAAAATTGCCGACCGTGCCTACATCATCGACCAGGGTGAGGTCGTCCACAGCGGAGCGGCCGCGGAATTGCTGGCAGACCAGGCAATTCAGGAGCGCTACTGCGCCGTCTGAGTCCGGCGCATGCTTTGTTGGCACGAGTTCGATCGGATAAGTAGTTTATCGAACGCACAATAAAATACTAAAAATGTGCCCCTGCGGATGCTTGCTGTCGTCTTCTCATTAGTCGCATTCTCCCATCTGCTAATTGCAAATTAATTCTCGCATAAATATCGATCGTAGCGTTGACTCGCCTAAAATTATCATTTATCGTTTGATCAATCAGCGTGAGGTTTTGGGGAGAAGTTCGCTGAGAAAAGGAGCGCAGCAATGCGCTGACGACTGGACTTAACAGAATTGGATGGAGACGATGAAGACACACTATGCAAAGCACATGATGCGTGCGATTCCAGCCGCCGTAGCCGTGATGTCCTGTGCCGTTGCGTTCGCTGCGGATGGTCCGGGCGAGGACGCGGAAGGTACTGGCACACTCTGGCCGACGTATAACAATGATTACGCAGCGCAGCGCTTTTCTCCGCTCGACAAGATCAACGTAAAGAATGTGGCGTCGATGAAGGAGGTCTGTACGCTGCAGCTTGCCGAAGGCGGATCGCTTCAGTCTGGCCCCGTCATTGTCGATGGCGTGATGTACGTGACGACCGCACTCGACACCTTTGCCGTCGATGCAGCGACTTGCAAGCAGCTCTGGAAATCCTCGTATACCCCGACGGCCTACATGCCGTTCCCAGTTAATCGTGGCGTTGCTTATCACAACGGCGCACTGTTCCGCGGCACTCCTGATGGCATGCTGCTGAGTCTGGACGCGAAAACCGGCAAGGTCCTCTGGACCAACATGATCGCTGACTCGCATTACGGCGAGTTTGCATCGGCCGCACCGATCGCGTGGAACGGTGTTGTCTACATGGGTGTCGGCGGTGGCGACTGGGGAACGCGCGGTCGCGTGATGGCCTACGATGCGATTTCGGGCCGTGAGCTGTGGCGTTTCAACACGATCCCGCGCGGCAAGGAAGTCGGTGCTGAAACCTGGAAGAATCGTGACTCGGCGACCGTCGGTGGCGGTGGTACCTGGACTTCCTACACGCTCGACGTGCGTGATGGCGAGTTGTTCGTCAGCGTTGGCAACCCGACCGAAGATTTCCTCGCGGAGAAGCGGCCGGGCGATAACCTGTTCACGAACTCTGTGGTCGTATTGAATGCCAACACAGGCGCGTTGAAATGGTGGTACCAGACCGTCAAGAACGATCCGTGGGATTACGACCTCAGCGCGCCGGCAATGCTGTATCAGTCAAAGGGCAAGGTGATCCAGGATCGTGTTGCGGTAGCAGGCAAGGATGGTTATCTGCATGTGCTTGATCGCCTGAGCCACAAAGTGATCTTCAAGGCGGAGACGACGACCCAGTTCAAGGGCGACACCAAGCCGACTCCGGCCGGCGTGCGCGCCTGTCCGGGTCTGCTTGGCGGAAGTGAGTGGAATGGCCCGGCGTATGACGTCGACCGCCACCTGATCGTCGTCGGCACAGTGGACTGGTGCTGGATCCACAAGGTCACCAATCCTGAGTACAAGCGCGGCCAGCTCAACTACGGCGGTACGACGACGCCGGAAAAGGAGGCGACCGGCTGGGTCACGGCGTTCGACGCTGAAAATGGTTCAATTAAATGGAAGTATCATACCGAGGCGCCCATCGTCGCTGCGGTGACGCCGACCGCGGGAGGTGTGACCTTCACTGGCGACATCGCGGGTAACTTCATCGCACTCGATTCGTCGAACGGCAAGTTGCTCTGGTCGAAAAAGATGGATGGCGCTTTGGGCGGGGGTGTGGTTACTTACGCCGTCGGTGGCAAGCAGTATGTCGCTGTCCTGACGGGTAACGTGTCGCGTTCCACCTTCGGCGGTGCCGGTTCACCGACACTATCCATTTTCTCCAACTAAGTTTGGTTATGAAATCGCAATGAAATCACTACGTCAGTTCTTTGGTCTGCTTGCTTGCTGTGTCCCGATCATCGCTAGTGCTGAAGGCAGTGCGGCAGTCACGCTGCCTTCGCTGACCGAGCCACCAGCAGACATTGGCAACGGAAAGAAGGTGTTCAATCGATCCTGTGCAATCTGTCACGGCCAGAAGGGAAGTGGCGGACTCGGGCCGGCACTGAAGGGCATCCGTGATCGTCTCGCACCGGAAGCGATTGCGGCACAGATCGTTCAACCAAAGGGCGAAATGCCGAAGCTTTATCCGAAGCCGGTCGGCGACCAGGAGCTTCGCGATGTAGTGGGCTATTTGCTGTCGCTGGAGTGACGTATCGGAGCGCTGGTGGATGATTAATTCGCCAGCGCTCAGTCAGCGCTCCGGTGAGAGAAAGTCAGAAGTTGTCGTGACGTTGTTTTGTTTCTCTCCCTTGTACCGGTCTCGTTGACTGACGCCAGTCAGTTTGCCCCAAGCGTCAGATCAGAAGGCAGATCGTTGGCGACCCGCTTCGGCGGGTCGCATTTTTGGGCGCGTGTATTTTGTTGTCTGGGGTCGTTGTCTGAGGTCGTTGGCAAGGGCTGCAGACAGGGCGGGCCGCTTGCGTCGAAGACCGCCAGACGGTTATGAAAAATGAAAACTCGGTGAAGGCACGCAGGCGCGGTATGTCAGGCCATGTCGATACAACCGTCTGCAAGGCAGGGCTGGTCCCGCCGCCGGGAATCGAACCCAGATCTAGCGCTTAGGAGGCACTCGTTCTATCCATTGAACTACGGCGAGGACGCGGGTGTTGCACGGCATGCGCAACACGGCGCGAATTATAGCCCAGCCCCCGCGGGCCACTGTGTCCATCTGGCTCTATCGTCGCTTGCCGACGCACAGTCGGTACAATAGCGGGCTGGTCCACCCGCTTCCTCACGCCGGTTTCCGGCGCCTATCACGATGGCAGTCATTTCCCTTAACGATGCACAGTTGGCATTCGGCCATGTGGCCTTGCTCGACCATGCCGAATTTTCCCTTGAGACCGGCGAGCGCGTCGGCCTGATTGGCCGCAATGGCACCGGCAAGTCCTCGCTGTTGAAGGTCATTGCCGGCTTGGCCAAGCTCGACGATGGTTTGCTGGTACTACAGCAGGGCTTGCGCATCGCTTATGTCGAGCAGGAGCCGAAGTTTGATGACGGTGTTTCGGTATTTGATGCCGTAGCGAGTGGCGTTGGTGATCTGCGTGCGCTGCTTGACGAATATGACCAGCTCACCGCCAAGTTGGGTACCGGTGACGATGCCGCGTTGATGGACCGCATGCATGTGGTGCAGGCGAAACTGGATGTTTCGGATGGCTGGAGTCTGTCGAACCGCGTGCAGACGACTTTGCAGCGGCTGAATCTCGATGGCGAGCGGCCGGTCGTTACTTTGTCTGGTGGCATGAAGAAGCGTGTGGCGCTTGCGCGCGCACTGGTCGCCGCGCCCGACGTGCTGATCCTTGATGAGCCAACCAACCATCTCGACTTTTCATCGATTGCCTGGCTTGAAGAGCTGTTGCGCGAATTCCGCGGCAGCCTGCTTTTTATCACCCACGATCGCAGCTTCCTCGACAACATTGCCACGCGCATCGTTGAGCTGGATCGTGGAAATCTGTTGTCTTATCCGGGTAATTTCAGCGCTTACCAGACCCGCAAGGCCGAGCAGCTGGCGGTCGAAGAGGTGGAGAACGCCAAGTTCGATAAATTCCTCGCGCAGGAAGAAGTATGGATTCGCAAGGGCGTCGAGGCGCGCCGTACCCGCAATGAGGGCCGGGTTCGCCGGCTCGAGGCGCTGCGCGTTGAGCGTGCACGTCGCCGCGATCAGCAGGGACAGGTGAAAATGGAGCTCGCTGCCGGCGAGCGTTCCGGCAAGATCGTTGCAGAGCTGATCGATGTCAGCAAGGCGTATGACGGTCGGTCGATCGTGAAGGATTTCAGCGCGACCATCATGCGCGGCGACAAGGTCGGCCTGATCGGCGTCAATGGCGCCGGCAAGACGACGCTGCTGCGACTGATCCTCGGCGAGGAGAGCCCTGATGCTGGTACGGTGAAGCAGGGCAGCAAGCTGCAGGTCGCGTACTTTGATCAGATGCGCGAACAGCTCAATGACGAAGCGACACTGGCCGATACGATTTCGCCGGGCAGTGACTGGGTCGAGGTGAATGGTCAGCGCAAGCATGTGATGACCTATCTGGGTGATTTTCTGTTTGCGCCTGAGCGCGCGCGCTCGCCGGTGAAATCGTTGTCGGGCGGCGAGCGTAACCGTTTGCTGCTGGCGCGTCTCTTCGCCAAGCCGGCCAACGTGCTGGTGCTTGATGAACCGACCAATGATCTCGATATCGACACGCTTGAGCTGCTTGAGCAACTGCTGGAGGACTATACCGGCACGGTGTTCCTCGTCAGCCATGACCGTACTTTCCTTGATAACGTTGTCACCCAGGTGATCGTTGCTGAGGGGAGTGGTTTCTGGCGCGAATATGTGGGTGGCTACAGCGACTGGGAGCGAGTCCGCAAGCCGGATCCAATCGTGCCGGTGCGTGAGGTGAAGAAGGCAGAGACAAAGTCGACGCCGGTGAGTGCGCCGACACCCGCCTCAGCAGCAAAGCCAAAGAAATTGTCGTTCAAGGAGCAGCGCGAGCTCGATGAGCTTCCGCAACGCATTGCTGCACTGGAGTCCGAGCAGGCCGACATATCTGCGCGGCTGGCTGACCCCGATTTGTATCGCAAAGCCCCGGGTGAAGTGCAGCAGTTGAATCAGCGGTTTGCCGAAATCGATACGCTGCTGATGGAAGCGCTGGAGCGCTGGGAAGCGATTGAGGCGCGCGCCGGTAGCACCAACTAGGCACCAGGCCGGCAGACTAATTCAGTCGGCGCGTTGCGGCGCGCAGCTCGGGCAGGCGGCGGCGTAGTGATTCGGCATCCGTCGCTTCAGGGCATTGGTCCAGATAGGCTTCGAGGTCTTGCAGCGCAGCTTGCGGACAATCGAGGTTGGCATAGGCCAGCCCGCGATCTCGTCGTTCGGCGATTTCTTCGGGCAGCAAAATCACCAGTCGCTGCTGCACGTTCAAGAACTGCTTCCAGTGCGGATGCTCAGAAAAAAGCGCTTTCAAATTGCGCAGCATCCTGACCAGTATCGTGCGGTGCGAGGCCTCTTCCAGATAGCTGGCCAGTGGCGGGTCGATAGACCCGCGGCCATGGATGAAGTAGGGCTCCAGCCGCTCTTCAATGTCTTCTCGTGACAGGCTGCTGCCATTGAACGGATCGAGAATGATGTCGCCGCTGGCGACCGAGAGCTTCATCAGGAAATGACCAGGGAAGGAGATGCCTTTGACATCGAGCCCGATTTGCTGCGCGAGCTCCATGTAAATCACCGCGAGCGAAATCGGAATGCCCCGTCGCGATGACAGCACCTTGTGCAGATAACTGTTATCAGGATTGTAGTAATCGTTCAGGTTGCCGGCGAAACCGAGCTCCTGATAAAAGAAGTTGTTCAGCAACCGCAGCTTCGGTATCTGGGCAATATCGGCCGGCATGCGGCGCTTGAGACGTGCCGCAAACCGATCGATTTCGAGCAGGCAATCCTCCAGGTCGAGCGAGGGCACGTCATCCTGCGCAATGCTGAGTGCCGCCTCGAACAGGGGGATGTGTTCGTCTTCCTGAACTAGTGACGCGAAGTAGTCGAGGGATTTGATCATCGCCTTGTTGCCATCGGGACGGTCCTAGTTGGATTCCCTCTTGAAATCGGAGAAGCGGAAGCCCATGGCAAATAATGCGCCAAAGTAAGTCACGATGCACGCGCCCACCACCATCGACAGTGCGCCAATGCGTAGCCACGGCGTGGCGCGCATCGTGATCCAGTCAAAGTGAGACGCCGTCCAGTGGCCGACCACCGCCAGCACGACCAAGGCTACCGCCAGCTTGACGAGAAAGCGTGTCCAGCCAGGGAGCGGTTGATAGATATTGTTTTTGCGCAGCATGAGGTACAGGAATGCTGCGTTTGCTGTGGCACCCAACCCGATCGACAGGGCAAGACCCGCATGCGCGATCCACGGTACGAAGGCCAGGTTCATCAGTTGGGTGGCGATCAGCACACCGACGCCGATCTTCACCGGCGTGCGAATGTCCTGCTTTGCATAAAAACCCGGGGCAAGAATTTTCACGAGGATCAATCCCATCAGGCCGACGCCATAGGCCACCAGCGCACGTGCTGTCATGGTGACCGAGGTCGGATCGAATTTACCGTAATGAAAAAGGGTCGTTGTCAAGGGTTCAGACAGAATCATTAGTGCAACCGCAGCGGGCATCGCCAGCAAAAAGGTGAGCCGCAAGCCCCAGTCAAGCAGGGACGAGTACTCTGCCTTGTCACCCACGGCATGGGCTTTGGACAGGCTGGGCAGCAGAATAGTGCCGAGCGCGACGCCGAGCAGGCCGGTCGGCAATTCCATCAGGCGGTCTGCATAGGAGAGCCACGACACGCTGCCATCAGCGAGGTGAGAGGCGATATTGGTGTTGATGATCAGACTGATCTGCGCGGCCGACACAGCGAACGTGGCAGGTACCATCTGCTTCAGTACGCGCCGAACGCCTGGATCGCGCAAGCCGACCAGCGGGTTGAGGCCAATGCGCGGCAGCATGCCCACCTTGCGCAAGGCTGGCAGCTGGATCGCCAGCTGCAGGATGCCGCCGATGATCACGGCGACAGCCAGTGCATACACCGGCTCTGCCAGGTGTGGCGCCAGGAACAGTGCAGCGGTGATAAACGACAGGTTGAGCAGCACCGGTGTGAATGCCGGCACGCGAAACTCCCGCCAGGTATTCAGGATGCCGCCGGCGAAGGCGACCAGCGACATGAACAGAATGTAGGGAAACATCATCTGCGTCATCGTGACCGACAACGACATGGCCAGCGGGTCCTGCGCAAACCCGCTGGCCATTAGCAAGACGATGGCTGGCGCGAAAACGATACCCGCCAGCGAGGTTGCCAAGAGCGTCCAGAACATCACGGTGGCAACGTGGTCGGCCAGGCTGCGGGTGGCATCGTGACCCTGCTGATTTTTATATTCGGCAAGAATGGGGACGAAGGCCTGCGAAAATGCACCTTCGGCGAACAAGCGCCGTAGTAGGTTGGGAATGCGAAAGGCGACAAAGAATGCATCGGTATAAACCGACGCACCAAAAGTGCGGGCCACGAGGAACTCGCGGACCAGGCCGGTAATGCGCGACAACATCGTCATCCCCGACACCGTGGCGAGCGTTCTGTGCAGATTCATGGCGACGGATTATAGCGGCAGCGATCGAGACAGCGCCCGGCGCTTGCCGTTTTGGAAAATGCGCTCACAGCAGCATTCGTATCGTCATCGAATTCTGATCTGATTTGCTGCAACGATAAAAATCCTATACAATCGCGGTCTTTCGAATTCCGCCCGGGGCCAGGCCTCGAGCCTTACACCGTCAGGAAAAACACATGGCAAATACCGCACAGGCACGCAAGCGCGCCC
>JACCDS010011569.1_pt1 | contig 18357 bp, 18 predicted proteins | sample 7446441 | NCBI WGS metagenome assembly JACCDS01 (sample SAMN15323445, study PRJNA562643) | freshwater metagenome | isolation source: river surface water | place: USA:Blue River Watershed | collected 2017-08-17
CGTGGAAGGTGGTGGGCACCACCGGAAAGACGCCTTGGTAGGGTCGTTTCATGGCCGCGCTCACTCGACGATGTGGAACTGGTCGAGGTAGTCCGGCTTGAGCGTGAGGCCCAGGCCCGGCACGTCGTCCTTCAGGTCCAGGAAGCCGTTCTCGGCGATGGGCTCACCGTCGAAGATGTACCAGAACAGCTCGTTGCCCACCTCGACGTCGAAGATGGGGAAGTACTCGGCCATGGGCGAGGCCAGCGTGCTCATGGTCAGGTGGTAGTTGTGCATCTGCCCGGCGTGCGGAATCACCGGCACGCTGTAGGCCTCGCACAGCGCGTTGATCTTGTGCGCGGCGGTGATGCCGCCCACGCGGTTGGTGTCGTACTGCACGACACTCACGGCCTTTTTGTCGAGCAGTTGCTTGAAGCCGTAGAGGCTGAACTCGTGCTCGCCGCCCGAGATGGGGATGCTGGTGAGCTGGTTGAGTTCGGCATAGCCATCGATGTCGTCGGCGATCACCGGCTCTTCCAGCCAGCGGGGTTCGAACTTCTCCAGCTTGGGCAGGATGCGCTTGGCATATTCCAGGTTCCAGCCCATGTAGCACTCGAGCATCAGGTCGGTGTCGTAGCCGATGACTTCGCGCACAGCCTCGACGGACTTGAGGTTTTCCTTCACACCGTCCTGCAGGTGGGCCGGGCCGTAGCCGAAGCGCATCTTGAAGGCCTTGAAACCCTGGTCCAGGAAGGTCTGCGCCTCTTCCTGCATCTCTTTCAGGTCGGTGCGGTAGAGCTTGCTGTAGTAGCAGGGGATCTTTTCCTTGGTGCGGCCGCCCAGCAGCTTGAACACCGGCTTGTTCACGCTCTTGCCCAGGATGTCCCAGATGGCCAGGTCCACCGCCGAGATGGCGGCCATGGTCACGCCCTTGCGGCCCCAGGCGTGGGTGGCGCGGTACATGCGCTGCCACAGGTATTCGTAGTCCCAGGGGTCCTGGCCGATGACCAGCGGCGCGAGGTATTCGTCGATGATGGCCTTGGCGATCTTGGGCGCCAAGGCCACGTTGCCCAGGCCGATGATGCCGTCGTCGGTCTCGATCTCCACCACCGTCCAGGAATGGAAGCGGAAGGTGCTCATGGTCTCGGTCTTGGAATAGACCAGGTCCATGGCGTTGGAGCAGAAGTTGCCCTGGGGCGGAACGGTCTTGCCTTTCCATTCATAGACGCGGGCGCGGACGGATTTGATTTTCATGGTGGGTTCCTCGGAAGGGTGAAGGTGTGGCGGTTCAGGCGGTGGCGCGCACCGAGGCACCCATACGGGCGGCGATGCGGAAGGCGTTGTAGGTGGCGTTGACGTCGGCCTTGCCCTGGCCGGCGATGTCGTACGCGGTGCCGTGAGCCGGCGTGGTGATGGGCACGGGCAGACCACCTTGCACCGTCACGCCCTTGGAGAAACCCATCAGCTTGATGGCGATCTGGCCTTGGTCGTGGTACATGGTGACGATGGCCTGGTACTCGCCGTCACGCGCCTTGAGGAAGATGGTGTCGGCAGGAAACGGCCCGCCCACTGGCACGCCCTCAGCGCGCAAGGCTTCACAGGCGGGTGCGATGATCTCGACCTCTTCGCGTCCGCAGGTGCCGCCATCGCCACCGTGGGGGTTGAAGGCAGCCACGGCCACCTTGGGTTGCGCCACGCCGGCGGCCTGCAGCGAGCGGTAGATCAGGCGCGCAGCGTCTTTGATGCGATCCTGGCTCAGGTAGCTGGCGGCGTCCTTGAGCGGGATGTGCGAAGACACGCGCGAGGTCCACAAATCGCCCAGGGTGTTGAATTCGCAGAAGTAACGGGTGACGCCCAGGTATTCAGCGAAATGGTGCAGTTCATCCTCGTGTTTCAGACCTCCCTGCTTCATGGCGTGCTTGTTCAGCGGGGCGAAACAGATAGCGTCCACCTCGCCGCGCTTCGTCGCGTCCATGCAGGCGTTGAGTACCTGCAGCACCGAGGCACCACCGGGGGCCTGCGCCAGTGAGCGGGTGACCTGCTCGGGGCGCACGGTGTCCACCGCGAGCCAGGCGGGCTTAGTATGCAGAGCACGGCCGCGCACCTCGGCCAGACTGGCCACGGGGGTGGTGGCTACCTGCACGCCGGCGATCCGCTGGCCTTCGGCCCACAGCCAGGCGTCACCGATCAGCACAATGTTTGCGTACTGCGCGGCGTCGGTCTGGCCCAGCAAGCGTGCGATCAGCTCAGGGCCGATGCCAGCAGGGTCACCCAGGGTCAGGGCCACGACGGGAAGTTCGGAAGGGTTCACAGGAGAGTCCTCGGGAACGTTGGAAGGGAGATCAATAGAACCAGCGCAGCGGCACCATCACGATGGATGGGAACAGCACCAGCAGCAGAAGCACCAGCAACTGCGCCACCAGGAAGGGCCAGACACCGCGGGTGACGGCGCCCAGCGGCTCGCGCGCCACACCGGCCACCACGTTGAGCACCGTGCCCACCGGCGGCGTGAGCAGGCCGATGGCGTTGTTCATGATGAACAGCACGCCGAAGTACACCGGGTCGATGCCGGCCTGCTTGACGATGGGCATGAGCACCGGCGTGAGAATGAGCACCGTGGGCATCAGATCGAGCGCCGTGCCGACCACCACCACCAGGGCCATCATGGCCAGCAGCAGCAGGGTCTTGTGCTCCATCAGGGGGCGCAGCAACTCGGTCACCTCGCCCGGGATGTTGGCGATCGTGATCAGCCAGGCCGACACCAAGGCGGTGGCCACCAGGAACATCACCACGCTGGAGGTCTTGGCCGCGGCCAGCATCAGGGAGGGCAGTTCCGGCAGCTTGAGCTCGCGGTAGACGAACAGGCCGACCAGTAGCGAGTACACCGCGGCAACCACTGCGGCTTCGGTGGGCGTGAAGACGCCGGCCTTCATGCCGCCGATGATGAGCACAGGCAAGGCCAGTGCCCACAGGCCGTCGCGCACCGCGTGGCGCAACCGGGGCCACTCGAAGTGACGCCCTTCGGTGGCTGGGGCGTCTTTCCGAGCGCAAATCCACCATGTGATCCACAGGGCCAGGCCCATCAGGATGCCTGGCACGATACCCGCCAAGAACAACTTGGTGATGGAGACCTGCGCAGCCACGCCGAAGATCACGAAGGGAATCGATGGCGGGATGATCGGGGCGATGATGCCGCCGGCCGCGATCAGCCCACTGGAACGCGGAATGTCGTAACCAGCCTTGCGCATCAGCGGGATCAACACCGCGGCCAGTGCCGCCGTGTCGGCCACGGCAGAGCCCGAGATACTGGCCATGACCAGCGCGGCGATGATGGCGACGTAGCCCAACCCTCCACGCACGTGGCCAATCAGGGCCTCGGCCATGGCGATGATGCGTTTGGAGATACCGCCCGCGTTCATCAGTTCGCCCGCAAGCATGAAGAAAGGCACCGCCATCAGCGGGTAGTTGTTGACGCCTTCCAGCAGATTCTGCGCCAGGATCTGGGTGTCGAAGTTGCCCATGAAAAGCATCAGCACCACGCCACAGGTGATGAGGGCAAAAGCGATGGGCATGCCCAGCGTCATGGCGCCCAGCAGCGAAAGCACGAAGACAAGAATGGTCATGGCGTTCTCATTCCACCTGGGCTTGGCGGCTGGCGGCCAATTCAGGGGCTGGCATGCGCCCACTGAGCTGGCGCCAGAGAGAGAAGGCCAGCATGAGGCCCATACCGACGGCGCTGATGAGCAAGCCTGAAAAGATCAAGCCCATGGGGACGCCGGTGACGGGTGAATGGTCGTCCATGGCCAGCACCACCTGCTTCCAGGTGCCATGAGCCAGCAGCCCGCAGCACACCAGCATGATGGCGTCTGAAGTGAAGCGGAAGATGCGCTGACCCCACTCAGGCAGCGCCGCGATGACGCTGTTCATGCCCAGGTGAGCCCCGTCGTGCATGGCTACCAGTGCGCCGAGCAACGTGAGCCACATAAAGACGAAGCGGGACACCTCCTCGGAGAACACGATGCCAGAATTGAAGCCGTAGCGCAGCACCACATTGCCGAACACCAGCACCACCATCACACCCAGCAGGGCCACCAGCAACCACTCGACCGCGCGTATCGCAAAACGGGGAATCATCGGACGGCTCCAGCTCACTTTGGTGCCTTGGCGATGGCGTCGAAGAAGGCCTTAGCGGTCTCCTCTCCAACCGCAGCCTGGTGCTTGGCGATCACGGGTGCGAGCTTCTCGCGCATGCGCTGGCGCTCAGCGTCGCTCACGTCATTGACCAGCATGCCAAGCTTGATGAGCTCTCCACGCATGCGGGTGTTGAGTTCGCGACTGGTCTGGCGCTGAAACAGCGTAGCTTCGCGCGCGGCCTCCTGCAAGGTCGCCCTGTCCTCGGACTTCAGGCCGTCCCAGAACTTCTTGCCAGCGATCAGCACCAACGCGTCGTAAGCGTGACCAGTGGTCGATAGGTACTTCTGCACGTCATAAAACTTCTGCGCATGGACAACGGTGAACGGGTTCTCCTGCGCATCCACGGCCCGTGTCTCCAGCGCGGTGAAAAGCTCATTGACCGGCATTGGCACAGCGTTCGCGCCCAAGCCGTTGAACAGATCGATGTACAGGTTGTTCTGCATCGTGCGAACCTTCAGACCGGCCAGGTCGTCGGCACGGGTGATGGGGCGCTTGCTATTGGTGAAGTTGCGGAAGCCGTTTTCCCAGAAGCCCAGACCAATCAGGTCTTTTTCCGGCAGTCGCGCCAAGAGGCTCTGGCCGAAGGGCCCATCGAGCACAGCGTCGGCCTGCTTCTCACTGGCGAACGAGAAAGGCAGCCCAACGACGCCAAACTCCTTGACCAGGTTGGCCAAGGTGGCCGTAGACGGAACGGTGAATTCCTGAGTACCGCCACGAAGGGCCGCTTGCATCTGTTGATCGCTACCCAGCTGCGCACCGGAATAGACGGTGATCTTGATACGCCCGTTGCTCTTCTTGTCCGCCAGTTCGGCGAACTTTCGGGCACCGATGGTCTGCGGGTGCGTGTCGGGCAAGCTCGTGCCCAACTTGGCCTTGATGTCTTGGCCATGGCCGGTACCGGCAAGACCCAAGGCCAGCAAGGTCGCCAATAAGATGTTTCGTGTGTTCACTTTGTCTCCTGGTACGGTTGTAAAAGGGCCAGGCATCACGCCAGGCCGTAGGTGTGGACGGCGGTATCACAGAACAGAGCCAGCCGGTCGTGCGGATTCAGATCTTGGGTTAAAGCTTTGAAACCGCTCCATAGGTCGTTCAGGCTAACCACCAGGCTGTCAACCGGAAAGTTGCTGGCAAACATGCAGCGCTGAGGGCCGAAGTCTGCAATCAGGGCATCGATCACTGGACGCTGCAGAGCCACGCTCCAGGGCTGGCCTACCACACCCAAACCCGACAACTTGACCCGCACATTTGGACAGTCAGCCAGCTGCGCCATCGCCGCGCGCCAAAGGCCCAGCGTTTCGTCATCGCGCACGGCCGGCAAGCCGGCGTGGTTGACGACAATGCAGGTGGACGGAAAGTCACGCGCCAGCTCCACCGCTTCGTTCATGTGCCACCAAGGTGCCTGCAACTCGAACATCAGGCCGTGGAACTGCAACAATGCATAGCCTTCGCGCCAGCGGTCGCAACGCATGGAACCGGGGGCCGACCAGCCGCTATGGTGTTCGGCTCGGGATAAGCAACGCGGCTTGTGGCGAACGCTGCGAACAAAGCCGCCCAAAGGTGCTTGGGTGTAGCGCGTCAACACTTCAGCAACGTCTTCCCGGTCAAGCCACACCTGGGCAGCCATGGCATTGGGCACGCCGCTTGTCTGAGCCAGACATCGCATCCAAAGTGCCTCACCGACTGGGTCAGTCGGATCCCATTCGCCTTCCATCGTCACGTGGCGCAGCACTAAATGGTCTGGGCAAGCCTGGGCATAGTCGATTGGCAGGAAATCCCGGCAGATTGCGCTGTAGTCTCCATAGCGGAATGGGATGCGCGGCAGCTGATTGAGCCAAGGGTGCGGGTTGGCCGGAACCGCCCAAAAATGGTGGTGCGCATCGACAATAGGCAACAGCGGGGCCTCGGCGCTGTCCAGATAGGCCTGGCGCGCACGGGAAAGATCTGCCAACATGGCGCTCAGTCCAGCTTGATGTTCTTCTTGCGGATCAGCTCGCCGTAGCGCTGGTTTTCGGAATTGTGGAAAGCCTGGAACTGGGCCTGCGACATGGGTGTGAGGTCGGCGCCGATGGCGCTCAGGCGGGCCTGCGTTTCGGGCATGGCGATCACTTTGTTGATCTCGGCGTGGAGCTTGTCAATCACCGCCTTGGGCATGCTGGCGGGTGCGTACACGCCGTACCAGGCGCTCATCTCCACACCCTTCACGCCGGCTTCTTCCATTGTAGGCACGTCGGGCAACTGCGGGTTGCGCTTGGCGGCGGCTACGGCCAGCGGCTTGATCTTGCCGCTCTTGATGTGGCCCATGACCGAGGGCATCGTGTCAAAACTCATTTGCACCTGACCGGCGATCAAATCCATCAGGGCCGGTGCGCTGCCACGGTACGGAATGTGGGTGATGAAGGTGCCGGTGGCATCCTTGAACAGCTCGGCCGCGATGTGCTGGGTGCTGCCGGCACCGCTGCTGGCGTAGTTGAGCTGGCCCGGCTTGCCTTTGGCCAGCTTGACCAGATCGGCCACATTGTTCACCGGCATGGCCAGGTTGGTCACCAGCACATTGGGCACCGCGCCCACAAAGGCCACAGGCACCAGGTCTTTGTTGCTGTCGTAGCTCAGCTTCAACAGGTGCGGCGCTATGGCGTGGGCGGTAGATACGCCCATGACCAGGGTATGGCCATCCGTAGACTTTGCGGTGATATCGGCGGCCAAGGTGTTGGACGCGCCAGGCCGGTTTTCCACCACGACAGTCTGCTTGAGCAGAGGCCCCAGCTTATCGGCCACCGCACGGGCCATGGCATCTGTACCACCACCAGGGGCCGAACCCACCAACAGCTTGACAGGTCGCTGCGGCCAATCTTGGGCGACAGCGACAATGGGGCTCATCACCATCATTGAGACGGCAGCAAGGGCAAGGATTGTCTTCAAGGTGGTCTCCTGTTTTGGCCCAGTGGGGCGTTTATTCGTCGTATCGGCAATCGCAATGGGCGAATAGTAGGCCCCCCTACACTTGCCGTATATTGAATCTTTGGCAAGTATTGATATCCTGTAGTTATCGATTATGAGCACCCTCTCCACCCCCCAGTTGCTGAACCGGTTGCGCATGCGGCAGTTGTCGCTGCTGCTGTCTGTGGGCCGGCTCGGCACGCTGCGGGCCGCCGCCGCCGAACTGGGCATGACCCAGCCCGCGGCGACCAAAATGCTGCAGGAGCTAGAAGACACGCTGCAGCAGGCGCTTTTCGAGCGGGCGGGACGCAACCTGCGCTTCAACGAAGCCGGACGGCGCGTGCTGGAGTATTGCCAGGGCATCCAGGGCAACCTGTCGGCGCTCACCAGGGAACTGGCCCAGATTGAGCTGGGCAGCGTGGGCAAGCTGGTGGTAGGTACCATCATGGCGGCCTCGCCCGCGCTGCTGTCGCGGGCATTGATCGAGCTCAAGCGGCTCTACCCGCTGCTGGCCATCGAGATCACGGTGGACACCAGCGACCGCCTGACCGACGCCCTGCGCCGGGGCGAAATGGATCTGGTGGTGGGCCGCATTCCCGACTTCGACAATCAGCACCTCGGCTTCGAGGCCATCGCCGAGGAGGCACTGTCCATCGTGAGCGCGCCCCAGCACCCACTCGCCCATCGCGACAGCGTGAGCTTGGCAGAGCTGACACAGTACCCCTGGATTTTGCAGCCCCAAGGCAGCCCGATGCGCGACGTGCTGGAGCAGGAGTTCCGCAGCCGGCAGATCCAGCCGCCGCGGGCGCCGATCGAAACCTCGTCCATCCTCACCACCACCAACTTGCTCGTACAGTCCGACATGGTGGCGGTCATACCGACCGAGGTGGCGTTGAAGTACCAGTCGCACGGCCTGCTGGCATGCCTCAATTGCGACATCCACCACCGGCTCAACCCTTACGGCATCATCACCGCCAAAGGGCGCCCGCCAAGTCAGGTGAGCGCCGCCCTGATGCAACTGCTGCGCGACGCCTCGCGGCACCATGGGCGATAATTCCACGTTGCCCTGGACCTCGCCGCCTGCCCTATGACGAACGCTTTGCACACCTCTGCCCTCAAGTCTCTGCCCCTGCTCGCACGCGGCAAGGTGAGGGACAACTATGCTGTGGGCGACGACCGCATTCTCATGGTGGCGTCCGACCGCATCAGCGCGTTCGACGTCATCATGGGCGAACCCATTCCCGGCAAGGGCGCGCTGCTGACGCAACTCAGCCTGTTCTGGTTCGACCTGCTTGGCCCCAAGGGTCAGGCCATCTGCCCGATCCACCTGACCGGCGACGACCCGGAGAGCGTGGTGAGCGACGATGAAAAACCCCTGGTGCGCGGGCGCAGCATGCTGGTGAAGCGCCTGAAACCGATTCCGGTCGAAGCGGTGGTGCGTGGCTACCTGGCCGGCAGCGGCTGGAAGGAGTACCAGGACAGCCGCAGTGTGTGCGGCGTACCCCTGCCCGAAGGGCTGACCAACGCCAGCAAGTTGCCCACACCCATCTACACCCCCGCCGCCAAGGCCGAGCTGGGGGAGCATGACGAGAACATCACCTTCGAAAAGACGGTGGAGATGATCGGCCCCGAGCTGGCCGCACAAATCCGCGACGTGTCCCTGCGCCTCTACCAGGCCGCTGCGGAATTCGCATTGACCAAAGGCATCATCATTGCCGACACCAAGTTCGAGTTCGGGCTGGACAAGGACGGCACCCTGGTGTTGATGGACGAAGTGCTGACGCCCGACAGTTCCCGCTACTGGCCCGCCGACAGCTACCAGGAAGGCAGCAACCCACCGAGTTTTGACAAGCAGTTCCTGCGCGACTGGCTGGAAACCGCGCACGTGGACGGCCGCCCCTGGAACAAGACCGCTCCGGCGCCGCGCCTGCCGCGCGAGGTGATTGAGCAGACCGCCGCCAAATACCAGGAAGCGCTCAAGCGCATGCTGGGTTGATGTTCTTGAAGGACCTTTCCATGAAAGCCTTGTTCGTTGCCGCCACCGTGGCCCTGACCAGCACCGCCTGGGCGCAAACCGCCGTCAAGGTGGACGAAGCCTGGGTGCGCGGCACCGTTGCCCAACAGACCGCCACTGGCGCCTTCATGCGCCTGACCGCCAGCCAGAACGCCCGGCTCGTGGCGGTGGAATCGCCCGCCGCTGGCGTGGTGGAAATCCACGAAATGGCGATGGACAACAATGTGATGAAAATGCGTGCCGTACCGGGGCTGGACCTGTCGGCTGGCCGCACGGTGGAGCTCAAGCCGGGCGGGTACCACGTCATGTTGATGGACCTGAAAAAGGCGGTCAAAGCCGGCGACACCGTGCCCCTGACCCTGGTGTTTGAAGGCGCCAACCAGCAGCGCTTCACGCAAAAGGTGGATGCGCCGGTGAAGTCGCTGACGGGCAGCACAGGACAGGCCCACACGCCATCTGGTTCAGGTCACCAGCACAAGCACTGACCGCGCCTGTGCAAGCAGGCCGGATGGCCTCCATCAGTAACTCAAGGGGCGGGCTTTGCCCCAGAACACCTTGTACATGAAGATGGTGTAAGCCAAGATGACCGGTACGGTGATGGCCACACCCATGAAGGTCAAGGACAAGGACTGGGTGGCGGCCGCCGCCTGATACACCGTCATGTGTCCGATCACCACATAGGGGTACAGGCTGTAGGCCAGGCCAAAAAACGCCAGGACGCAAATCAGCACCGTATTCGCAAACACCAGCCAGCCATACCCTGCCTGCACCATCGCGGGGCGTGAAGTGACCCAGTGAATGGCCACCAGTGCGAGCACGCTCATCATCGGCACCGGCAACAACATGAAGATTTCGGGCACGCCGAACCACTTCTCCCAAACCCATGCACTGATGAGTGGGCTGGCCAGAGAAATGGCCACCAAAGATGCGGCCATGGGCCACAACGCACGTCGCGCCCAGCGGATGGCCCGCTCGCGCAAGTCACCATCGGTTTTCATGATCAGCCACCCCGCACCGAGCATGACGTAGGCAGCCGGCAAGGTGACAGCAATGGCCAGGCTGAACATCCAACCCAGCGGGCTGGGGTCGAAGCCGGTGATGTAGCTGCCCAGCATCCAACCCTGGGCAGCACTGGCCAGCAAGGAACCGGCAAAAAAGGCCTTGTTCCAGAACGGCTTGTAGGGCAGCGGGGCCTTGGCGCGAAAGTCGAAGGCCACCCCGCGCAAAATCAGGCCGATCAGCATCAGCGCCACCGGCAGGTAGAGCGCCTGCAAGATGACCCCGTGCGCCTTGGGAAACGCCACCAGCAGCACACCCACGCCCAGCACCAACCAGGTCTCGTTGGCGTCCCAGAAGGGGCCGATGCTGGCGATCATCGTGTCCTTCTGACCTTCGTTACCCAGGGGCAGCAGCAGACCTACTCCCAGGTCGTAGCCATCGAGCACCACATAGGCCAACAACGCCAGCCCCATGATGGCCATGAAAAACAGGGGCAAAAACTCGGCAAAGGTCATTTCAAGCACCTGCCTTGCCCAGACCAGCGTCGGCCGGTGGCGTGAGGGTGGCCGGCTTGGGGTTTTCAGCCATGTATTTCAGCACCCCGATATAAGTCACCAACAGCAGCGTGTAGACAACCACATAGGCCACCAGCGTGATGCCGATGTAGGTCGGTGGCAGGGTGGTCGCCACGTCTTCGGTTCGGAGCAGCCCGTACACCACGTACGGTTGGCGACCGATTTCGGTGACGTACCAGCCGGCCAGCGTGGCCACCCAGCCCGAAAACGCCATGCCCGACAGCGTCCAGAGCAGGGGCTTGGGCAGACTGGTGTCGGTGGCGCGTCGCTGGGGCCACAGCTTCCAGGCAGCCCAGAACGAGACCAGCAGCATCAGCGTGCCCATGCCCACCATCACCCGGAACGCATAGAACACCGGCGCCACGGGGGGATGAGACCCTTCAAACTCGTTGAGGCCCTTGATTTCACCGTCCCATGCATGGGTGAGGATGAGGCTGGCCAGCTTCGGGATCTCGATCGCGAAACGGGTTGTGCCTGCCTCTTCGTCGGGAATGCCAAAGAGCGTCAGCGGCGCACCGCGCTGGGTTTCCCAGATGCCCTCGACGGCGGCCACTTTGGCGGGCTGATGCTCCAGCGAGTTGAGGCCATGCAGATCGCCAGCGAAAAACTGCATCGGTATCACCACGGCGGCCACCGAGACGGAGGCGCGCAACGCCTTGTGCGTGCCTTTGGTCGCACTGCCTTTGAGCAGCTGCCAGGCGCACAGGCCCGCGATGAGGAACGAAGCGGTGAGCGCCGACGCGAGCAACTTGTGGGCCAGCCGATAGGGGAACGACGGATTGAAGATGATGGCCAGCCAGTCTTTGGGCATGAATTCGCCATTGACGATTTCGTAGCCAGCCGGAGTCTGCATCCAGGAGTTGAGGCTCAGTATCCAGAAAGCCGAGAGCGTGGTGCCCACCGCGACAAGCACCGTGGCTGTCATGTGCACCCGCTCGCTCACGCGGCCACGCCCAAACAGCATGATGCCCAGGAAGCTCGCCTCCAGAAAAAAGGCCGTCAGCACTTCATAGCCCAACAAAGGCCCAGAGATGTTGCCAGTCAGCTCCATGAAGCCCGGCCAGTTGGTGCCGAACTGAAAGCTCATGACGATGCCCGACACCACCCCGAGCGCAAATGTGAGCGCGAAGATCTTGGTCCAGAAGTAGTACGCCTCTTCCCACGCCGGGTCACGGGTCTGGATGAACCGCAGACGAAAGAACACCAGGAACCAGCACAGCGCAATGGTGATGGTGGGAAACAGGATGTGGAAGCTGACATTGACCGCAAACTGGATGCGGGACAGCAGCAGGGTGTCGAATTCCATGACGCAGGCTCCGCAAAGGTGTTCAACCGGTCGAGCGCGGTGAGGCGGGTTTGGATCGGGTGGATTTGGGCGCCTTGCCAGTCAGCCGGTCCTTGAACTCCAGCACACGCGAGACTTTGGCGCCCATGTCCAGCAACTGACGAGCCGTATCGGGGGAAAGCTTTTGCACCTCGTCAAACCAATTCATGAGCTGTTCGATCAGGTCGTGCATTTCTTTCATGCGCTGCTGAGCGTAGGCTTCGTCCTCACTGGCGGGGGTCTGCATCAACGCCACGCGCAGCATGCTCTGCGTGGGCTCCACCTCGCGCCGGCGACGCTGCTCTGCCAGGGTGTGGAAGATCTCCCAGATGTCTTGAGGCGCTTCGAAGAACTCGCGCCGATCGCCTGCGAAGTGGCGCAGCCTGACAAGTTGCCATGACTGCAACTCCTTGAGCCCCATGCTCACGTTCGACCTCGAAATGGCCAGCGCTTCGGCGATGTCATCGGCACACAAGGGCTCGCGGGCAACAAACAGCAGTGCGTACATCTGCCCAACGGTACGGTTGATGCCCCAACGGCTGCCCATCTCGCCGAAGTGGTGTATGAACGACTGAGTGAGAGGCGTGATTTCCATAACTTCCTAACATTTCAGAAATTTCTGAAATTAGGAATCATGGAAATAAAGTAAGTTCCCTTGGCGTGAAATGCGCGGGTGACGGTGACGCCCAGGACCGCTGCTGGAATGTCAAGTGCCGGCGCGCAGCAGTGCTGCCGGACTCAGACGCATCTGCTTCAGAAGGTAGCGCGCTCCAAGCCCCAAGCTGAAGCCGCTGACACCCACAGCAGTGATCAACCCGAACCACACCTGTCCGGCAGCGCTGAGATTCAGGCGCCAGCGCAGGAGGAGTTCCGCCATTGCCGCACCCGCCAACATCGCGAAGCCTGCAGTGACCACCGCAAGCAGCAGGTATTCCCAAACCAGCACTTCCCGCAACAAGGCATGGCGCGCACCCAGAGTGTGCATCACGGTGGCGTCGTACAGCTGGCGGCTGCGACTGGCGGCCACGACGCTGGCCAACACGAGCAAGCTGGCAGCCAGGCAAACGCCAGCCACCACGGCCAGGCCGCTGCTGGCGCTGCCGATCAATGCGCGCGTTTCACGCAACATGGACTCGGTGCGCACGCTGGCAATGTTGGGCGCCACAGCAGCCAGGCGGTCCTGCACCCCCAAGGTGTGCTCAGCCGGCATCCACGCCGCGCCCACGTGGCGGGTGATGAAGGGATCCAGCACACCGTCGCTGAAAATCGCTTCCAGCCAGAGCCGGGATTGCAAGCGGCGCTGGCTGTAGATGGCGGCCAAGCGCACCTCCACCGGCGTGCCCATGATCTCGAAACGCAGCAGGTCGCCTACTTGCAGGCCCAGCTGGTCGGCCTCGCGGTCCTCAAATGCCACCGAAGGCTCCGCCGCCCCAGAGGTCGGCCACCAGGCGCCACGGGTCACCACCACGTCGTCAAAATTCCCGCGTCGGTCGCTGAGTTTGTGCTCGTCGCTGGCCTCGCGCGCGCGCTCACCGTCGGTGCTCTCGCGCAGACTTTCGCCGTTGACCGCCACCAACCGCCCCAGAACCAGGGGGGCGGTCCGCACCGCATGTAGGCCGGGCGATGTGGTCAGCGTTTGCGTCAAGAGCGGGATCTGATCGGTCTGCACGTCGTAAAACACCAAGGCCGGCGCATGGGCAGGCACCGTGTCGTTGACCGTGCGCAGCAGGGTCGTCACCACCAGCGTGCACGCCACCAGCAGCGTCAAGGCGGAGCCAAGCGACAGCAGCGCGGTGCGCAAGGGTGAGCGCGGCTGCTGCAGACCTGCCAACGCCAGTTGCAGCGCCAGCGGCAAGCGGGGGTGGTGCTGGCAGTGGGTGGCCAGCCGGCGCAACGCTCGTGTGACGACATCAAGCACTGCGACCATCAACGCCATGGCCAACACAAATGCGAAGCCAAAGCGCGGGTCGGGCAACACCAAGACCAGCAGGCCCATGATGCCCGCCATGAGCGAGGCCGTCAGCACCAAGGCGAGGCGAGGCGTTTGAAGGGTCAGTCCATCAACGCCACGAAACAGGGCCGCCGGACTGACCGACAAGGCCCGACCCAACGCAGGCAGTGAGAACACCAAGGCGGTCAGGACACCAAACGCGCCCGCCACCAGAGCCGGCTGCCACCACCCTTGCCACATGAGCGCCACTGGCAGGCGTTGCGCCATCAACTGCGCACCTCCCCAGGCCAATGCCATGCCAAGCGCCACCCCGACCGCACTGGCCAGCAGCGCCAACATCAAGATTTGCAGCAACACAAAGACAGCCAGCAGACCGTCACGCAGGCCGACCGCGCGCAAGGTGGCCAATGACGTGAGCTTGCCGTGCAAATAGGCCTGCACGCTGTTGAACACCCCCAAACCGCCAATGAACAGCGCGGAAAAACCGATCAGCAGCAACCCCGATGCGACCTGCCCCAGTACCTCGGCCATGCGGTCGCTGCGTTCATCGACGCTGCGAACCTCTGCCATCAAGGCAGGATGGGCAGCGATGAAAGCGTCGCGCCAGCGGCCGGCGGGCTCGTTGGTGCGGACGCGGTAGCGGTGCTCGACCCGGCTGAGTGGCTGCACCAAGCCGGTGGCCATCAGCGCTTGCGGTGACACCAACACGGGGGCGCCTCCCCAGTCGGCGCGCCAACTGCGATCAGGCTGACGAACAACGATGGCACGCACCGTCAGGTCCAGCTCGCCGACGGACACCGTATCGCCCACCTGCAACCCCAGTCGCGTCGCCAGCGCACCATCCAAAGCCGCGCCCCAGCGGTCGCCCTGGCGCTGCAAAACATCACTCAGCGAACCGGCTGGCGCGAGTTGTACCTTCCCGTACAGGGGGTAGGCATCGTCCGCGCTCAGCAATTCAATAAGCTGGGCCCGGCCATCCGCCGCGCGCAGCATGGTGCGCAACTCGACAGTGTGCGAAACGACAGCGCGTTGGCGCATCCATTGCAGGGCCTCGGCCGGCAAGGGCTCGGGCGACTCGACCTCCACATCGCCCCCAAACAGCTCGCGGGCTTGGTGACCCAAGGCATCGGCGACCTGGCGGTACAGACCGCCACCAGCCGCCACCAAGGAAACACCCAGCACCAGACAAGCGGCAAAAATCCACAAGCGCCGGCCGCTGGCTCGGAGATCGCGCCACGCCAGTTCAAGCAGAAACAGCATCCCGCCGCTCCATTGGGATGGATTCGTGAAGCTGCCCATCATGCAGGCGAAGCACCCGGTCGCAGCGGGCCGCGAAGTCGAGGTCGTGGGTGATGAGCACCAGGGTCGTGCCCAGTTCGCGGTTCAGACCAAACAACAGGTTACGAACCGCTTCGGCGGTCTGGTCGTCCAAGTTGCCGGTGGGCTCGTCGGCCAGCACCAGACTGGGCCGGTGCACCAGCGCGCGCGCAATGGCCACACGCTGCTGCTCCCCGCCAGAGAGTTGCGACGGGCGGTGGTGCAGACGGTCGCCCAGCCCCACCCGGGCCAGCATCTGGGCCGCTGCGTCGCGCGCGTTGCGCTGGCCCGCCATTTGCAGCGGCAGGGCCGCGTTGTCCAGCGCGCTCAGGCTGGGCAACAAGTGAAAGCTCTGGAACACGATGCCGATGCGATCGCGCCGCAGATCGGCCAAGGCATCTGCATTCAAGCCGCCCAGGTCCACCCCACCGATACGGATTCGGCCTGCGGTCGGGCGCTCCAGGCCCGACAGCAACAGCAAGAGAGAGGTTTTGCCCGAACCCGAAGGCCCGGCGATGGCGACGCGCGTGCCCGCCGCGACCCGCAGATCCACGCCCCGCAACACCGGGATGTGGCGCGCGCCCATGGTGTAGTGCATGCCCAGGCCATCGGCCTCGATCAGGTGCGGGGTGGTGTGTGACATGGCCCTTGGGACGCACGGCACAGCGGGCAAGTTCCCCCGGCGCGCGGGGGTCACAGGCCCGGCGCGGTCACGCCGCCCAGGCGTCCAGATCGATCTGACCGTTGAGCTCGGCGCCTGGCGGCGGCAGGTAGTCGGCCACCACCACGCTGCGGCCGGCGACCACCAGCGCCGACCATCGCGCCAAGATGGCTTTCTCCGACGGCCGGTCCAGCGCCATGAAGGGCTGGTCGAACAGCAGCACGTCGGCCCCGCTGGCCAGGGTGATGGCGATGCCCACCTTGCGGCGCGAGCCGGTGGAGAGCATGTAGAGCGCTTTGTCCAGGTGGGACGATAGGTCCAGCGCCTGCAACAGCGGCTCCAGCACTGCCCGATCGCCACCCCCGAACGGCTTTAGCCCGTGCGCCAGCGCTTCGCGCGCGGTGCAGCGGTCGTCAGGCGGCTGGGCGGGGTCCACCCAGGCGACGCGGGGCGGCGCACCGCTGGATACAGTGAGGCGGCCCTGGCTGGGCAGGCAGGCCCCGGCGAGCAAGCGCAGCAGGGTGGTCTTGCCACTGCCCTCGTCGCCCCCCACCCAGGTCAGGCCCGGACCGATCTCGGCACTCAGGCCAGCGGGCCACAGCTCGCGCTCGCCGACGCGGCAACGCACGCCTTCCAGCCGCCACAGGGGCCCGGTCATGGTCAGTTCAGGGCCATGCTGAGCTTGCGCCGGTACTTGGACACGAGCTCGGCCTGCGGGTCTTCCCTCAAGGCGGCTTTGCCGGCGAGCTCGATGCCGCCGGCGCTCTTGCCCGCCGCGGCGGGGTCGGCCTTGGGTTTGGGCGGAGTCATCAGCTCCAGCAGGGCCACGTAGGTCTTGCGCGGCGCTTCTTCGGCCCATGCTTTGTCGCGCATGATGATTTCGAGCAGCTCCTCCATCGCGGCCGGCCATTCGCCCTGCGCGATCAGCAGGCGGCTCTTGGCAAAGCGGGTGTCAAAGTCGCGCCGGTTCTGGCCGATCAGCTCGTCAAACTGCTCCAGCGCCCAGCCACCGCGCGGGTCGTTGGTGACGAACTCCAGCGCGTTGAGCCACTGGGCCAGCGCCTCGAAGCGCAACTGCACCGGGATCTGGCCCAGCGCGGGCGCCAGCGCCGCCGCCGCTTCGCCCAAATGGCCGTGACCGATCAGGAGCTTCACGTAGTCAAAGCGCAGGTCGTTGTTGTCGGGCGCCTGGGCCAGCGCATCGGCCAGGCGCGAAAGGACGGCATCGGGGTCGGTCGCGTCGGGCTGCGACACGGCTTCGTGCTCCTCGGTCGGCGATTGCAGGGCGTCTTCACCCGGAAGGTGCTTGTCCAGGAAAGCGCGCACCTGGCCTTCGGGCAGTGCGCCCATGAAACCGTCCACCGGCTGGCCATTGACCATCAGCACGCAGGTGGGAATGCTGCGGATGCCGAACGCCGCAGCCAGTTGCTGCTCGTCGTCGGAGTTGATCTTGACCAGCTTGAAGCGCCCGCCATAGGCCGCCTCCACCTTCTCCAGCACCGGCCCGAGCGACTTGCACGGCCCGCACCACGGCGCACGGAAATCCACCAGCACAGGCGAGCTTTGCGAAGCCGCGATGACTTCGGTTTCAAAATTGGCCAGGGTCACATCGATCATGGTGGGGCAGGTATCCGGTTGCGGTTGACAGGGGCGCCAGGATGGCTATGTGGCTCCAGTTGAGGGCAAAACGTAAAATCCCAACTTTCATGGAGCGGTGATGAGCGCAGACATCCAGGTCGGCGTGGTGATGGGGTCCAGCAGCGACTGGGACACCATGCAGCACGCGGTACAGATTTTCCAACAGTTTGGCGTGGCACACGAAGCACGGGTGGTTTCGGCCCACCGCAAGCCGGACGACATGTTCGCCTACGCCGAGGCCGCCGGCCCGCGCGGGCTCAAGGCCATCGTGGCCGGTGCGGGGGGTGCAGCGCATTTGCCGGGGATGCTGGCGTCCAAGACCACGGTGCCGGTGCTGGGCGTGCCGGTGCAGACCAAGGCCCTGTCGGGCGTCGATTCGCTGCACAGCATTGTGCAGATGCCCAAGGGCGTGCCGGTGGCCACCTTTGCCATCGGCCCCGCCGGTGCCGCCAACGCGGCCCTGTTCGCGGTGGCCATGCTGGCCAACGAACGGCCCGAATTGCTGCAGAAGCTGCAGGCCTTCCGCGCCGCGCAGACCGAAGCGGCCCGGGCCATGGTGGTGCCTCCGAAGGAAGAAGCATGAGCCACAAACCGGTGCTGCCCGGGCAGTTGATGGCCAGCGGCCAGTTGGCCACGCTGGGGGTGATGGGCGGCGGTCAGCTGGGCCGCATGTTCGTGCAGGCGGCCCAGGAAATGGGCTACTTCACCGCCGTGCTGGACGCCGACCCGGCCAGCCCCGCCGGTCTGGTGAGCCACTACCACATCCAG
>JACCDS011306155.1_pt1 | contig 18356 bp, 25 predicted proteins | sample 7446441 | NCBI WGS metagenome assembly JACCDS01 (sample SAMN15323445, study PRJNA562643) | freshwater metagenome | isolation source: river surface water | place: USA:Blue River Watershed | collected 2017-08-17
AGTATTTGTTAGGCAAGGCTCAGCTTAGGGCTCTATGATTGGGGCATTGCTTAGATTTAGACCCGTACCAAGTCATGTTTCGCACCCTCCTGAAATCAAAGATCCACCGCGTTGCCACCACCCAGTGTGAATTGCATTACGAAGGCTCTTGCGCCATCGACGAAAACCTGCTCGACGCCGCCAACATTTGTGAGAACGAACAAGTCCACATCTGGAACATCAACAACGGCGAACGCTTCATCACCTACGCCATTAAAGGCGAGCGTGGTTCAGGCATGATTTCTGTCAATGGCTCTGCCGCACGTCGCGCCAGCGTGGGTGACTTGTTGATCATTGCCTCATTCGCGCAAGTCCACGAAGACCAAGTGGCCAAGCACGAGCCACAACTGGTGTTTGTAGATGAGAAAAACCAACAAGTGGGTTTGCGCAACCACGTGCCCACCCAAGCTGCGCCCGGGCACGGCACAGATGAGTGCTGAATTAACTTGGCCTCACGATCAACCCGCTCCTCGTGAGCGGGTTTTGTTTTGGGTCTACCAAATTGCCACTTACGTCACGTTCAACGTGATTGATGACGCGGCGATGCTGGCGTTTTTATTGAGTTGATCGCATGAAGAAACCCATTGGACAGAACGGCTTTTTCAAAGTGTCAGTTGATGAGACGGGCACAGCTTCTGGTGAGTTCGTCAGCGTCGCATATCCCGCACAAAAAGATGGTCAAGAGTTAGTCGTTGCCGATGCATTTATCCAAGCAATGGCCGACGGAGTTCACGCTGATGGACTAGCTCCACTGTTCACAGACTTAACTCCACTCACCGAAAACCATTTTGACTTCTCGGCAACTGCTCAAAGCTCCCCTGCGTACCTTGAGCTTCAAGAAATCGCACCACTTACAGGGCCCTACGCTACGGCTCCAGCGCAATACAAGCCTTACGACCACGCTCAGCACATACTGGCAAAAATAAAAGCTAAAGCTGCAAAGTACCCCAATGATGGTGGGGCTCCAATCTTCTTATTGGTCTACGTCACACATTGGTCATTTGCCTTGTCAGACACAGTGATTACCTGTTTACGTGTTTGGCTACAGCAAGAGGCCACACCATTCCGTGCAATCTTTGCGTTCACACCACTGCCAGAAGCAGGTGGCATTGCTAAGTGGCTTGCACCAGTACCGCCTGAGCTAATTGCTGGCTTTGACCCCGAGTCTGTGCGTGACAACGCCGTACTAAACGTAAATCCAGCTGGGTTTGTGTTGGTGTCCAAAAGCTAGTTTACAAACTATTTTTCAATGTCGATTTAATCTGCGCTGGCGCGAAAACCAATAGAAATCGATGGCATTTAGAACACATTCCATCTATCAAATTTGCTACAAGTATTTTGAGCTTTAACTACCTTACCAGCTTGAGGACCAACCCCAAGCTTGTTGGCACATTTACCGGATTCATCTGTGTTGTACACAAGATAAGAGCCTTGCTTTTCTCTGGGTCCAGTATAGAAAGCACACTGAGCACAGTAATTCGTTCTCGAACTTGACGTTACGCGAATAGTTCCCATTTGCCGATCCTTTTTTTAAAGTGATTTCCGATTAGCTCAACAGTTAAGGTAGCGAACGGGATTAGCTCGACCCTTTTTATGAGAGTCATCAACGACCTTGTAAATCAACTCTCTTTGAATTTCTTCGCTGGCTAGTTCACCATTAAAAGCCCATCTGGTTTTCTTGGGCTCTTGGACGGGATACCAATCGTTTACTTTATAGACAACCCTAGTTAACCCCCTGAAAGTTGCAACTACAAATTTCGCTTGGTTTCTTCTTTCACCCAGAACCCACGAAGATCTTGTCGCTTCGTAAATTTCTTCAGAAGTCATTAGAGGACGAAACTGCTTGTTTATGTTGATCAACAGAAGTGGCAGATCAGTTTCGAGGGGCTTGGCTTCATACATGGCGACAATTTCATTGGCAGATTTCAACCCGTAATCCGAATGATGACCTGACTGTTTATTGGTCAGATTCCCCTTGCCAATAAAGTCAATGAGCGAAGCCTCAACAAGAAGAGACTCTTCGTCTTTGAGTCCATGTCGAAGAATGAAATGTTGAACAGGTTGTCCCGCTGCTCTGATTTCTCTAATCTTTTCCAGCTTATCTGAATCAGCCTCGCTAACGAGTGCGTCCTCAGCATGCTGAAAGACTCGATTACCTTTTCCTTTGCCGACATAGAAAACTTCATTGCTTCTTGGGTCAACTAAGAAATACACATAAGACTGAATCTTTTCGATCACACTTTGGCTAAACATTTGATATCTCTTTTTCCTGAAAGAATAGGGCTTAAATTAGTTAACTAACTCAGGTTGACCATAACGACTTAAAGAGTCCTGTAACAAGCACCTTGTCAGAATCAGGAAGAGCGTCAGCTTGCTGTTCAAGCAATTCTGCGACATCCGTTGCATGGTCAGAAAAACCATCCTCATCAATCGCAGTGAGTAGATCGGGACTCACATTCAACATCGAGTGCTTGCGCAAATATGAAAACAACGAGCTAAGCGCTTGGTTTTCTGCATCCCACCAACCAACATCATCATCTTCAGCTGCTGATTTGTGGCGCAGAATGCAATCCTTGAGTTCTACCAATAAAGCATCACGCTCTTTATTTGTAAAGGACTCAGACCAAAGGTTGAGCATGTGTAAATTTGTAACCCAACCGGCTTGTGTGATAACTGGAAATGACTCTTCCATTTCTATGCCAAGAGCATAAGCGTCACACTCTGGGCAAATTGCATAACACTGTTTTTCATCAACAGTCTGTAACGCTCCAAGCGTCTTAAAGTTCGGCTTTAGTAGCTCTTCACTCGCTAACACTGTAGTCTTTTCCACCCACACTAAAACCGTGTCGCAGTGCTTGCAGCGAGCTCCTGTCATCATGTCCGATCGAGCTGAATTCATGACTTTAATATGATGTTAGTGAACCGAACTCTGAAGCCTCTTGCGTCAATTTTGCGATGACATCTTCAAAACGTTCACTTGCCTTCTGAAAGTCGACGAACTCTTCGCCTCCAACTTCGTGGGAAGCATCGACTTCAAATAGACTTGGATATAACGCTTTGACTGATTTGAAGCTCTCAAAGAAACGCTTTGGTCCAAAAACCTGCCAAACCAACTCTTCAGGTGATTCTTTAGATATCAACCACGCTCCGAGAGAAACCAAGTCGTTCTTCACTCGGTAAGAAATATATCTATCGATCCCGACTTTTCCAGTTCTTTGTTGACCACCTAACTTAGCCTGTCCGTCTTTAGACGTGAGCTTGTGTGGACGGAAGCCCTTCGTACCTTCCGATTTCTTAGAAGCTGTTTCAGCAGACAAGTCGTACTTATTTGAAAGTTGTATAGCAAATTCGCTCAACTGATGTGAGCATTCCGCTTCAAGTGTTTTAGTCGTAGATGAAGATGAGGTACGAGTCTTGCGAATTGGCTTCTTTGTAGCCAGCACTTCTGAGCACAAATCCACGATCTCAGAGTACCCACGCTCTCTAGCGTTTCCTTGTAAAGCGGAAATTTCCTGAGTAGAAAGCTCGTTGATTTTTTCTTTTGTCCAGCTGATTGCCATCAATTTCTCAAATTAAGTCATTTCTTATATTCTAGATGTGTCCTTTAGACTAGATAAAAATCGATCAAGCAACAGTCCAAATCGGAAAAGCGAATTCTCAGTCGAATCTTTCGGAGGTACGCCATCAAGGGCGAACGTGGCTCGGGCATGATTTCTGTCAACGATTCCGCCGCACGCCGTGCCAGCGTGGGTGACTTGTTGATCATTGCTTCATTTGCGCAAGTGGCTGAAGCCGATGTAGCTGGCACTGCTGGGGTTGTGTTCTAGGCTGTTCTCGCCAGTCCTTCAAAAAACTAGTTTGCCAACTATTTTTTGAGTGTCGATTTAATCTACGCTGGTGCGAAAACCTTAAATTATTTTTGCGATCCAACTGCAGAAAGAGTTTTAGCAAGTTTTTTGAAAACATTGCCGTAAATTGCCTCGGACCCCATGCATGGCTCCGTAAATCCCATCTCCTCAATAACTCGAAGAGTCTTTCCAGTTGTAGTTTGGATTACTTCTAATTTTCCATAAACAAGGCTAGATCGTCCCAGCAAACATGGGCGATCTTCCTGCGTTGTAATCTTGAGCAAGTAGTCAGCCTGCTTGTAGTTGAGAGGCAGCCTGTCAGTCCCTCTAATTTCTTGATGAAATGCACTGATGTTCACACCCTCATCGAGCAAGGCAATTCGGAGTCGATTTTCAAATTCACCTTCATGCATTAATGCATAAGTGCTGCCGGAACTAGTGGTGCTAGAGTAGTTATATATTTTGGTGGGTTGACCGCAAGCCACGAGAAGAAAGCATAAAACCACCGACGTCAATCGACAAAAATTGAACATGGACTCAGTTCCGTTACATTGGCACGACAAGGTAGGGGCAGATTAACATAAACGCTTGATCTAACCCATCGTGTGCGTCTTTGTACAGTGTGACTTCATACTCTTCACTGTATTATTTTGACCTAAATGATTGAATTTTTATGTCGCCAAAACAAACATCACTCCTGATGGTCACCTTACTTCTTGCTGGATGTGGGGCTATGGTTCCTGTAGTCAAGCAAGATGAATTGACAGCGCAACAAAAACGGGAAGTGAATGAGGTCGCAATCTTCAACTCAACGCAACTTGTTGGCAAAGACTTCACCGTGCTCAACATTGTTGAAGGCATTTCATGCAAGAACAAAACATGGGATCCAGCGGCTACTCGTTCTGATGCAATCTTCCAAGCACGTTACTGGGCAAAGCAAATGGGGGCAGATGGCATTGCCAATCTGCAATGTGATCATCCGCGTGGAACTACAACTTCATACAACTGCTGGGAAAGCATCACGTGCTCAGCCGAAGCAATCAAGTTGAAATAAAAAAAGCTGCTCCCATGAACGTATGACACTGATTCGCAAGACACTCGCCACTTTGCTGGCATCAACTAAAACCTCTTTGTTCACAACCGTTATATCTGCATCATCCGTAGCTTCGGCTAAAGATGTTGAGCTAATGGATGGTGTTCTAGAAAAAGCGGTTATCGGTGGCGCAGAGGGATTAATCATTGGAGCCGCTGCAATTTTTTACTTTATGGTGTGGCAACCGCTAAAAAGATGGCTTTCAAACAAAAAACTCACACACACAATTCAACAGCAACAACTGACTGAACTGATGATTGCAGCAGCTGAAGGCAACGATGATGAGGTTGAAAGATTACTTGGCCAAGGTAGCGATGTAAACAAAGCTGGAAAGTCTGGCGAAACTGCACTCATGTTGGCGGCCAAAAATGACAAGCGATCAACTGTGCGATTGCTCTTAGCCAAGGGGGCAAATCCAAATGCAGTGACCATCAAGGGAAATACCGCACGTGACATTGCCAAAAAGCAAGGTAACAGCTACGTTGTTGATATTTTGACTGAGTGAATTTAAGGACTCGATATGGCTAGGCTCGTAAATAACTTAATTGCATTCTCAATGTCAATTTTGATGGTTTCGTTCGCGCATGCACAGACAGATGCGACCATTAAGAAAAAACCTCTTAAAAAACAAGAATCAAATGCTAAAGACGTGTCGAAGACATCTCTAGTAAATTTTTCAATGCGCATGTTGGAAGGCAATGCAATTGATCCAAAGTATGTGGGATCTTTCGCTGAAGAAATTGCCCTAGAGCTAGAGAAGACCACTGCATTAAAAAAGGGAGAGTTTGAGTCTACGGCTGAATTCACAGCACGCAAAGAAGCTGCGTCCCCTTCTATGCTTCTGGGTAACACGCTAGCTTTTGTAATGCCTGTAACTAGAGGCTCCAACTACTCCATGGAAGGAATCAACTATAAATTTGATGCCGATACTGGTGCTGCTAGTCTATATTTTCTTCCAACAACTACCACGATAAATGGAATAGGCGGGCCACATCACAGTATTTATCGTGGAAGCAGCATGCACTCAGACAGTTTCATCATAAGCAGCAAAGTCAGACACGATGGTACATATCAAGGTACTAATGCTTATGGTGCTTCGTTAGCTGTTGAGAAGACACATATCTTTAAGGTTGGAATCGCATCAACTCCAATACCTTTCTTGACTTTTCCACGCAACCAAAGATATGTAGATCCGACATACGTTGCACAGATTTATCTTGAAAATTCAAGCGCAGCAGCTGAGCTTCCAGTTCTGAAGGCATTGGTAGTATTGGAATTATCTGAGCCATACATACTGTACAACTTTGAACACTTCAAACCAAAAATAAACAGCCCCAGTGACATGACAGTAGTAGAAAAATATTTAACTGGCAATGTGCTCGGAGTAATCTATTACTCTGGATTGAATGGCCAAATTTTGGCTCGGGTGCCAGCTAAATTTGGCACAGCAGGGTTTGAGTGCTCACAATTGCACGAACAGTATGTAAAGGCCCAACAACAGAGGGATGATGCTGTAGACGAGAAGGGTGTAACTGGTAGTAATGCTGCTCGGCTACTATTTTGGCCCCTACTTGTTTCAAAATATTTAGATATTAACGATGCCATTAAGACAGCAGAATTTCGCATGAGTGAAGTAGTTAGCAAAATGAGTCAACGTCAGTGCGAATTGCCTGCCAACTAACTGCTAGCGTCAATCAAGACTACACGCAACACCATTACATCGGTTAGTTTAGGCACAACCAATAAGAATAGTTATGACCATTAATCGCAACATTGACTCCGACCGTCGTGCAACTAGTCGCATCATGCAATTAGTTGCTGCTGGACAAAAAGGGGAACTTGACGTGACACCCAACTGGCTTGGTCACACTCGTGGCAGCAACAGATTGGACAAAGCACTTCTACTGGGTGCAACTATGGCTGAACTCAAGGCAATTCGTGGCGCTATTCACGAACACTTTCAGCATTTGCGAGAAAAACATGGCTTGGAAATTGTCTGCAATGGTGACGTGTATCGCATCACAGTTCCTTAAAAGTAGTTTGTAAACTACTTTTTGAATATTGCTTCCGTTCATTCGCTAGGAGTCTGCCATGAGTGAATTTACATTTAGAGAGTTAGAAACAGCGCACAAAAAAGCGTTTCAGAACGAACCTCTTGTTAATATTGCAAAGGACTGCGCTTGCTTTGGTTGCCTAGAACACTTTCCTCCATCTGCAATTACCGATTGGGTAGATGACAAAATTCACCGAACTGCGATTTGCCCTAAGTGCCACATTGACACCGTGCTGACGGAAGAGGTACTCGATAGAGTGCCAGACAATCTTCTGAAAGAGCTACAGAATGAGTACTGCTCCGCAGTAAGTCTGCCTCCAAGGTTTGATTTTTTAAATGGTGGATTTGAAGCCCTACTTGAAGCACGAGAAAAGGAAAAGCAAATACGTTTATTTGAGTCAGACTTGATTCACGCAGACAGAGACGAGAAAGCGAAAAAGTGATTTTTCGTTTCCAAACGAAGGAGTGATAGCAATTACTTTAAGTATTTGTACAAGGTATCGCGGCTGATTCCGTATTTGGCTGCGATGCTCGTTTTGTTAGCTCCAATCGCAGTTGCCTCTTTGACAATCTGCGCTATTCGCTCAGCGTCTCCCAGCTTTCTTGGACGTCCACGATAAACACCCCGCTCTTTAGCCTTGGCAATGCCTTCGCGTTGACGTTCACGTATCAACGTCCGCTCATATTCGGCAAATGCCCCAAGCATGGACAGCATCAACTTGTCCATCGCATCTGTACTATCCCCCTTGAATGTCTTACCTTCTTTCACGAACTGCACAGCGATGCCACGTGCTGTTAATTGCTCGACAATTCGCAACAGATCACTGAGACTTCGCGCCAGCCTATCCATGCTGTGAACAACTACTGTGCTGCCCTCGGGCCAGTTGCCAGCCAGCATTGCTTGTAGCTGTGGCCTATCTGCATTCTTGCCACTTGCCTTGTCTGTGAAAGTGACCGTCAGCTGTTCATCTGCAAGTTGGCGATCTGTATTCTGCTCAGCTGTGCTAACGCGGATGTAGCCGATACGAATTGGGTGTTGTGTATGCATGGTGCAATCGAGTTGTTGTTGTCAGCATCAAGTCTGAGCCCTACCTTGCATCGTGTCGATCAATTCATTTACCAACTCAGTGCTTACATATTGCAGACGTCTTGTTCGGGTGTACTCAAACTCGACACTTGTAGGCTTGCACTTGCAGTGCAATCCAACTCAATGCACTTATCACTCACTGTCGTTCGTTCAAACTGCATTTCGTAATTGCTACGCAGTGATCGATTTGATGGAATGAATGATTAACTTAAGAAGCTGAATGCGACGAAGTGGCATGAAGTGAATTAGTTTTACGGGGAATGCTTCGAGCATAGGACGGCTATGGCGGTTATTTGAATAACCGACCATCTCCATCCGAACCTAGCTTTACGGTAAAAAGTCCGTCGCACTAGTAGCAATAAGAGTTCTACGCAAGACGCACATCCTATAACTTGCAACCTGACTTAGCATTGGCTTGCTGTCCATCAGTCAACTCTGCGGCATTTCCACTCTGTTGTAACAAGCTATTGCTTCGACTTGTTACGAGTGCGGGGGCATTAGCCGTCATATTCCACCCCGCGTTTTTGTCCTTTGTGCAGTGACTTATCTGCTTTGTTTTATTTAGCCTTGCTTATTTTCTTGCCTGTGCTTTTTGAAGATTTTGCGATTGACCGCAGCTCCAATGTTCATCACCTTGTAGCAAGCAGTGAGCGTCAGCTTTTGGCGTAGTTTTCCGTTGCGTGATGCCTTCAAAAAATTGTTAAGTGACTCTGCTTCGTTTCGCTCCAACAATCGTCCGTGGTGCCGCAAGATGTTTGAGGCAATCATCTGTGCTTGAAGTATTTGCAAATTCAAGTCACTGAGAATTTCAGGATCAATTCCGTTTTCTCGCAGCCACATGTTTGTAAGTTTGATGGATTCGTAGTTATTCAGTGCCATCAACTATTTATCGCAGCCAAGAATTCGCTCTGTCAATCTTGATTCTGTTGTTTTCTTCTGCCTGATCGCTACCTTTTCTGGTCGCTTTTCATCAAGGCCATGTTCAGACTTACGACTGTCATTAAACAAAGGAGTAAACAAATGGCAGTCTTATCCGCACTCAAGTTGGTAACAGCAACCCGTACCAATGTCGTCAACCCAGTAGCCGTTCGTCGTGCAAAACTAGTGAGCAAATTGCAAGATCAATTGCGTTTGGTTGAAGCATTGCAAGCTGGTCGTAACTACATCGCCACTCGCCTTAAAAACGTCACCGACATGGAGACAGGTGAACGCAAGACCATCGAGCTTCCCAAAAAAGTGCGTCAGTGGTTTTGGCAGAACGAGGCTGGCAAATACATGCTGCACATCAAGTACGGACAGAACGTGTTGTATTTGAACGGCAAGAACGCAACTGCCATTGAGGTCAACAGCGCAGATGACCTTGCCAGTACTTTGAAGAGCTTGCAGATCGCCGTGATGGAAGGCGAGTTGGACAAGGCCATTGAAACAGCTTGCGAGACAACCAGCAAGAGCTTTGGTAAGTGATCAACAAGGGGTTGGTGTGTAACGCATCACCCCCGTTTTTTGGAGTTCAACATGTATCAATACGAAGCAATCATTCGCGTGGGCACTCAAATGCTGAAAACCCGCATCTACGCAGCCAACACATTCGATGCCAAATCTCTGTTGCAACGTCAATTTGGCGCACACAACCTTGTTGGTTTTGTCTACCAAGTCCATTGACCATGAGCAAGCCATTTGACCCCACCATGCTCAGTCACTTCACTGGTACTGAGAAGTATTACCGCATCAACCCACGCACAGTTTTGACTGATGGCACACGTTACTTGGCTGAAGAAGCTGGTGCGTACTGGTTGATGGATGCCATTGCCAGCTACTTGCCTCAGTTCACAGGGCGTGAGGATTTCATCGTAGCCCGACTTGTTCGCTCAAATTCCAACTGCTCCGCACAACTGACCTTGGACGATGGGAATGGGCGTGTGCTTGATCAGCAGCATATTGAGTACACCGATTTCCCCATAACCAGCATTCAGCTTTATGCATGTTGGGGCGGCGACTTCTGGGTCATCATGCTTTGTAGCGAATACTGAATGTTGTTGATTCCGCCTGTGTAAATACAGGGAGGACTACAACATGCGATTACAAGAAATATTTACCGACGAAGAGTGGCAACGACTGGAGCAGCTGATTTACCAAAACGTGTACAGGGCTTTGGCTACGTATCAACAGCAACAAACAACCCAGCAACGCATTGCCACTAAGCAAGCTGCATCACTCAAGCCCCAAGCAACAAAGAAGGCAAAATCACTTGCACGTAAGGCCAAACGTTCACTCCACGCTGCTCCACCCAAGCCTTTACCCAAGCCCAAGCAGCAGCCCCAAGCAAAGGCTGAGACCCATTCAGCTTATCGCCCTGTTAAAACTGCAACCCCATTGCCACCCACCACACGCATGGCAGCAGCAAAGGCACAACCCCGTGCAGTTCAACCAGCACCCAAGCCAACTGCACCCAGCACAGTTATGAACCTCGGTGACGTTGATCAAGCCACTCGCATATGGTTGCCACCAGATAAGCGTGGCCCAAACCCCATTGATCTCATTTCGCCATAGTCAAGAACGAGGGTCGAAGAGCGGCAGAGCGGTTTTCTTCTAGGCCGTGTCCGTGTCGATAAACGAAGGGATCAACACGGCAGAGGCTATGCGGAATCAAATACTTTACTAATGGGTTGTGCAAACTATGCATTAAAGCAATAACTGTCTCAACAGCGTAGATTAACTTTACACTCATGTTCATGAGCGTAAAAAAGCCCGCGCTAGTTACCTAGGCGGGCAAGAGTGTCGATTAAATTTGCGGTTTTGACTCCAAAAGTGCTGTGATAACTGGTTCCCACTCTGTCAGGTACACACGTGAGCAATCGGTACCGGCTATATAACATTGATGTGTAAACCCAAGTGCCGCGTAGTAACCAGCATGTTTATCTAGTCGATCATTCTCAATAATGAGAGACTTCGCATTAAGCTCTTGCGTTGCATTTTTGATCATTGCCTCTAACACGCCTTGACTTCGATATGCGGTTTTTACATAACCATCACAAATATGCCATGCTGGCATGTCTGTAAAGGCTTTAAAGCGATGCGTGAAATCTGCGAGACGCAAGAATCCCACATCACAACTACCTGCTGATGCCACAACAAATTTGACATCGTCACCATAGTGCGTATCTGATACTGGCATCATTCCTCCACTGTAGGCTTTACGAAAGCGTTGAAACCACTTTTTCTTTTCTGCCAGTTTTGTTAGCTCTCGGTATTCCAACTTCGTTGTGTCAATCTTTTCCAACTTTAAAATATCAAGCGTGTTTTCAACTTGATTTGCATTGCGTACTGCAATTGCTTTTTGATGAAACGGCGGGACTGCACGTTGGTTGATTGCACAGACACTGTTTTTTTGTTTTTTAACTTTCATTTGTCTTCTTTCCTGCTGTGTTTTAGATTTTTTGAAAAGCACTGCCCCAGCGTCGATCTAATAGACGCTTAAATAAACATGCTTTGAGTTTGGAAGCCGTCGATGTAAAAATCGACTGCTATTGATAGGCAAGTTGCCTATGTGTAAGGCTTAATCACACCCGCGCTAGTTAGCTAGGCGGGTTGTGAGCGTAGATTTGATTTACGCTTGGTTTGCTTCGTAGATGAGGTCATCCAACGCTTTGTAATAAGCGCGATTGCCCCCAACCTTGTCACGTACATGTGCGTTTTCGAGGACTTTTTCCACTAGCGCATCGTCGATAACAACGCCCTCTGCAACCAGAATTTTTTGTGCATAAGGCACAAATACGTCTGGGGTAACGATTGGCACAGTAACAATTTCTGCACGGCTGCGAATGCCTCGATCAATCTGCTCAACCTCGTTGGTTGTAATGATTGTTAGGTCACGCCCTTGCATGTCATCCATACATGTACGAATTGCTGCCTTTGCACGGGGGTCAAAATTAACCTCGTCCACGATGGTGTATGTCATTGTTTGCCCACGGTGCGAAAACAGACGATCAAAGTGCTGATCGCGGCTAAACGTTTTGCGTACGTCATCAGTGTTGTTCAGCATTTCTGCATTTACACGTGTAACTTCCACATCGTCGCCTTCAATTGCACGGGGAATCAATCGAGCAAGCAAACTTTTGCCACCACCGTTTGGTCCCGCAAAAATTAGTGGTCGCACATTATTCCCATCCACGTAGCGCATTACTTCGCGCTTCAGTTTGTCATTCGCCCAAACAAAGTCATGTATTGTTTTAGGGGCGTACTTAATTTGTGTTGTCATGTAAAATCTCCTTAAATTGCGGAGTGCGGTACGAACGCACCCCGCGATGGTTTTTAGTTAAGCCGCCAGCAACTCGCCCACTGTCTCAGTGGCCGGGTTGTTTTCTTTTGTGCTTGCAACTGCCGCTTTAATTGCGTTGTTGTAACTGCTGTTTGCTGCTTGCTCATCAGCCAACTTTTGTTGCTCTGCCAAAAATACAGCCAGCTCTTTCTTTGCCCACTTTGCAAATGCACTTGAGAATGCAGGGACAGCAGACACAACTTGCACGTGCCCATTGCTGTCAGCCTTTGCCAACAAGAACGTAAATTCCTGCCCGCAAGTTTTAGCAACATACGCTGGAGCTACGTCAAACTCTGCAATGCAGCTTTCGCTTTGCAAGTACTCTGTAACAAGAGGCATTGCTGTAGCAATTTGGTCTTCTTTAGCAATTGTTTTTTCGCTTTTTACAAACTGCTTTTTGCACTCTTCAATGCCACCTTGATCTGCAAAGTACTGTGCAAGATTTGCAGGCTTTACTTCTGCAGAAATAGCTGCTTGCAGCGCAGACGTGTAGTTATATGCACGTTGACGATCAGTGCGAAATACGTAGCGCACAAACAAACCAAGCACTGTTGTATTTGTTTGCACTTTTGCCCCCTGCAATTCCAGCTCTGCCTTCATTGCCTTAACCGTTGCCATCAAGACACCACGGGTTTCACGTGCTTCCACGTAATTGCTGTACACGCCAGTCATGATTTCGTACAAGCATGCATTGCTACGTGCGTATTCGTTTTGCTCAAACTGTTCGCGTTGTTGCACCAGCTTGTTTAATGAGAGCAATACGGTTTCCGCATATGCCTTATTAAATTCAGCTTGTTTCATAGTTTTAACTTCTGTTGCCATTTTTTAGCCTTTCTTTGCTAGGTTTTGTAAAAGTTAGCGCCGATTAGCACTAACTACCCCGCAACAGTTGTGTTGTTGTTGCGGGATGTATGTATGGTGCCCCGAATTGTTTATTGTTAAAATTAACGATTGTTTGATAGTTTCTAATTGTTAACATTTATGGCAAAAAAAATCCCGCCATTTGATGCCGATATTGAGCTGGAAGGCGTGGACGTAGCAGCTAACTGGCGCTACTCACTAATAGTTCCGTACATCATGCAAAGCCCCAGCTTCATTGCCGTGAGGGGAAAACATGCAGGTGTGGTTGTTCGAAAAAATCAACTACCAAAAGACGCCGCACTGGTGCTAAAAATAGCCAAACGCTTTGACCTACTTGCCGTCGAAAGCTGCGATGACTTCAAAACGAACCTTGATTGGTGGAATCGTGCCGGCAAATTTCTCTACGGCACTACAACTGAAACGCCTAAAGTTGAGCAAACACTTATCCGCGCGGGAGAGACTGGTTCCATCGAACTTGACAAGAAGTCTTACCCAGTCATATCTCTTCAAGTGCCATTAACTTTGACCGCAACCGAGGCACTGAATCAAATCAAACTGATTTTTTACATTCACACATCTATCAACAACATTTCATTCAGTAGCCCAATCCCAGATAAGCACATTGCAGAGTTTCAGTTGCATCCAAGTCGATTGAGACAGGACACGTTGGTCAATGGTGTGAAGGCATTAGCCATGTATAAAACTGGCACGCCGCTTTGGAAGATTGGTAACGACCTGAAGCTCTCGCCTGACAATGCCATTGATGAGCACGATAGAACAATTGACCAAGATGTAGCCGCAGACAAGAAACGTGTTCTAAGCATCATGGCTCATCGGTTAGTTAAAACTGCTGCTTTGGTTGCAGAAAATGCGGCGCGAGGTCGCTTCCCATCCGACGAGCGTTTCCCTGAAGCCATGGTTAGTACATTCACACGCAAAGCTGGCCGACCGATTGGCTCGAAACGCCCCAAGCGAATTAATGTGCGATGAGTGTCGATTTAATTTACGCTTATTGAAATTTATTGATTCACATCCAATCCATCATATCGTCGCGGTACATCTCTTCAAAATCTGGATCAGCATCCTCAGGCAACGGTGATGCATACCAATGCTGCCCTCGCTTGGTCACACCCTCAGTCGCAATTTTGTTGAAGCGACGAACACGACTTTTAACCCACTGGTCTTTGTCAAAACTTTTACGGACAAGACTCAACCATTGCTGGGCGACTTCACGCTGCGCTTCATCCCTGCCAGCCAATTCACATTCAATTTTCTTCAAGTACTCATCTAAGCGCATCAGCCCCTCATGACGCTCAGCCTCTTTCAACGCGATCTCAAACTGTTCTTTACGTGACGCCGCAATCAATTCGTTGTACTGCCTAATCTTCTTCTGGCGGTCATATTCTTTTTGACGGATCTCCGACTCCCTTGTGCTCTCAATTTCCGCATCCAGTTTCGCCTCGATGTACTCCACCATGTTGTCCAGCTGTGCTTCTAACTTTCCTTTCGCATCAGTAAAAGTTTTACCGTAGTAGTGCCCACCCATGATGACCGTCAAAACACCTTTGGGAATTTCCATGTAATCCCTGTAATAGTCATAACCAGTGCCCAGCTTCTCTAACTTTATAAGCTCCTTGGTTGCACTTCCTTTTGTCCACGGCTCACGAAATTCGATTTGATACTTCTCCCCTTGCTTCTTTGCGTACATCTCTCGTCGCTGTCTGTGCGTGTTCTCAACTAGCTCAACTTCAATGCCAATCTTTTCCAATCGTTCGATTAGTTGATCTGCCAGACACACTGACCGCAGTGCATGTCTTGCAGTTGCACGGATTGGTATTTGCTCTTTTCTGGCATAAAAATATTTGAATGCAAAGACGTTGTTAGGAGGCCATTTGGCAGGCTTATCTTTCACGCTGTCATAGCTCTCGCGACTTCTTTTTTCCAAGTCATCGATGAAGATACTTATCGCCTCTGCCGTACGAACGCATCGCAAATCTTTCAATTCATCAATCGTTCTAACCTCATAGGTTTCCAGCGATTTCAAAAATTTCTCACGCTCTTTACGCTTGATCTCTTTGACCTCTACATCTACGGGCTCACCAAACTCAATAACTGGGTTGAACTGCAACTGGGTTAGTTGCGGTCTTTCGTCAGCCTTGCCCATCTGCTTTCGCATCCAATAACCTCTCGGCGGTAGTGGGATGCCATATTTCACGCAAATCTTTCGCAAACCCACATCACTCAGTCCAAGTTGGCTACCCAAGTGCACCATCGGCACTTCCCAAACTAAGTCAAATAGCTCGTGCCTTGTCTTGTTCATCGCTACCTCCTGTTGGTTGTCGAATGCCTCAATTTATCCACTTAGGCATCAACACTCAAGCAGCTACAGCGCAAGCAAATTTCTAGTTTGCAAACTAGTTTTTTGAAGACTTGCGAAAACAGCCGACAACGCACAACCACCCCAGCCAGCTACCCCAGCACCCTGCAAGCACAGACAAGCGCAGCTCGGGTGTTTTCGCGCTTTCGTGGCAACACTGATAGAGTGCATTTTTTGCTATTAACTAACCTCCATGGCATTAGTTCATTTTTGTTTTGGCTCAGACTCTCGTGACGGGGACATTGATAAGCAAGTTGAAAAGGCATGTGCTTTGATTCTTGGTCCTAAGCGCCTGAAAGCATCGTCTTGTCCTGAGTTCCTACCAACCACTAACAATTCAGGGGCTTTATTTGCACGGCCTAGCTCGGCAAAACTGCAAGCTGATGTATCAATAGTTTTGGATGATTGGACTTCGTCACCTCCAGTCACCTTGTTGCCCATGGGTGTACATATGATCTGTTTTGCTAATTTGTCACTCAATCAAATTAAAAATTGGAATTGCAAAGAGCATTACGGACGTTTGGCAATTGCTTTTACTGACCAATTTAGAGCCAGAGTCGGAGCAAAAAACGTTTGCTACTACAACTGGCTGGACTTGCCCCATGATCCTAAAGTTGTTGCTTACACCCAATCTGTAAGAGCTCAGAACCCAGATCGCTGTTTGGAAAGTGAACTACTTTCATACAGAAAACCTCTTAAGCTTTGGAGAGCATTCAAAGAATACTTCTCTGTGATTTCTGTTCAAAACACTACTGGAATACCTAGCTTGGAAGTTTTACCTTACAGCAGATATCCAACTGGTTATGAGTTTGTTAAAGAGTGCGAAGCTCGCATTGTTTTAGAAGCTGATGCCGAATTCTTGTCTTTCTTGCCCACTGATGTATTAAAGATTTATGCACCAACGGAGAAAGCACGTATTGATATTGAAACGTATTTGAAAACACATTGGGATTGGCAGCCGCCCGTTGAGTTGTGTCCTTAAACACGCCCCCTCTTGCCTTGCAGCAACCCAATGTTCATCTCTGCCGTCAAGTTGCTGCTGTAGTAGGTCTCAATCATGTCCACGCTGGTACGGGCGTTTCTCGCCAAAGTCAGCAGGTCAATGTTTCCACCGTACAGCAAGCGCAGCGTTATGGCGGTGTGACGCAGGCTGTACAAAGTGCGCTTCATGCCATTGCTCTTGTTGACACCTACCCCCGCCACTTCCTGCACACGCTGCAACTGGTAGCCATAGCGCATGATCATCACCAACCTGTCCCACAGCTCGGGCATGAACACGTAGTCTTCTGGTTTGCCGTAGCCCCTTGCTAAGTCTCGTGCCAACAATCTTTCATACGCACGTACAGCTGGGCGCATGGTCACAATGGGTTTGTCGTGCTTCTTACTCTCGGGCAAGTTCAATCTTAAATACACATGCTCACCGCGAACAATAGTCACGTGTTCGTGCTTCATGTTCTTTAGGTCACTGGGGCGTATGAAGCTGTTGACCATAAACACGATTAAATACTGCAAGTCCTCTTTGATGTATTCATAACGTCCAATACGGCTCGGGCCATACTTGCTGCGCTGTGTTGCATGAATTGGGATTACGTCACCAATCAATCTCCGCGCATGTGTGACCAACAACCTGTACTCCTGCAAACTAAAACTGCCACGGGGTTTGGACTTGATGGTGATGTTGGGTAGTTTGGGCACTACTTTGATGTAGCCAGTTGCCATGGCATGTGTCAGCACCTTGCGTATGGCTACAAGGTACTGCTGGATGGTCACACTGCTGTTGCCCTTGGCACTGAGTTTTTGCATGAAGTCAGCACCATGCTGATAGCCAAAGTCTTGAATGGCGACTTGACCTAGTACTGGCACCACATAGCGTTGCAAGCGGTTACGCAGCATTCGCAAACTGTTCTGGGTGAATTCACCACGATCAACACGGCCTTGGTGCATGGCAAGCGTTGGAGCAACAAGGTCAGCAAACACCACTTCACGCTCTTGTTCCAGCTGCACAGCCACACCATACAACTCAGCCACTTTGCTGTGAAAGAAGTCACGTGCTTTGACCAATGCCGTGCGCTTGGATGTTGTCTCAGTGGTCTTGGTGTAAGCCTTGCCTTTGAAGTAACAGCGCATTTGCCAATAAGGGGACGCAGCAATCTTGTAGATACGCAGCTTGGCGGGGTAATCCGGCACATGCGTCATGGTCTCGGGGATTGGCACACTGCGATGGCGCACACTGCGGTAGAACTCATCGTTAGCAGTCGCAAATACAGGAACTATGTTTATGGTGGTGTTTGACATCAAGCCAGTCTGCTGTCGCAAACCCGTCTTGTCGATCTGCCCTGCTGAAATTTATTTTTTCAGCAAGGCCTTGACTTCACCCTCGACCATCCTGTGCTGCACCGTGTTCATCACCATGACGGTGACACTGTGAAAACACGCTCCTGCACCCACTTTTTGTTATCTTTGTGCGGCAAGCGACTGTGGTCAAAAAGTCGTGGAGGCTTTGCTGGCACAGTTTTGTAATGATGGTGGCAAGTTCACAATTTAGCGTCAAACCCCAGTGCGAGCTTCACTACGAAGGCTCATGCGCGATTGATGAAAACCTGCTCGACGCCGCCAACATTTGTGAGAACGAACAAGTCCACATCTGGAACATCAACAATGGGGAGCGCTTCATCACCTA
>JACCDS012047948.1_pt1 | contig 18356 bp, 2 predicted proteins | sample 7446441 | NCBI WGS metagenome assembly JACCDS01 (sample SAMN15323445, study PRJNA562643) | freshwater metagenome | isolation source: river surface water | place: USA:Blue River Watershed | collected 2017-08-17
CCGCCGACGATCTGCACCTCGGCCACGCGGTCCGCTACCTGGAAGGTAATGGTTTGTGTGTCTTCGTTGGGTGACAAGCCACCGGGTCCGACGTCGCTGTCGGTCACGCGCACGGTGGCGGTGACGGAGCCGCCCGTGGTTGCCTCATGGCTGGTGACGCCAAACCAGCTGAGCACGCCGGTGGATGCGTTGATCTCCAGGCCCACCGGCACGTCACCCACCAGGCTCCAGTGCAAGGCGCCGCGGCTTGGGGTGGCGGGTGTTGCCACGGCCGTTAACGTGGTCGTGAAGAAATCGTTCTCATCCACGTTGATCACCATGGACTCAGTGAGTTCGGCACCGTTGCGCTGAATTTGCAACTCAGCGTTCTCGTAAACCCCAACGATCTGGATCGAAAGGTTGTGCAATTCAACATTGCCATCGTCGTCGGCCACGCGCAGGGTGAGTTGGTAGATGCTGTCGCCATCGGCATCGCTGGGTGCCTCGCGATCCAGTGCCGTGTTCAGCGATACCGCGCCGGTGTTCCGGTCAACATCGAAGAAAGCGTGGTCTGCGCCAAAACTGTCACCGCTGACCACCTTGCTGAAGCTGTAAGGCTCGGCCGGCAAGGACGGTGGGGCATCTGCGGGCACCTGCGCCATCACCACAGGCACCCAGGACAAGGAAGTGGAGTTTTCGTCAAATTTCAATGAATCCAGGTTTTGGATGGTGAACGTGCGAGATTCATCCACGTCTTTGATCTGGAGGGTGAAGTTCTTTATCGCAAATTCGCTACCAAAACCGGCAAACGTACCGTCCTCGTCCTTGCCATTGATGGTGACCGCGATTTTCCCGCCATCGACCGACCCGTAGGCTTCCGAATCCAAGGGACGAATCGTCAGCACATTGCCGCTGATGGTGTATGCTCTTTCGGGCAACGATGTGTCAGCACTGGTCAAATTCACCAACCAGGTGACAACGCCGTTTGCGCCCCAGTTCCCCGCGAAATCTGAGGCGCTGAGGTTCAAGACAATGGCTTCGGTTTCATTGCGATCAATGCTTGCATCAATGACGTCTCCGCTGGACCCACTGACGCTGATGAAGAAGAAGCGATCGTCCTCGTCAACGTTCTGCACTTCAACCCGGAAGTTCTGACGCGCTGTCTGCAGCACCGTGGTGCCATCAGCGGCCATGTCTTCGGCCACCAGCGTGACCTCGTATTTGTCGTCGGCTGTCGGGTCCGGGTTGATGGGGTCGTCGTACTCGAAATTCTGGGTTTTCAGGCGCAAGCTGCCGGCGCCAGACGCGTCCTGAACCAACTGAAACCGAGCCGCGGCGTCATCCCCTTCCAGCCGCCAACGCAGCGTGCCAGCCGCGGTGTCGTCGGTGGCCAGCGTGCGCAGATTCAGCGTGGTCACGATGGCATCGTTGCTGCTGGTGTCCACGTTTTCGGCGATCTGCAGCACCTGCACCGCGGGGTTGGTCAGGTCGGGCGTGCCTTTGCTGGTGGCGATGGCAATGGGCGCGTCGGTCACGCGAACCTCAATCACCTTGCGCGCGGTGAAACCCAGCGCCGCGGACGTGGCCAACAGCGTCAGCAGGTAAGTGTGGTCAGCCCCGTCATCGACCGGGTGTTCGTAGTCTTGCGCCTTGAACCAAACCATGCCAGAAGCATCGGGCTGGGCCGCCAGCAGGTTGTCCAGATCGCTGCCGCCCTGCACTGACCAGGTCACCCCGCCAGCGGGCATGTTGTCCAGCTGCAAGGCGAGGCTGGGCTCTGCGCCTTCGGCAATCTGCACGAGCGCCTGGTTCGTAAAATCGAAGGGCGGTTTGAGCACCTCAATGTTCATCGTCGGCAGGCTCTTCGTGTTGCCCTGAAAATCGGTGGCATGCACCGTGAAGCTGTGTTGACCCCTAGCCTCACCGTAGTCCAAGTACTGCACACTCAGCCGCATGGTGTTGTTGTCAAGCAGATCCATGAAGAACATCCAGTTGTTAGAGCTTTCCACCTCCCAGCTCAGTTTGCCAACGGGCGCATCGGAGGTGTCAGCCAGACGGAAAACGCCGACAACAGCGTCGTCACCCTGGGTGCCGGCATACACCTGTTTAAGGCCGGTGACATTGCTGGCAATCACCAGGTTTCTGCGCTCAACCACATCGGCGATGGTGACCGCCAGCTCGTGCTGCGCCACTTGCAAGGTCTCTGTGCCGCGCGTGTCAGTGGCCAACAGGCGCACGCTGTACACATTGCCTTCTTCGGTGCTTAGCGGGTTTTCGCGGTCTTTGGCTGCCAGAGTCAGGGTTTGAGCGGCGTTGTTCCAGGTGAACAGAGCGTGGTCTTTGTAGCTGGTGTCCAGCGCCCACACCAAGGCCGTGCCTGTCGGGCTGTCAAAATTTGCTGCCAAATCCAACTGTGCGTTGAACACATAGGGCGTGTTGTCGTCAGCCACGCGCTCGTTTACCGACACGCTGCTGCTGCGGTTGCCGTTGGCCTGGGTGGTGGTGGTCACCACGCTGCCATCGGCCGCCGTGATGGCAACGGCCATGGGGCGATCCACCAAGTTGATGGTCCACAGCACCTGGCGCGCATTGCCGTCGCTGTCCACGCCCAACAGGCCCACCCGGTAGATGCTGCCTCCCGCGCTGCCGCTGGTTTTGTCGGCCAGGCTTTCAAAGTCAAGCGCTCTGAGCAGCAGAAGACCATCGGAATTGAAGGTCACGTCTTCCTCATCGAAGTCGGCCGCGCGTCCATCGCTTTGGCCCAGCAGGCGCCAGGTCACGGCACCTATGGCACCAGCGAATACCGGCGCGCCCAGCAGGGTGGGCGCCGTGCTCTCGGTGATGTTCACGCTCACGCTCAGGTTGCCTTCGGTGTCCATCGTGCCGGCATGCTCCAGGCCGGCAACGCCGGTGCCGGTGGGTGTCTCGGTGACATCGGTGACGTTGACGTCAAGGGTCCGCGTGACCTGCTGCCCTTCGCGGTCAGTGGCCGTCACCGACACGGAATAAGTGTTGTCATCGGCGTCGTGGCCGGCGCTACGTGTGCCATCGGTCCAGCCTGTCTCGAAGTCTGAGGTCACCAGGTTCAAGCTGTTGCCGTCGGCACCGATCCGAAAGCGGTCTTTGTCGGCGCCAGACAGCTCCCAGGTGACCGTGCCAATGGCGCCTTGCAGGCTCAACACCTTCACGGGCGCGGCGGGCTCGGCCGTGCTTTCAGCCACGGTAAGGGGGTTGTCCGCTTCGTTGAAGCGCAGGCCCGTGCCCTCGACCACGTTGTCCAAGCGCACCGACACGGTGTGCTCCATCACGTTGCCATCATCGTCGGTGCCGGTCACCCGGGCAGAAAACACCCAGTCGTCAGGGTTGTTGCGGTCGCGGCCGTCGAACTCAGCGGCCTCGCGGTCGGGTGGGGTGAAGGCCACCGAACCCGTGGCCGAGACGCTGAAACCCACCGCCGTGGCCGAGCTGGGCAGTGACCAGTGCGCCAGGCCGATGGCATTCCTGAACGTCAACTGGGCCACGGCCACGGGGGCGGCCGTGCCGCTGCCGGTGTGTTCATTGACAGCGGTTACAACGTCGGTGGCCTCTACGGATTGAGTAGCGGGCACGCGCTCGCCGTCATCGTCCTGCACCAGAACTCGCACCGCGATTTGGCTGGATTGATTGCCGTCAATGTCACGCAACACCACCGCCACGGTGTAATCGTTATCGGTGCTTTCGTTGCCCTCCTGGAGTCGCCCATGCAGGAAGGCTTCTTCGAAGTTGGCCGTGTTGAAGCGCAGAGTGCCGTCGGCGTCCAGGGTGAAGCGCGCCGCGTCTGTTGCTGGGCTTTCATTCACCGACACCAGGTGCCACGACAACACATCGGGTGCAAACGTGGCCGCCTCACCCGTTGCCCGCAGGCGGGCCACCACAGCGGTGTCTGAAGCAGTGGGTGTGTTTTCCACCAACGAAACCGTGCCGCCGCCATTGATGAGATCGACAGACAGCGTTCGGGTCTCGGTGGCGTGGTTGTTGATGGCGATGCTGAAGGTGCTGGTGGCGGTGGATCCGTCTTCGCTGGTGGCCAGCACGGTGATGCTGCGGCTGGCGCCAAGGGTCTCACGGTCAATGGCCTTGGCGGTGGTGATCACGCCGCTGGTGCGGTCGATGGCAAACAGCCCGTCGGGGTTGCCGGCAGTGGTGAAGCTGTAGGTGACGGTATTGGTGGTCGCGTCGGCGTCTGCGGCGTGGGCGGTGATGCCCACGGCGGTGCCGACTGCGGCGTTCTCAGTCACGGTGTTGGTAGCGGAGTTCGCATCGGTCGGACTCGCGACATCGAACTCGTCCACGTCGGTAACGTTGACGGTCACTTCCCGCTCGCTCACCTGGCTGCCGTTGGTGACCACCACGGTGAAGCTGTAGCTGGTCTTGGTCTCGTGGTCGGCGCTGTGTTTCAGGGTCACCACGCCGCTGCCGGCGTCGATGTCCAGTGCCGCCACATCGCCCGTGGCCGCCTTCAGGCTGTAGACCACGCCGCGGTGGGCTTCCGTGCCGTCGGCATCGGTGGAGGTAGCGGTGTAGATCGCCGTCGTCGTGGCCGCGTTCTCGGCCACCGTGCCGGTGGCGCTGCCGGTGAAGACCGGGGCGTTGTCGTTGAGGTCGGTGACGTTGACGGTCACTTCCCGCTCGCTCACCTGGCTGCCATTGGTGGCCAGCACGGTGAAGCTGTAGCTGCTCCTGGCCTCAAAGTTGGCGCTGCTCCTGAGCGTGACCACACCGCTGTCGATGTTGAGCAAGGCCGCATCGCCGCCAGCCTTGAGGCTATAGACCACGCCACGATTGGCCAGCGTGCCGTCAGCATCGGTGGTGGTGGCGGTGTAAATCGCGGTGCTGAGGTCCGCGTTCTCGGCCACCGAGCCGGTGGCCCCGCTGGTGAACACCGGGGCGTGCTCGTTCACATCGGTGACGTTGACGGTCACCGTCTGCCCCGCGCTGTTGCCCGCGGCGTCGCTGGCTCTGATCCTGACGGTGTAGCTGTTGCTGCCTGCGGCGCTGCCGGGGGCCTCGAAGTCGGGGTTGGCAAGGAAGCGCAGCGCGCCGGTGGTGGTGTTGAGGCTGAACCTGGCGTTGTCGGCTCCGCTGGCGTCAAGGGTGTAGTCGGTGACGGCCACGGTGTCGCTGGCTGTGGCGCTGTGCACCGTCGTGGTGGTCGCGGTGTTTTCGGCCACATTGACACTGGTGCTGGCGCCGGCAGCGAACATCGGGGCGGTGGTATCCACCGTGAAGACGATGGGCGAAGAGCTCACGGTATCGCACGTGGCGCCAACGGTACGAACGCTCAAGGCGTGTTCGCCATCGGCCAGCACCGTAGTGGTGAAGCGCCAGTCACCGTTTGCCGCCACGGTGGCCGTGCCCAACACAAGGGCGCCGTCCAGCACTTCCACCGTGGTCACGCTGCCGGCGTCAGACACCGTCCCCGCAATACCGACCGTGTTGTCGCGGGTGATGCCCCCGGCGTCCACAGTGCTGTTGACACCGGTGTCTGTTTGCAAGCCGGGCATCACGACCAGGACGACATGGCCTGACGCCAGCCCGTTGATCTGGCTTATGGCGCCTTCGACGGAACACGGGTTGCTGGTGACCGGCTGCACCACCGACTGCAGTTCCTCAAGCGTCTGGGCGCTTTTCTGCTTTTCGACCGAAAAATACGCCGCCACGGTGACTTTGTTGTCAAAGGCCTGGCGCGCGTTGCCCCACTCGGGGTTTGCGGGCGCCACGCTCAGCAGGGCGTCGATGGCCCGCAGCACGGTCTGCGCCCTGTCGAGCCCAGCGCGCTGCAGGGCGGTGAGCTCGCGGATGGCATAGGCCATTTGACTCGGCCCCACCTCCGCTTCCAGCACATTCAGCGCGAAGCGGGCAGAGAATTCCGAGGCGTCGAGGGTGTCGGGATACAGGGACTTGAAGACGTCTGTCCGCACAAGGTTGCGCGCCAGCGCCTCGACGCTCTCACCGCCCGTCAGCGCGCTGCGCAGCTCGGCAAGGACGGCTGCGCCGGGCGTGGCGTTGAACATGGCGACGACCAGCTGGAGGATCTGTGTGTCGAGCGCGTGATGCTGTGTCATGTCATTTGCACCGAGCCATGCGCGAACGGCCGCTGACGCTGCGCTGCCACCTCATGCCACCATGTCGCTGAACGTGAACGCCGTCGGCGACCCCACGAGGGACACAAGGGCTTCCTCCAACGCCGCCGACGGCAGACTGAGCTCGCTGCCGCTGATGGCTTCCGGCGGCAAGACATCCTGGTCACTCAGCGCGAGGGCCAGCGCCTCGGTCACGGGATCGGGCGAGGGGAGGGTGGTGTCGTGGTCGGCCATGACGGGGCTGGAAGTACCCCCCGCCTCGGCAACATCGGTGACGGTGATCGCGACCGCCCGGTTAGTGGCGTTGCCGGCCGCATCGGTGGCGGTGATGGTGATGTCGTAGACGTTGTTGGTGCCGCTGTCAGTCGGCACCTCGAAGTCCGGCGAGGTCTTGAACGTCAGCACCCGGGTGGTGGTGTTGAAATCGAACCGCTCGGCATCGATGCCACCCAGGCTGTACGTCAGCGAGACGGTGGGGCTGGTGTCTGTGGCCGCCGCCGTGTACACCGCCGTTCTCGTGCTGATGTTCTCGGCCACGCTGGCGCTGGTGCCGCTGCTGAAGCTCGGGGCAATCGTGTCGTAGTAGTACACCACCGCGGGTGCGGTGCTGCCTAAGCCAGAGATACTGGTGGTGGCGTTGGTGAAGCTGGGATGGGAGGTAGCGCCGGAAGCGTCAATCGCGTATACACGGATCATGTTTTGACCGCTGGTTGTATTTGCGGCGACCCCAGTGCCCGGCGTCCATTCGGCGCTGGTGCTGCTGTTGATCAGGACTGAGGCGGTTCTGACAGAGGTGTCGTCTTGGGGTAAGCCGCCGACCTTGAAGGTGCCTGTTGCACTCACCGCCACCACCCGGAAGGCCACGATGTCGCTCTGCCCGTCGGCATCCGACAATCGGCTCTGCGCGACGGCCCGGCTGAGCAGGTCCGCGAACGTGAGGGTGACAGCCCCTCTGTTGCTGTTCGTCCAACCTGTCACAGTGGCTGTGCTGGTGCCGGTGGTCAGTGTTCCCGGCATAGACGGCGCATCATTCACCGGCGTGAGGTTGAACTGCACGTTGGCCGTGGATGAGGTCAATCCCGTCGAGTCCAGTGCACGCACCGCGAAGGCGGTGGCCAGGCCGTTGAGGTCGTTGCCGGTGCCGGGCGTCCAGCTCACGGTGCTGCCCGCAGTGAGAGTGGGCACACTCGCCAGGCTTGCACTGGAGTAGCTCACGCCGTTCACCGTCAAGGTGCCGCTGGCGAGGGAGGCCACCTTCAGCCCTGACAGATCGCCGTCGGCATCTTGCGGGTTCAGGCTGCTCAGCAGCGAAGCCATGGTCACGGGGATGGGCGTTGTGCTGTGTTCGGTGGGATAGGGCGTCGTGGTATTGGCAGTGAACGAAGACGCTCCCAGCGTGGGCGCATCGGGCACGTTGGCTACGGCGGCCGTGGGGGTGCTGATGACTTCCTCGGCATAGCCCTGGCCATCGGTGTAGCGCACCCGCACGCTGATGGCGCTGCCCACATCGGCATCGCCGAGCGTGTAGGTGGTGCCGGTGGCGCCACTGATGGCGCTGCCGGCGCGCAGCCACTGGTAGTTGAGCGTGCCCAGGCCATCGGCATCGGCCAGGGTGGAAGCAACGGTGAGCTGTTGATCCTCCGCGGGGGTGCCAGTGATGGTGAGTGCGCCGGTGGGGGCATCATTCACGTTGGCCACCGCAGGCGTGGCAGCGCTGGTGATCTCCTCGGCATGGCCTTGTCCGTCGGTGTAGCGCACGCGCACGCTGATGGCGCTGCCCACATCGGCATCGCCGAGCAGGTAGGTGGTGCCGGTGGCGCCACTGATGGCGCTGCCGGCGCGCAGCCACTGGTAGCTGAGGGTGCCCAGGCCGTCGGCATCGGCCAGGGTGGAAACAGCGGTGAGCTGTTGATCCTCCGTGGAGGCGCCGGTGATGGTGAGTGTGCCGGTGGGCGCATCGTTGACTGCCGACACCAGGGACGTGGCAGCGCTGATGATCTCCTCGGAATGGCCCTGGCCGTCGGTGTAACGCACGCGCACGCTGATGGACTTGCCCGTGTCGGCATCACCGAGCAGGTAGGTGGTGCCGGTCGCGCCACTGATCGCCACCCCGTCACGCAGCCACTGGTAGTTCAGAGTGTCCAGGCCATCGGCATCGGCCAGGGTGGAAACAGCAGTGAGCTGTTGATCCTCCGTGGGAGTGCCGGTGATGGTGAGTGTGCCGGTAGGCGCATCGTTGACTGCGGACACCAGGGACGTGGCAGCACTGATGATCTCCTCGGCTTGGCCCTGGCCGTCGGTGTAGCGCACGCGCACGCTGACGGCGCTGCCCACATCGGCATCGCCGAGCGTGTAGCTGGTGCCCTTAGCGCCGCTGATGGCGCTGCCGGCGCGCAGCCACTGGTAACTGAGCGTGCCCAGGCCATCGGCATCGGCCAGGGTGGAAACAACGATGAGCTGTTGATCTTCCGTGGGGGTGCCAGTGATGGTGAGTGAGCCGGTGGGGGCATCATTGACGTTGACAACCGCCAATGTCGCAGCGCTCGTCACCGTCTCCGTGTTGTTCAGCCCGTCGGTGTAGCTCACCCGCACGCTGATCCGCTTGCCCACATCGGCGTCATCCAGCAAGTAGGTGGCATTGGTGGCGCCGGCAATGACTGCGCCGTCGCGCAGCCACTGATAGCTGAATATCCCCGCACCGTCGTCATCCTTGACAGCAGCGCCATTGGCCGTCAGCGACATGCCTTGAACCGGCGCGCCGGCCAATGGCGTGCCACTGCCAGTGGCAATGCCGTCCTCATCCTTGAGGTAACTCGTGCCAGCGCTGAGTTCATGGTCTTCTTCCGCCGTGCCCAGGATGGTGGGCAGTCCGGTGGGCGGGTCATTCTCGTTGGTCACTTGCATCGTGACCCAGCCACTGCTCACGACGCCGTCCGCGGTGCCTTCCACCTGCACGCGATAGGTGTTGTCAGCGTCAACGTCTTGCGGACTTTCATAGTTCTGCGGGGCCAGGGACAGTGTATTGCCAGTCAAGGAGAAGCTTGCGGCGTCCTCCCCTGGCAGGATGCGCCAGGTGGGAGTGCCTGTTACGCCCAGCAAAGACAACGTGGTGGTGCTGCTTGCGTTCTCGGGGGCGCTGGCAGGCTCGGGTTGTGCGAATCCAACCTCGTTGATGACGTTCACCTGCTGGCTGATCACGTTGGAGACCAGGCCACCGGCGGAGGTGGCGGCCGTCACTGAATAGCTGATGGTTCGTGTGCCGGTGGTGGCGCCATCTGCAGCCTCGAACTGCATGGCGGCAAAGACTTCCGCGCGATGGGCGTACGCTTCAGTTGCGCCGGCCGTGCCTTTTGCGGTCACGGTGAGGGTGTAGGTTTCCGCGTTCCAAACTGCTTCGAAGATGCCGTTGGGATCGATGCCCCCCGGCCACGACATGCTGAGCGTGTCGCCGGTATGTCGGCCGGATGCGCCAATGGTGGCGGTGTAGGTCCAACCGTTGGCTGAGTTGATGTCGTTCGCCTCCCAGGCGGTTACGGTGAAGTCGTCATCGCTTGTACCGGTGTCTTCCAGTGCCACGGCCCCGGCGCCGCTTTCGACGTCGATGATGTTGCGAATGGCAGTGAGCGCGACGGCATCGTCCGACCCTGTGACCTCGATGATGAGCGTGGCGGTGCTGGTGGCGAACGGGCTCGTGCTCTCTCTCACGGTGTAGGTGAAGGAGTCGTAGCCTTTTGCCCCCGCTTCCAGTGCATTCGTATTCGCTGCGGCTGTGGTGGTTACCGAGTTGGTGTAGGGAGTGTAGGTATAGGCGCCACTGCTGTTGATCACCAACTCGCCGTAAGACGCGCCGACAGTGGTCCCCGGGAGGAGGTCTGTGCTGGAGCCCGTGATCTTGAAGGATGAGACCTCGAGCGTGGAGTCAGGGTCGATGTCGGCGCCGGGGGAAGTGGTGAGGACGTTTCCGTTGGCGTTCACCACACCGGTGCTCGTTGTGGTGGTACCACCCCCTTCTGTAGCCGTGTTGGTGTCGTTGACGGCCGTGGGGGCGTCGTTGGTGCCGGTGACGGTGATGACCACGTTGACCGAGCCACCGTCACTGGTGGTAACCGCAAAGGTGTCGGTGACGACTTCGCCGGCATCGAGCTGGTTCAGCGCATCGTCTGAGGTGTAGGTCCAGGCGCCGGCGGCGGTGATGCTGAACTTGCCGTAGGTGCCGTCGGTGTCGGTCTGTTCGACGAGGGTGGCGTCGGTGGCATCCAGGTCAGCCAGCGTGAGCGTGCCGGTGGTGCTGAGCACCGCGTCGCCTTCGGTCAAGGGCTTGGCCACATCGCCGCTGAGCGTGGCGATGTCGTTGGTGCCGGTGATGGTGATGACCACGTTGACCGAGCCGCCGTCACTGGTGGTAACCGCAAAGGTGTCGGTGACGACCTGGCCGGCATTGAGTTCGTTCAGCGCGCTGCTGGTGCTGTAAGTCCAGACCCCAGCCGTGTCGATGTTGAAGGTGCCGTAGGTGCCGGGCACGTCGCTGCGCGCGACGATGGTGGCGTCGGTGGCGTCCAGGTCGGCCAGCGTGAGCGTGCCGCCGGTGCTCAGCGTGGCGTTGGTTTCCGTCAAGGACTTGGCCACATCGCCGCTGAGCGTGGCCACGTCCTCGCTGCCGGTGATGGTGATGGTGACCTTCTGGGGCAGGCTGGCCGCATTCTCGGCCCCGGAGTCGTCGGTCGCCACCACGTTGAAGCTCATCGTGATGGTGTCACCGGCGCTCAGGAAGTCCAGGTTCTGGCTGATGCTGTAGGTCCACGCGCTCTGCGTGACGCTGAAGCCGGCAGCAAGGGCGGTTTTCTGCGCCTCGCTCAGCGTGCCTGCGCTCCAGACGATGTCATTGTTGGCGCTGGCGCTGACCGTCACTACGTTGGTGCCGTCCAGGTCGGCAAAGCTCAGCGCTGCTGTATCACTCAGCGCAGCGGTGCCATCGCCCTCTGTCAACGCACCGATGCGGTCTTCTATCGTCAGCGTAGGTTGATTGTTGGCAACGGTCTCGCTGCCCACCCAGAGCGTGATGACACGCTCAATTGCACCGGTGTGGGCTTCATCGGTAGCAATGACCGTCACGCTGAACGGGCGGCGCGAGCTGCCTTCAACGGCTGCCAAGGTGTCAAAGTCTGGCGCGTTCGTGGCGGTGAGCACGTTGCCCACCATGCTGAACCCCAGCAAGGCCGCATCTGAAGACACGTCCCAGCGAACTTCGCCCACCAGCTCGGTGGCCTCTAGGGCCACCGACACGGCGGCACCTTCGGTCACGTTGAGCGTGGCCGAATCCAAGGCAGACACCACAATCGGTTCGCCGTCGTCGGCGACCTGAACCGTGACGGTGTAGGTTCTGCTTTCGCGGCCGTCGCTAATGGTGTACGTGAAGCTGTCTTCGCCGAAGAAATCGCCGTTGGGGGTGTAGCTGTAGGCGCCGTTGGTCCCGACGATGGCGGTGCCGTTGCTGGCCGCCCTCGTCAGCTCGTAGGTGACGGTGTCGCCAGCGTCAATGTCGTCGGCCGTCGGCAGGCTGCCGGCACTCACCTCGTCTTCTTCGGCATCGAAGGTGATATCGCTGGCTTCGGGCGCATCATTGACGCCACGCACCGTGAGCGTGAAGCCAAGGGTACGGCCGTCGGTCAAGGCGACGCTGAAGACGTCGGTGCTTTCAACGTCCTGCCCAAGCGTCTGTGCATTGTCGTTGAGGGTATAGGTCCAGCCGTTGTCCGCGCCGATCGCCAGCGTGCCCCATGTGCCCAAGTAGCTGCCCGCAGCGGCTGCGGCCAGGGTGCCGCCTGCCAGCGCACTGAGGCTCAACGTGCCTGTGGCTGGCGTGCCGTCTTCAATGGCAGTGCCGGTGTTGCTGGCGGCATTGACGGAAAGCGGGTTGTGGGTGAAGACGGCCGATTCCGCCGTGCCAGGGTTGCCGGCCGCGCTTTCCACGCTGACCCGCACGCGGTAATTGCCCGCTGCCAGGGTTGCAGGCAGGTCAACGGTAAAGCTGCCCCCAGTGCCCAGGGTGGTGGGCAGGGCTGATTCCACCGCCACGCCCGCTTCGGTGAACAACTGTACCTGCACGGTGGCCCCAGCCGCAGCACCGGTCACTGTGCCCGACACGGTGGCGGTGGTGTCGGTGGCGCTGCTGTAAGCCAGCGCGTCGATGTTCACCGTTGGGGCGGCGATGTCGATGGTGTAGCTCAGGCTCTGGCTGTAGGTTCCGGGGTTGCCGGCGGCATCGGTGGCCTGCACCTCCACGCTCAGGCTGCCCGCGCCGCCGCTGGCGGCATCCCGCAGGGCGGTGGTGCTGACCGACACGTTGAAGCTGCCATCGCTGCCAAGCACGCCGGGGATGCTGCTGCCGCCCACGGTGACGGTGACGGTGTTGCCGGCGGTGTACTCACCGCTGACGCTGCCGCTGAGCACCACGTTGTCGCGGGCGGCCTCGGCGGCGTTGATGACGGTGCCGGTGTCAAGGCTCAAGGCATGCAGGCTGCCCACGGGCGCGCTGGTGTCAACGGTGTAGCTCAGATCGCGCGTGACGGTGGCCGCGCGGGCGACGCCTTGCGCATCGGTGTAGTCCACCGTGGCCTGAAGCTGCACGGTCTTCGGGCTTTGTGCAGCCAGCTGGGCCGCGATCAGATTGATCGTGAAGCCGCCGCCTTCTTGCATGGTGGCTTCGGTTCGGTCGATGCCCGTGCCGACCGCGAAGACTTTGATCCCCGCAAGTTCACCGCTGAGCTTGCCGACAACGGTGACGATGGCGGCCTGGCCCAGGGTTTGCGGCGTGCTCTCGGCCAGGTTGATGATGTCGTCCCCGGCCAGGGCCAGGCGGGGGTCCGAGTTCGGATCCAGGTCGAAGCTGAACTCGGGCACGTTCACCACGGTGACGGTGACGTTCTGGTCGGTGGGGTTGCCCAGGCTGTCGCTGGCGCGCAGGGTGAATTCGTACTTGTCCTTGTTTTTGTGGTCCAGCGTGGCGCCTTCCGCCTTGAGCGTGATACGGCCGTTGCTGTCGACGTTCAAATCATCGGCATCAGTGCCCAGCAGGTCGAACCTGACCGTGCCGCCGACGCCGGCGTCGGTGGCCACTGCGGTGAACAGCAGGTTGGTGTTGCCTTCGTCCACCCGAAGCGCGGAATAGTCTTCACCGAAGAGCGGGCCGTCGACATCCACTACGAAGCGGCTGGCCAGGGTGGCGGTGTCGGTGTTGCCGGCGGCATCGCTGACGGTGATGCTGGCGCTGAAGGCGGGATCCGTCCGGGCTGCGTAGATCGCCGAGCCGTCCACGAGAACTTCAAACCGGCCGGTTGAGCTCGTCACGGAGCCAGAAAACTCCGTCTCGGCCACCGTGACGGTCACTCTGTCGCCTACCTTGAAATCGGTGCCCCCCACGGTGCCTGTGACCAGGACCGTTCCACCGGCTTGGGCGGCGGCCAGCTCGACGGCGTTGATGGCGTTGTCGTCCGTGACGGACAGGTTGCTCAGCGAAACCTCTGGCGCCTCGAGATCGCGCTTGTAGGTGCTATCGCCGCCGAACAGCACGTTCTTGTGCTCGGTGCCCTGTGAATCGGTGAAGGTGAGCCTTACTTCCCACTGCAGCGTCTGGTTGGGTTCCCTGGCAAGTTGATCGCCGTCAATCTCCACAGTGAAGCTACCGTCGGCGTTGAGCGTCGCGGGTGTTGACGGCGGCCAGTCGTTGGCAGGGCCGATCATGAGTTCGACCAGCTGATAGGACCCAGAGAACCCACCGATGCCGATGTTTCCCGTGACCGTGACGTCTTCTTGCTCACTCTCGGCGATGTTCACCGTGTCGTCAGTGCCGAACTTCAACTCGCTCAACGTCACTTCAGGCGCGTCAAGCACGTGGACGATGAAGGTTTCTTCTGTTTCGTTGCCGGCAGTGTCGGTGGCGCGCAGAGTGAATTGGAAGCTTCGCTTGCCCGCGTCGTAGTCGAGCGTGGAGGAGGCATCCTTCAGTCGAACCTCCGTCTTGCCGCTTGCATCCTTGGTCAGGGTTAGCTTGTCGGAGTCATCCCCCTCTTTGGCCACCAGCGACCAGGTGAAGTCACGGGCATCCGTGGCGGCCGGCGCCAGCAGCACGCTGGCGGTTTCCAGCACATGCGCGGTGGCAGGGGTGCTGATGGCAGGGCCGGTGGCATCCACGGTGAAGCTGACCGGCAGGCTGGCTGCGCTGCGGTTGCCGGCCAGGTCTTCCACTGCAGCGGACAGGCGGTGCACGCCATCGGTCAGCGCGCCGGTGTTAAAGGCCCAGGTGCCGTCGCTGGTGTTCAGGGTGGCATCGCCCAGCAAGCTGTCTGCGTCGTACACCTGCACCTTGGCCACGCCAGAGCCAGCATCGGTCATGGTGCCCGATAGCACCACGGTGTTGTCACGCGTCAGGCCGCCGTCGGTGATGGTGGGGATCAAGCCGCTGTCGGTGCCCAGCGTGCCGGCCACCGTCAGGGACGGGGCCGCCAGGTCAACCGTGTAGTCGACTGTTCCCGTGGGATTGGCACCGCCGGCAGGGATGCTCGTGCCTGTGGAGAGCAGCGAGACCGTGATGACCTTGCTGGCCGCATCGCGCAGGCTTGCCGCGGTCACAGGGATGGTGAACCGGCCCTGGCCATCAACTGTGTGGGTGCCGATGGCAGCGCCGTCCAGCCGGGCTGTGACGGTGTCGCCCTCTTTGAAATCACTGCCCTGGGTGCCGACCACCCGGCCGGTGAGCGGCACGGACTCCTGTCCGCTTTCGGTGACGTTGATGAAGTTGTCACCAGCCACTTTCAGGTCAGCAAACGTGGGGTTGAAGACGTCCTTGACCACGATGGTGATCGGCTTCACCACCTCTTGATCGTCGTCGCCTTGAGCGGTGACGTTGAAGACCAGGTCTCGCTGGGTCTGGCCTTGCGTGTCCGGTGCCGCGGCCAGCGAGAGGACATTGCCGTCCATGCTGAAGCCCAGGGCGGCGGCCTCCGCAGACAAGACCCAACGCACGGGGCTGCCATAGAACTCTTCAGCACGCAGTTCCACGCGGATGGGCGCACCGTCGTCAACGCTCAGCGTTGCTTCATCAACCACCACCACGACCTGATCCTGGCCGTCAGAGGAGACTTGCACGTGCACCGTGCCCGGTGTCTCCTGGCCCTGGCCGTCACTGACGACGTAAGTGATGGTGGTGTTGCCGCTGAAGTTGGCCAGTGGAGTAAAGACGAGCTTGTTGTCGGTGATGGAGACCGAGCCGTGCACAGAAGTCGCGCGAGAGATGGTGAGCGTGCCGCCATCCACATCGCTGTCATTGGCAAGCGCATCGATCACGGCAGAGGCGACAGTCCCATCGCCTTCTGCCAGGCTCAGTGCGGGCGAATCCACGCTGCCTTCGTCGGCGACTCGAGGCGCATCGTTGGTGCCGGAGACAGTGATCCTGACCGTGGCCGGGGCGCTGGTGGCGCCGTTGTTGTCGGTCGCCGTGAAGCTGAAACTCACGTCACTAGACGCGCCGGCTGCCAGGTCGTCAAACGCGGTGCCGGGGTTGAAGGAATAGGTGCCATTGGTGTTGAAGACCAGCGAGCCCTTGGTCGGGGCGGATCCGGCGACGAGCGCATAGCTGGCGACGGTCCCGTCGACATCGATGGCCGAGACGCTGCCGTTGAGCACGGCGTTCTCGCTCGTGCCGGCACTGCTGGCGCCGGCCTTGGGCGTGTCGTTGGTGCCGGTGACGGTGATGGTGACTGAACCAGGGGCGCTTACCAGGCCGAGGTTGTCGGTAGCGGTGAATTGGAAACTCACCTGCCGCGTCGCGCCATCGGCCAGATCGTCGAAGGCGCTACCGGGATTGAAGCTGTAGGTGCCGTTGGTGTTTAGGACCACCGTGCCCAAGGAGGGATCGGAGCCTAGGACCAGCGCGTAGCTGACAATGGCGCCGTCGACATCGGTAGCTAGGACGTAGCCAGTGAGTACGGCATTCTCTCCCGTTCCGGCACTGCTGGTGCCGGCCTTGGGCGCGTCGTTGGTGCCGGTGACAGTGATCCTGACCGTCGCTGGGGCGCTTGTGGCGCCGTTGTCGTCGGTCGCCGTGAAGCTGAAACTCACTTCACGAGACGCGCCGGAAGCCAGATCGTCAAATGCGGTGCCGGGGTTGAAGGTGTAGGAACCATCGGTGTTGAAGACCAGCGAGCCCTTGGTCGGGGCGGAGCCGGGGACGAGCGCATAGCTGGCGACGATGCCGTCGACATCGGTGGCCGAGACGCTGCCGTTGAGTACGCTGTTCTCGTCCGTGCTGCGGCTGCCGGCGCTGGCCGTGGGCAGGTCATTGACGTTGCTCAAGTTTACCAATACTGACTGACGGCTAGTGTTACCGGCGGTATCGGTTGCTTCCACCGTAAAACGGTAGATTGGTGTGCTGGATTCCAGATCTGTAACGCCGCTTCGCAGGCTGACGCGGCCGTCGTTTCCCACTTGCAGTAAGGAAGCGTGTTCTCCCGATAGCGCCCAGTTCACGGCGCCTCCGAAACCTTGATCAACGGCCGATGCGATGTACAGTTCTGTGCTGCCCTCAGGCACGCTGATACTCTCTGCAGAGCCGAATACAGGGCCTGTGGCGTCCACCCTCAAGTTAATGTTATCGCTAATGGATACTATGCCCAGCAAGTCAGTTACCCTGACGTTGAGGCTGTGTGAGCCGTCTGTGAGCAGAGGAGTTATGAACGACCATGCACCGTTCGGCGTGATTGTTGCCTTGCCCAAGAAGGTGTTGCCGGTCAGAATTTCAATAGCTGAGACAGCGCCTGGCTCCGATACAGTGCCTGAAACACCTAAGGTATTGTCGCGGGTAATTCCTCCTGCAATTTCGGTGCTGTTGAGCCCTGTATCTGTTTGTAAAATCGGAGAAACGGTCAAGCGCAATAGAGATGATCTGTCGATTTGCTCTATCACGGTTTCCATAGACCGTTCACTGCTTGTTACCGGAGCGAGGACGCTTTGAAGCTCCTCGAGCGTTTGAGCAGTTCTGGCCTTTTCTATCGAAAAGTATCCCGCGACCATCAATTTGTTTTCAAACGCCTGGCGCGCACTGCCCCACTGCGGGTTTTCCAAATCCACACCCAATAGTGCTTCGACAGCGAGCAGGATGACCTGGTGACGCTCGAGGCCGGCCATTAGCATGGCTTTGAGCTCCGCTGCCGCAAACTCAATCTGGTCGTCACCAACTTCAGTGCCGAGAACCTTACGCGCGAAGCGAGCGGAGAACTCCTCAAAATTCAGGCTATCGGGGTAAATGGATTTGAAAACCTCGGTATGTACTAGATTCCGTGCGAGATTTTGCAAGCTTTCGCCTGCTGTCACGACATTGCGCAATTCCGCCAACACATCAGCGCCGGGCGCAGCGTTGAACATGGAGACGATGAGTTTGGTGATCTGAAAGTCCAGTGAGTTTTGACTTGACATAACATTCTCTCGCTGCTTTGAACGTGCTTGGAGCGGCAAGTAAAGCAGAGGAGAATGAATGAAGAATTTCCTTTTCCACGAATTATCCCTTTTAATTCCATGGGTAAAAATTTATCAGAATAATAAATAACCAATTGGTATTTATAATAATGTTTTTATTAAAGTGGCCAATAAATAACCAAATATTTGAATCTTTTGGCCACTATATGCGTTGGTATTTTTGGGAATTTTTGATTTAAAAATAGCCAAATCTTGGAAGTCTATTTAGAAATATGCTCCCCAAAAAGGCCTTTCCTGCACTTTGGATATAAAGAGAAATCTGCAAAATATTTCCCTGAAGTGGTGTCATCATCCATGTTCAGCGCGTTGAGCTGGCTGCTCACAGCACTGGGCGAGAACGATTTGGGGAACACCAAGGGAGGTTAATGGCATGGAAGCCTGAACGGCCTGCTTACGGCCAAGTAGAAGTCGCCGCGCCGCGACATGGGGCAAGACTTTTGCAAGGGGCGACTAACGAAGCGGCATGGCATTGAGGTACTGCTGCCGGACCAGGACGACCGCCGTCTGGTGCAGTCGGGTGACACGCCGGTGCGGCTGTGCGACACCACGGCCCTGCATAAGGCGCTGGCCGTGGCGCTTGCTCAGTGCGAGTGAACGCAACTCAGCGCTGTGCGTCCTGCGGTAACCGCCATGCCAAGAAGGCCGACGCGGCAATCAGCGCCGTGGACACGAACAGGCAGGGTGCCAGTCCCCACAGCTGATAGACCAGGCCGGAGAGCACCGTGC
>JACCDS010082173.1_pt1 | contig 18354 bp, 17 predicted proteins | sample 7446441 | NCBI WGS metagenome assembly JACCDS01 (sample SAMN15323445, study PRJNA562643) | freshwater metagenome | isolation source: river surface water | place: USA:Blue River Watershed | collected 2017-08-17
ACCGTAGGCGGCGTCCTCCAGGACGGTGTTCCCCGCCTGCACGCCAGACACCTGAACGCCTGACTCACTGCGCCATGGCTTTTTTCAAGTTCCGACTCCCTGGCAAGACAGCGGTCACTGCCGCCGATGGCCTGTCTGAAGCGCCTGGCCAAAGCGTTGAAGTGCTTCGCCGCCGGGCCCGGCACCGCCTCTTTGGCGCGGTGGTGCTGGTGTTCGTGGCGGTGGTGGCCTTCCCGCTCTTGTTCGATTCGCAGCCGCGACCCGTGTCGGTCGATACGCCGATCGTGATCCCCGACCGCAACCGCACCGCGCCCCTGGCGCCTGGCGCGCCCGTGCCGGCGGCCCAGGCCCCGGCCAGGCCCCTGTTGCCGGCGGCCTCCGCCGAAGTGCATGTGCAAGCCAGCCTGGAACCCGGCAAGGAAGAAGCGGTGGCCCCATCGGCCAATGCCGCCGCCGGCTCCGACGCCGAAGCCGCCAAGGCCAAGCCTGCGGCTGCCGCCAAGGCCGAAGCTGCGCCAGACGGCAAGAAAGAGGCCCAAAAGGCCATGGCCTTGCTCGAAGGCAAGGAATCCACAACCGAGGCCAGCAAGCTGGTGGTGCAGGTTGGCGCCTTCACCGATGCCGAGAAGGTCCGCGAAGTGCGCCGCAAACTCGAACAGGCCGGCCTCAAGACCTACACCCAGGTCATCGACGGCAAGGACGGCAAACGCAGCACCCGGGTGCGGGTGGGGCCTTTCGAGTCTCGCGCCGAGGCCGACAAGGCCGCCGCGCGCATCCGCAAGCTGGACCTGCAGGCCAGTGTGATTTCGCTGTGACATGAGCCCCCTCACTCTGACCGATGGGGCGTTGGGCGGCGTGCTGCTGCTGTCCTTGGTTGTGGGGGCCTGGCGGGGGCTGGTGGTTGAACTGATGTCCCTGGCGGGGTGGGTGGCTTCATTTGTGCTGGCCCAGTGGCTGGCGGGCGATGTGGCCCAGTGGTTGCCGGTCTGGCAAGAGGCGGCCGCGCAGTTGCGTTACGCCCTGTCTTTTGTGCTGGTGTTTGTGGTCGGCATGTTCGCCGCCGCCATGACCTCCTGGCTGCTGCGCAAGGTGGTCGATACGGTGGGGCTGCGGCCTGCGGACAGGAGTCTGGGCGCCCTGTTCGGTCTGGTTCGGGGCGTGGTGGTGCTGCTGGTGCTGGCGGTGCTGGTGCACCTGACGGGCATGCGCCACCAGGACTGGTGGCAGGATTCGCGCGCGACCCCCATGCTGGAAGTGCTGCTCTTGGGCATCAAGCCGGTGCTGCCCCTGGCCCTGCAGGACTATTTGCCCTGAGTCCCCTGTGGCCCAGCAGTCGCGGCGCTCGCTATTGAATGAATGACGGAACGGATTGAACTATGTGCGGAATCGTGGGGGTGGCCAGTGCCACACCGGTCAATCAGCTGATCTATGACGCCTTGCTGCTCTTGCAGCACCGCGGTCAGGATGCGGCGGGCATCGTCACGCAGCTGGACCACAAGTTCTTCATGCACAAGGCCAAGGGCATGGTGCGTGATGTGTTCCGCACCCGCAACATGCGCGCCTTGCCCGGCAATTGCGGTCTGGGTCAGGTCCGCTACCCCACGGCTGGCAATGCCTTCAGCGAGGAAGAGGCGCAGCCTTTTTACGTGAATGCCCCCTTCGGTTTGGTGCTGGTGCACAACGGCAACCTCACCAACGCCCAGGCGCTCAAGAGCGAACTGTTTTCGATTGACCACCGCCACATCAACACCGAGAGCGACTCCGAAGTCCTGCTTAACGTGCTGGCCCACGAACTGGAGAAGACCACCCGGGGCTTGCCACTCAAGCCCGCCGACGTGTTCGCCGCCGTGCGTGGCGTCCACCAGCGCATCCAGGGCTCCTATGCCGTGATCGCGCTCATCGCCGGCCATGGCCTGTTGGCCTTCCGCGATCCGCACGGCATCCGTCCGCTGTGCATGGGCCGCGGCAAAGACGGCACCGTGATGCTCGCCAGCGAGTCGGTGGCCCTGGAGGGGACCTTGCACCAGTTCGAGCGCGACGTGGCGCCGGGCGAGGCGGTGTTCGTGGACCTGCAGGGGCAGGTGCACAGCGAGCCCTGCGCCCAGGCGCCCCGGCTGCACCCCTGCATTTTTGAATTCGTCTACCTGGCCCGACCCGACTCCACCCTGGATGGCATTTCGGTCTACCAGGCGCGTCTGAACCTGGGCGAGACGCTGGCCAAGCGCGTCATCTCAACCGTGCCACCCCACGAGATTGACGTGATCATCCCGATCCCCGAATCGAGCCGGCCCAGTGCCACGCAGCTGGCGCACCTGCTGGGCATTCCCTACCGCGAAGGCTTCGTCAAGAACCGCTACGTGGGCCGCACCTTCATCATGCCGGGCCAGGCGGTGCGCAAGAAATCGGTGCGTCAAAAGCTCAATGTGATCGCCAGCGAATTCAAGGGCCGCAATGTGCTGCTGGTGGACGATTCGATCGTGCGCGGCACCACCAGCAAGGAAATCGTGCAGATGGCGCGCGATGCCGGCGCCCGCAAGGTCTACATGGCCAGTGCCGCCCCGCCGGTGCGCTATCCCAACGTCTATGGCATCGACATGCCCACCAAGGACGAGCTGGTGGCCCACGGGCGCAGCATCGAGGAGGTCCGTGAGATCATCGGCTGCGATGCCCTGATTTACCAGGACGTGGACGCCATGAAGTCGGCGGTGGCCAGCGCACGCATGGGCCAGACCCGCGCACTCGACGGCTTCGATGCCTCCTGTTTCGATGGTGTCTATGTGACCGGTGACGTTTCGGCCGACGACATTGTTCGCCTCAATGAAAACCGCCCCAAGGTGGAAGAGGGGGAGGCCGACCATTCGCGTCTGGCCCTGCCCAATGCTTCCGAATAAGGCGCCGGAGCCCAACATGACAGCAAAAAAACTGCCCGAAGGACTGCACATCGACACCCTGGCCGTGCGTGCAGCGGTCGACAAAAGCCAGTATGGGGAAAACTCGGAAGCCCTGTTCCTGACCTCCAGCTTCACCCAGCCCGACAGCGAGACGGCCGCGCGCCGTTTTTCCGGGCTGGAGGATGGCTACATCTATTCGCGCTTCACCAACCCGACCAACGCCAGCATGGAGCTGCGCCTGGCCGCCCTGGAGGGCGCCGAGGCCTGCATTTCCACTTCCAGTGGCATGTCGGCCGTGCTGCTGCTGTGCATGGGCCTGCTCAAGGCGGGCGACCATGTGGTGTGCTCGCAGTCGGTGTTCGGCTCCACCCTCAAGCTGATCGGTTCGGAGTTTGCCAAGTTTGGCGTCCAGAGCACCTTTGTGCCACAGACCGATGTGGCCGCCTGGAAAGCCGCCGTGCAGCCCAACACCCGGCTGCTGTTTGCCGAGACGCCGACCAACCCGCTGACCGAGGTGTGCGACATCCGCGCCCTGGCCGACATCGCGCACAACGCCGGTGCGTTGCTGGCCGTTGACAACTGCTTTTGCACCCCCGCACTGCAGCGCCCGATCGAACTGGGCGCCGACATCGTGGTGCACTCGGGCACCAAGTACCTCGACGGTCAGGGCCGCGTGGTGGCGGGCGCCCTGTGCGCCAGCCAGCAGCTGGTCAAGGAGGTGTTCATTCCGGTGATGCGCAGCGCCGGCATGAGCCTGTCGCCCTTCAACGCCTGGGTGGTGCTCAAGGGCCTGGAGACCCTGGGCATCCGCATGCAGGCGCAGTCCGAGCGCGCGCTGGCGCTGGCCTCCTGGTTGCAAACCCACCCCAAGGTGGCGCGGGTGCACTACCCCGGTCTGAGCAGCCACCCGCAGCATGCGCTGGCCATGGCGCAGCAATCCGGTCTGGGCGGCGCCGTGCTGTCCTTTGACGTGGTGGGCAGCACCCCCGAAGCCGGCCGCAAGAATGCCTTTCATGTGATCGACAGCACCCAGCTGATGTCGGTCACCGCCAACCTGGGCGATGTGAAAACCATCATCACCCAGCCCGCCAGCACCTCGCATGGCCGCCTGACCGAGGCGCAGCGTCTGGCCGCCGGCATCCAGCAGAACCTGATCCGCGTGGCGGTGGGTCTGGAGCACCTGGATGACCTCAAGGCGGACCTGCTGCGCGGCCTCGACACGCTTTGAACGAATGACCAAGATCCGTACCCGCATCGCCCCGTCACCGACGGGCTTTCTGCACCTGGGCACCGCCCGCACCGCCCTGTATTCATGGGCCTACGCCCGCCACCACGGTGGCGAATTCGTGCTGCGCATCGAAGACACCGATGTGGCCCGCTCCACCCAGGATTCGGTGGACCAGATCCTGCAGTCCATGCACTGGCTGGGTCTGGGCTACGACGAAGGCCCCGTCTACCAGATGCAGCGCCTGGACCGCTACCAGGCCGTCATCGACCAGATGCTGGCGGCCGGCACCGCCTACCGCTGTTACTGCTCGCCGGAAGACCTGGAAGCCATGAAGGCCGCGCAGGAAGCGCGTGGCGAGAAACGCCTGTACGACCGCACCTGGCGCCCCGCGCCGGGCAAGGTGCTGCCCCCGGCGCCCGCAGGCGTCAAGCCGGTCATCCGCTTTGCCAACCCGGTGGACGGTGTGGTCAGCTGGGACGATCTGGTCAAGGGCCCGATCAGCATCAGCAACACCGAAATCGACGATCTGATCATCCAGCGCGCCGACGGGGTGCCCACCTACAACTTTGCGGTGGTGGTGGACGATTGGGACATGGCCATCAGCCATGTGTTCCGTGGCGACGAGCACATCAACAACACGCCCTGGCAGATCAACATCTACCGCGCGCTCGGCGCGGCGCTGCCCCAGTTCGGCCATTTGCCGGTCATTTTGGGCGACGACGGTCAGAAGCTCTCCAAGCGCCGGGGTGCGGTGGCGGTCTCCAACTACGATGAAGCGGGCTACCTGCCCGAGGCCATGAACAACTACCTCGCGCGCCTGGGCTGGAGCCATGGTGACGACGAGATCTTCAGCCTGGATCAGATGGTGCAGTGGTTCGACGGCACGCACCTGTCCAAAAGCCCCGCGCAGTGGGATGCCGCCAAGCTGCTGTGGGTCAATGCCCAGCACCTCAAGGCCATGCCCGATGCGGAACTGGCGCGGCGTGTGCAGCCGCACCTGCAGGGCTTGCTGACCGATGATCGCCTGACGGGCATTTGCGGTCTGTTCAAGGACCGCTGTGAGACGCTGGTGGCCCTGGCCGGCTGGGTGCGCGCCTTCTATGCCGAAGTGCAGCCCCGGCCCGAAGATCTGGCGCAGCACATCACGCCGGCCGTTGGGCCTGCCCTGGATTTGCTGGCCGCCCGGCTCCAGCAGGTCGAGTGGTCAACGGCCGAGATCAGCGCGGCGTTCAAGCAGGTCTTGGCCGAGGCCGGGCTCAAGATGCCCCAGCTGGCCATGCCGGTGCGTGTGCTGGTGATGGGCACGCCGCAAACCCCGTCTGTGGACCAGGTGCTCTTCCTCTGCGGCCGCGAAAAAGTTTTGGAGCGGCTTGCAAAGCGCTGAAAATTCTGTCTATAATGGCGGTCTCGACACCATCGAGGTGCGGCGCGAAAGCAGAAATGCCAAGCGGCAAACCAAAGGGGGTATAGCTCAGCTGGGAGAGCGCTTGCATGGCATGCAAGAGGTCATCGGTTCGATCCCGTTTACCTCCACCACATGGTTCGAGAAGTCCAGGTTTTGACCCTATCGTCTAGAGGCCTAGGACATCACCCTTTCACGGTGAGTACCGGGGTTCGAATCCCCGTAGGGTCGCCAAGTTCGTAGCACTTGGCTTCAACGCAGTTGAAGCAAAGCTATCTACCAGGAGTGGTAGTTCAGTTGGTTAGAATACCGGCCTGTCACGCCGGGGGTCGCGGGTTCGAGTCCCGTCCACTCCGCCAAAACAAAAAGCCGCTGCTCACGCAGCGGCTTTTTTGTTGGAAGTCTGGTATCCATGTCTTTGCCAATCCAAGCGTGACGTACTGTCCAACTTCCAGTAAGCTCACGCCCTTTGCTGTTTGCCATGCAGATGACCTCTCCCTTGCCACCTATCCCTGCCAAGCGGTATTTCACCATCGGTGAAGTCGCCGATTTGTGTGGTGTCAAAACGCACGTTCTGCGTTACTGGGAGCAGGAATTCACACAGCTCAGGCCAGTCAAGCGCCGGGGTAATCGTCGCTACTATCAACACCATGAGGTGTTGATGATCCGCCGTATCCGGGACTTGCTCTATGAGCAAGGTTTCACCATCAGTGGTGCTCGCAATAAATTGCAGGAGCTTGCGCAGCATGACAATCCTGGGCTGCATACGTCTTCTCAAGAAATCCCGCTCGCTGCACGCAACCCAGAAAGCACGGTCATGGACTTGGCTGATTGGCAGGATGATCAAGCTGTCGCTGAACTGCACAAGCATTTGAAAGAAATCCGCAGCCTGCTCACGATCTGAGTCATTTCCAAGGATATAATTCAACCCTTCGGCGTGTAGCGCAGCCTGGTAGCGCACTTGCATGGGGTGCAAGGGGTCGCGAGTTCGAATCCCGCCACGCCGACCAATACAGCGGCCTGACTTCAAGTCAGGCCGCTTTTTTTATTCAAATCGCGAATGAAAAAAGCAGCTCAGACCTTGTTGGATACGAACTGGCCGCTTGTTATCCTGCAGAATTTCCTGATTGCCCCCGACAAGGAGGCTTAGCGTTGGGCCACGAGGGTGTCTGATTGGCGCGTCGCCATGAATGCTGCGAAAAACCCGTTGAGCCAGTTCAGGCTCAATGGCTTGGGCATGAAGATGACGCCTTCGGGTAGTCCACCCCGTGACTCGATTTCCTGTGACGTCAATGCCGATATAGCCAAGCATGACATCTTGGCGAATTGCGGGTTCTGGCGCAATGTGCGCAGCAACTCAAAGCCATCCACCCCGGGCATGTTCAGATCAGCGATCAGGATATCGGGATGGATGCTGGAGATGTCGATCAGAGCCTCCAGACCCGAAGACATCACTGTGCAGTCCAGCTGGACCTCGCTGCGAGTCGTGAATCCACGCAGCATTTCCCGTGTGACCGGATCGTCGTCAACAACCAGCACCTTCAGTATGGGATGGTGGTTGTCAGTCATGGTGATCGGCATATTGTGTCGGCGCTGATACGCTCGTATGGATGGCATCGAAATGCGTCGATGTCCTCCCTGTGTCTTCCATGCCTGGAGCTCGTTTTTCTCGACCAGGGATTGAATGGTGCCTACGGACAGTCCGAGTAAACGGGCTGCGTAGGTGGTGCCGCAATAGTTTTCAGCGTTTTCGGTGGAGATGGCCGTGCTCATGTTGAGGATTCTATTTATTTAGTACCAAAGACGTCAAATATTCTGGGTTGCGGGTGCTGGATGCTGTGCCGGTATAGCGTATGCCAGGGAGTCCCAGCTGCGACAAGTCAGCGAGGACCGCTCAGGGTCACGCTGATTAACATCCACAAACAAAAGGAGACTCCAGCCATGCTTCCTCATGTGGCCGTTTGGCCGTCGCGTTTGCCAGCCAGCATCACCCCTCCAGCAGGATCACTTTGGAACAACCTGGCGATTAATGCGCTGCGCTATCCTGACAAGGCGGCATTGGTCTACATGGGCAGATCCTGGTCATACCAGGCCCTGTTGCGGGCTTGCGAGCAATTGGCTGGGCAGCTGAAGCGTCTGGGCATTGCCAGAGGTGATCGGGTGGTGCTGGACATGCAGAACTGTCCGCAACTGGTGATTGCCCATTTCGCCATCCTTCGGCTGGATGCGGTGGTGGTTCCGGTCAATCCGATGAACAAGGCCCAGGAGCTGCAGCACTACATCGTCGACCCGGATGTGAAGGTCGCGCTGACCACGGCGGATCTGGCGCCCGAGTTGCTGCAGGCGAGTGCGGCATTGCCGCTCCAACAGCAGCTGGCCCATGTGGTGGTGACGCAGTTCACCGATGTCTTTGATCCCTCGGCTCTGGCCCCCGATGAGCTTCCCGAGACATGGCGCGAGTGGCTGCTCCCGCACCGTGAATGCCCGAAGGTGGCGGGCGTGCAGGTGCATGCCTGGAGTGATCTGATGCAGCAGCCACATGGACAGACCTTGTCCGCGGTTCAGGCCGGCTCGGAGGATCTGGCCGTGTTGCCTTACACCAGCGGCACGACCGGATTGCCCAAGGGTTGCATGCACACCCACGGCACCATCATGCACAACGCGGTCGCTTCAGGGCTGTGGGGCAATGGCACCTCGGAAAACGTCACACTGTGTGTTGTGCCAATGTTCCACATCACCGGCATGGTCAGCGTCATGCATGCCAGCATTTTCATCGGCGCTACGCTGGTATTGATGCCCCGCTGGGACCGTGATGTGGCCGGCCGGTTGATCTCGCGCCACAAGGTGACCCACTGGACCAACATCCCGACCATGGTGATCGACCTGCTCGGCAGCCCGCACCTGGAGCGCTACGACCTCTCGAGTCTGGTCTACATCGGGGGAGGTGGTGCGGCCATGCCCGAGGCGGTGGCCCACCGTCTCTTCGAGCAGTTTGATCTGCGCTATGTCGAAGGTTACGGACTGACCGAAACCGCGGCGCCCTCGCACACCAACCCGCCCGACGCGCCCAAGCGGCAATGCCTGGGCATCCCGTTCATGAGCGTGGATTCGCGGGTGGTGGATCCGGACAACCTTCGGGAGTTGGCTCCAGGTGAGTCCGGCGAGATCGTGACGCATGGCCCGCAGGTGTTCAAGGGCTACTGGAAAAGGCCCGAAGCCACGGCGGCGGCCTTCTTCGAGATGGACGGCAAACGGTTCTTCCGCACCGGCGACATGGGCCGCATGGACGAGGAGGGCTACTTCTTCATGACCGATCGCCTCAAGCGCATGATCAATGCCAGCGGCTTCAAGGTCTGGCCGGCCGAGGTCGAGGCGCTGATGTTCAAGAACCCGGTCATTCAGGAAGCCTGCATCATCGCGACACGCGATGCCTACCGTGGCGAGTCGGTCAAGGCGGTTGTCGTACTGCGTGAGTCCCACAAGGGCAAAGTGAGCGAACAGGACATCATCGACTGGTGCCGCGAAAATATGGCGGTCTACAAGATGCCTCGCAGCGTGCAGTTTGTCGATGCCCTGCCCAAGAGCGGCAGCGGCAAGGTGATGTGGCGGGCCCTGCAGGAGGCCGAGATGGCGGCTACGGAAAATACCCCGGCGTAAAGGAATGGGTTTGCAGCTTTCGATCCTCGACCAGTCGGTGGCCTCGGTGGGCCGCGGGCATGATGAAACGATTCGCCACACGCTGGCGCTGGCCCAGCAGGCCGAGGCCTGGGGCTACCACCGCTTCTGGGTGAGCGAGCACCACAGCCACCCGAGCATCGTGGGCTCGGCGCCCGAGGTGCTGATGGCCGCGATTGCGGCGCGCACGCAGCGCATCCGCATCGGCAGCGCGGGCGTCATGCTGCCGCATTACGCGGCCTACAAGGTGGCCGAACAGTTCCGCGTGCTGGACGCGCTCGCGCCTGGCCGCATCGATCTGGGTGTGGGCCGCGCGCCAGGCAGCGACGGCCGCACGGCGCAGGTGCTCAACCCGGACCGCTACGCGTCTGAACGCTTTCCGCAGCAGGTGATGGAATTGCAATCGTGGGTGCAGGGGCGGGACTTGCCGCCGGGGCACCCCGGTCACGGCGTGCATGCCTACCCGCAGTCGGCAACCGCGCCTGCCGTCTGGATGCTGGGCAGTTCGGACTTCGGCGCCCAGCTGGCGGCACACCTGGGCCTGCCTTATGCCTTTGCCTGGTTCATCACCGACGGTCAGGGCGCCGAGGATGCCCTGACCCTGTACCGTGAGACCTTCCGCCCCAGCGAGGGTTTGACTCGACCGCATGCAACCGTCTGCGTGTGGGCGCTGGCGGCTGACACCGACGAAGAAGCCTGGCGCCTGTTCGGGAGCCGCGCCCGCTGGCGCATGGACCGCAACCTCGGCCGCCTGGGGGGCTTGTTGCCGCCCGAGGAGGCCGCACGCGATTACAGCGCCGCCGAGCAGCTTTCACTCGAGCGCCTTCGCGCCAACGCCATCGTCGGCTCGGCCAGCACCGTCGGCAGTCGCCTGCGACAGCTGGCCAAGCAGCTCGAAGTCGACGAACTGGTGCTCATCACCTGGACGCATGATCCGCAGGCACAGCGCCGTTCGTACGAGCTGCTGGCGCAAGAGTTCTCGCTGAGCCAGCAGGGTCAAGCGGCCTGAACTACAGTCATCCATCTTTTCAAAAACCACTTTCAAGGACGCACCATGTTCCGCACCGCGATTGCCGGCAGCCTGCCCAAACCCGCCTGGCTGGCCGAGACCCACAAGCTCTGGCCGCAATGGAAGGCGCAAGGCGACGATTTGCTCAAGGCCAAGGCGGACGCCACGCTGTTGTGGGTCAAGCTGCAGGAAGACGCCGGACTGGAGGTGATTGGCGACGGTGAACAGGCGCGACAGCACTTCGTCCACGGTTTTCTCGAGCAGGTCGAAGGCATCGACTTCGAGCACAAGGTCAAGATGGGTATCCGCAATAACCGTTATGACGCGATGGTGCCGCAGGTGGTGGCGCCGCTGCGCCTCAAGGGTCGCGTGCATGCCTTCGAGGCGCAGCTCACGCGTGCTCACACGACCAAAAAGGTCAAGTTCACCTTGCCTGGCCCCATGACCATCGTCGATACCGTGGCCGACCGTTTTTACGGTGACAAGGTGAAGATGGCCATGGCCTTTGCCGAACTGCTGAACCAGGAAGCGCTGGCCTTGCAGGCCGATGGCGTGGACATCGTGCAGTTCGACGAGCCGGCCTTCAATGTCTACATGGAAGAGGCCGCCGACTGGGGCGTCAAGGCGCTCGAGCGCGCGGCCCAGGGCCTGACCTGCACCACCGCCGTGCACATCTGCTACGGCTACGGGATCCAGGCCAACATCGACTGGAAGAACAGCCTTGGCCACGAATGGCGCCAGTACGAAAAAGTCTTTCCCGCCCTCGCGAAAAGCAGCATCGACCAGGTCAGCCTGGAATGCTTCCACTCGCATGTGCCACCGGACCTGATGAAGTTGCTCGAAGGCAAGGACGTGATGGTCGGCGTGATCGATGTGGCGAGCGAGGAGATCGAGACGCCCGAGCAGGTGGCAGACACCATCGGCATGGCGCTGCAGTTTGTGCCCAAGAAGCATCTGATCGCCTGCACCAACTGCGGCCTGGCACCGATGGACCGTGCCGTGGCCGAGGCCAAGCTCAAGGCCCTGGCCGAGGGCGCCAAGCTGGCGGCCAAACGTTACGGTTGATCGGTTACGACTGATCGTCAGGTCGGTGGGGTGGCTGCAGGTACAGCCGGTCAGACCAGGTGGCCAGCCACTCCGGCTTGAAGGCTACGCCGATCGCGGCCATCAGTCCGGTGATGAAGGCGTCGCCCCAGGCCATCAGCCACTGGGCCACCAAGGGCGTATCCGTGCTTTGCAACGGGCCGGGTGCCTGCAACCAGGTTTCAAAGCCGCGCGCCACGAACAGGCACAGCGCGGTACCCAGAAAGCCGCGACCCAGGATATAGATGAAGGGGTGCTGAGGCAGCCATCGGCGCATGGCCGCGCCCAGGCCCAGGGCCAGTGTGGCCGGCATGGTGCCCAGAAAGAACAGCTCCCTGACCTGCTGGTCCACCGCCTGTGGCGCCAACCAGCCGCCGATCAGGCCCACTGCAGCCAGTACCCAGACTGCCAAAGGCCAGCCCAGACACAGCAGCACCAGCACGGCACCGCTGAATTGCAGCTGCAGGGGCATGGCATGCAGGCGCGGCAGGGCCCAGAACCACGGAAGGATCACCAGTGATGCCAGCAGCGGCGTCCACAAGCCTCCCTGGGCCAGCTGTCGCCAGGGCCGCAGCGACAGTGCCAGCGCGAGGCTGACCCCGATCAGGGTACTCATCCAGAAGGTGTTCACGGCTCGGTTCTAAAGAGGAAGTGCCGCAGCTTATCAAGCCCTTTGCTGGCTGGCTTGACACAGCTCATGTCTGCTGTGCAACGGGCGGCCAGATGCAGCGTTATGCTTGTCGCTTTCGCCCTTGATCCAACGCCATGCCCGAACGCCATTTGCATCCACCCCTGACGCCCGCTGACCAGATCGCAACCGCTCTTCGCGAGCAGGGCTTTGCAGTGCTCTCGCCCGGCAGCGTCTGCGCTCTGGCCGGTGTGGATTTGGCCGACCTGCAGGCGCTTGAGGGAAGCTGGAACGATCTGCCACCGGACTGCTACCTCAAGGACGGTGGCCGCTACCGTCGTCGTCGTCATGGCAGCCTGCTGATCGAGGGCGCAGAGGTGCGGCAGATGCCGCACCGTGCGCACTGGCAGCCCCTGTCCTACAACGCGCTGCACGGGGGCATGCAGCGCTGGTTTGAGCCCATGTCCGGGCAGGTGCTTGCGCAGCCGGCGTGGCAGCGCCTGATGCTCTGGCTCGGTCGGGTGGCTTCAGGCGTGCAGGGCGTGCAGCCTTGGTTTACAGAGGCGCATCAGTTCCGCATCGACACCACCGACGGCATTGGCCGGCCCACGCCTGAGGGCGCGCACCGCGATGGCGTGAACTGGGTCGCGGTGTTTCTGGTGGGACGGCACGGCATCAAGGGCGGCGAGACGCGGGTGTTCGACATCAAGAGCCCGCGCGGCCAGCGGTTCACGCTGACCGAGCCCTGGTCGCTGCTGTTGCTCGATGATCAGCGTGTGATCCACGAGACCACGCCGATCCAGCCGGTCGATGGCGTTGGCTGGCGCGACACGCTGGTCATCACCTTGCGCGCCGATGGCTTTCTGGACGATCCGGCGCCTGGTGCTGCAGCTTGAAGTTGTGGATCCCTGATCAGCTCGGGGATGACGGGCTGAAGGCATGGGCCGATGCATGGCATGTGCGGGAATGACCCGCCAGCCATGCCCGTACCCAGCGCTTCAGATCTCGATGTTGTCGATCAGGCGCGTGTTGCCCAGGCGTGCTGCGCCCAGCACCACCAGCGCATCGCCGGCTTGCGGGGGCTGCAGGTCTTCGCGGCGGCGCACGGTCAGGTAGTCCGGTTGCCAGCCACGCTGGCGCAGGCCTTCCATGGCCTTGGCTTCCAGGGCTGGCAGGTGGCTGGGCAGGGCATGGGCTGCGGCCAATGCATCGCGCCCGAGGGCCTGCAAGGCCAGGGAGAGCTGCACCGCTTCGGCGCGTTCGGCCTCGCTCAGGTAGCCGTTGCGTGAGCTCAGGGCCAGGCCGTCCTCGGCGCGGCAGGTGTCCACGCCGACGATCTCGATGGGCAGCCCGAACTGGCGCACCATCTGGCGGATCACCATCAGCTGCTGGTAGTCCTTCTTGCCAAACACGGCCACGCCGCGGGCCTTGCCGGCGAACACGCTCATGAAGAGCTTCATGACCACGGTGGAGACGCCCGTGAAAAAGCCAGGCCGGAAATGGCCTTCGAGGATGTCGCCCAGCGTCGGGTCTGCATGCACCTTCACGGTTTGCGGCTGGGGGTAGAGATCGGTTTCTCGTGGGGCGAATACCACATCGCAGCCATTGGCTTCGAGCTTGGCGCAGTCGGACTCGAAGGTGCGCGGGTAGCTGTCAAAGTCCTCGTGTGGCAGGAACTGCAGCCGGTTGACGAAGATGCTGGCCACGGTCTTGTCGCCGCGCGAACGTGCCTCGCGCACCAGGCGCAGGTGGCCGTCGTGCAGGTTGCCCATGGTCGGGACGAAAGCCGGTTGCTCGGTATCCTGCAGGGCGGTGCGGAGTTCTTCGATGGTGCGGACGATCTGCATGTTTACCAGGCGTGGAGGGTGTTGTCGGGAAAACTGCCGTCCTTGACGGCGGCCACATAGGCGCGCATGGCGTCAAGCACATTGCCCCGGCCCTGCATGAAGTTGCGAACGAATTTCGGGTTCTTGCCCAGGTTGATGCCCAGCATGTCGTGCATCACCAGCACCTGGCCGGCAGTGCCATTGCCGGCGCCGATCCCGATCGTGTGGCAGCGCGGCAATTTGGCGGTGACTTCTGCCGAGAGCGCAGCCGGCACCATTTCGAGCACCAGCATGCTGGCGCCAGCGTCCTGCAGGGCCAGGGCGTTTCGCTCGAGTGTTCGGGCGGCTTCTTCGCTGCGCCCCTGTACCCGGTAGCCGCCCAGGGCGTGTACGGTCTGGGGTGTCAGGCCCAGGTGTGCGCAGACGGGGATGCCCCGCTCGACCAGAAAGTGCACGGTTTCGGTGGTCCAGCCGCCACCTTCGAGTTTGACCATGTGGGCTCCGGCCTGCATCAGCGCAGTGGCGCTGCGCAGGGCCTGTTCGCGTGACTCGTGGTAGCTGCCAAAGGGCAGGTCGCCGATGACCCAGCTGGTGCCCTGCACGCGCCGGATGCCACGCGCCACACTTTCTGTGTGGTAGCACATGGTCTCGAGCGTCACCCCGACGGTGCTGGCCAGTCCCTGGCAGACCATGCCCAGCGAGTCGCCGACCAGAATGCATTCGATACCGGCGGCGTCGGCCACGGCGGCAAAGGTTGCGTCGTAGGCGGTCAGCATGGTGATTTTCTCGCCACGCTCGCGCATCTCGGCCAGGCGCGGCAGACTCACCGGTTTGCGTGCTGCCACGGGCGAGGCGGGAGGCAGGGTGCCATAGGGTGTTGCGTTGCTCATGTGCTTGATTCCAGGGATGAGTCTGAAGCCCGGGAATGGGTTCAGTTGGGGGTGTAGGCCAGACGCACATAGATCGGTGCGTAGGCCTCGGCCTGGGTGATCTCGATCAGGGTTTCCTTGGCGAGCTCGAGCAGGGCGATGAAGGTCACCACCAGCACCGGCACGCCCAAGGTGGGATCGAACAGGTGTTCGAATTCAACGAATTTGCGACCCTGCAGCTTGCGCAGCACGATGCTCATGTGTTCGCGCACACTCAGCTCCTCGCGGCTGATGCGGTGGTGCTGCACCAGCTGGGCACGTTTGAGGATGTCGCGCCAGGCCGACTGCAGCTCGTCCATGCTGACATCCGGAAAGCGCGGCTGCAGACTTTGCTCGATGTAGACCTGGGCCTTGAGAAAGTCGCGGCCATACTGCGGGATCTCGTTGAGCTGGCTCGACGCGAGCTTCATCTGCTCGTATTCGAGCAGACGCCGCACCAGCTCGGCGCGCGGGTCTTCGGCCTCTTCACCCTCGGCCGCCTTCTTGGGCGGCAGCAGCATGCGCGACTTGATTTCGATCAGCATGGCGGCCATCAGCAGGTATTCCGCTGCCAGCTCCAGGTTGCGTGAGCGGATCTCGTCCACATAGCTCAGGTACTGCCGCGTGACCCCTGCCATCGGAATATCCAGGATGTTGAAGTTCTGCTTGCGGATCAGATAGAGCAGCAGGTCCAGCGGACCCTCGAAGGCTTCCAGAAAGACCTCCAGCGCATCCGGCGGGATGTAGAGGTCATTGGGCAGGCTGAACAGCGGTTCGCCGTACAGGCGAGCCACGGCGACGTGGTCGACCACCTCGGGCATGGCCGCACCGGCCTGCTCAATGGATGCAGGCCAATCGTTTGGCTCGGGGGTCATGCTCATGCCGACAGGGGTTCAGAGGGCTGGCGGTCGGGACGCGCGATCTGCTGGCTCAGGCCTGTGTCTGGTAGACGTAGGGCTTTTGCGGTACCCGGGCGGCCTGGAATTCGGCCTGGACTGTCCGGTCGATCTGTTGGTCCCAAAGCAGGGCACGCCCCTGGCGTTGCTGGGTTTCCAGTTCCGGGCGCTGGGCCTTGAGTTGCTGGATGAACTGGGTGGTATCGGATTGGTAGTCCGGACGTCTGAACAGGGACATGGGAACTTCTCGAAAAGCAGAGGACAAATGGTGACCAGGCCACAGCAGCTGGATTGCACCAGGTCACATCAGCGACATTTTACCGGCCTTCCCCCAGCGCCGAGCTGCCGTCGGCTGTGTTGCTGGGGAGGCTGGAGACCGGTTTGGCCGAAACTGCGATGGCTTGTGCCAGCCCTGCTGCAAGATCCGGGGCCAGATGCCCCTGAAGGTGTTGTGTGAGTCCGCTGCGGCGGGCGATGTCCAGCGGCTGGTGCATCAGTCCGCAAACGATCAGCTGTACCTGTTTCTTGCGGCAGGTGTGGATCAGGTTCATCAGCGCGTCCGCACCCGATGAATCCACATAGATCACGTTCTTGAGGTCCAGCACCAGCACTGGTTTGTGCAGCTGGTCTTCGATCTTCTCGACCAGTTTGACAGCGCCGAAAAACAGCGCGCCGTACAGACGCCAGCCCTGGACCTGATCCTCATGGCCTGCCAGGTCGGGATGGTCGGCGCGGCTGATCGCCTCACTGCGGCTGAGGCTGGAGATCCGGTAGATGAAGGTCAGGCAGGCCGCGACCAGACCGACTTCCACAGCCACTGTGAGGTCAAAGACCACGGTGAGCAGGAACACCGCCAGCAGCGTGATCCGGTAGGGCATGCGGTACTGGCGCAGGTGGGCGAATTCGCGCCATTCGCCCATGTTCCAGGCCACAAACATCAGGATGGCGGCCAATGCTGCCAGCGGGATGTGTGCCGCCAGCGGAGCGGCCACCAGCACCACGGCCAGCAGGGTCAGCGCATGCACCATGCCCGCAATCGGTGTGTTGCCACCGCTCTTGACGTTGGTGACGGTGCGAGCGATGGTTCCGGTGGCGGGCATGCCACCAAAAAAAGGCGTGACGAAGTTGGCTACGCCTTGCGCCATCAGCTCCTGGTTGGGGTTGTGGCGGTCGTCGATCATGCCATCGGCGATGCGGGCGCACAGCAGTGATTCGATGGCGCCGAGCAGGGCCAGGGTCATCGTGGGCATGAAGAGAAAGCGGGCACTGTCCCAGCTGAACTCCGGCCAATGCAGCGAGGGCAGGCTGCCGGGAATGCCGCCGAACTTGCTGCCGATCGTGTCGACCGGCAGCGACAGCGCCGCCACCGCCAGGGTGGCCAACAGCAAGGCCACGATGGAGCCGGGCACGCTGGCGATCCAGTGGGGGCGCTCGCGGCGCGCCAGCCTCTGGGACAGGCGAAGCCAGCCGATCAGCAAGGACAGCGATCCCAGGGCCACCAGCAAGGTCGGCAGGTGCAGCGTGTCGATGCTGTCGCCGAGGACCTTGAGCATGCCGAAAAAGTCGGCCGGCATGGCCTGCACCTTCAGCCCCAGGAAATCCTTGATCTGCGAAAGCATGATCAGTACCGCAATCCCGTTGGTGAAACCGATCACCACTGCCACCGGAATGAAGCGGATCAGTGTGCCCAGGCGGAACAGGCCCATCAGAAACAGCAGTAAACCGGACATGGCGGTCGCCAGGATCAGGTTGGCCAGGCCGTACCGCTCCAGAATGCCGTAAACGATCACGATGAAGGCGCCAGCCGGTCCGCCGATCTGCACCCGGCTGCCGCCGAGCAGCGAGATCAGGAAGCCGGCGATGATGGCAGTGAAGAGGCCGGCTTCCGGCTTGAGGCCGGACGCAATCGCAAAGGCCATGGCCAGCGGCAAGGCCACCACACCGACCGTGAGGCCCGCACCCACATCGCGCACCAGGCGTGCGCGGTCGTAGCCCTGAAGGGCGTCGATCAGTTTGGGCCGGAAGAAATTCGGATCCAGTGCCATGAAAGCCGGAGTATGCACCAGATGCTGACAACGGCCCTTCAAGCCCGCTCAGGCCGATCCGTTCTCCTCAATGGATGCGCATGCCCGGTTGGGCCCCCGGCCAGGGGTGCAGCACGTAAATGCCGGGTTCGGCCTTTTCGTCGGCATGGCTGGCGGCCAGCACCATGCCTTCGGAGACGCCGAACTTCATCTTGCGCGGCGCCAGGTTGGCCACCATCACGGTGAGCTTGCCCACCAGCTCTTCGGGCTTGTACATGCTGGCGATGCCCGAGAACACATTGCGCATGTGGCCTTCGCCCACGTCCAGCGTGAGGCGCAGCAGCTTGGTCGAGCCTTCCACCGCCTCGCAGTTCACGATCCGGGCGATGCGCAGGTCGATCTTGGCGAAGTCGTCGATGGAGATCACGGGGGCGATCTCTTCACCGCCGGGAATGACTTTCTCGGGCTCGGGTGCAGCTGGCGGCTCGAACAGCGCATCCAGCATTTTCGGATCGACGCGCTGCATCAGGTGCTTGTACTCCCCGATCGCATGGCCGGCGCCAAGCGGCTGGCTGGCGTTGGCAAAGGTCATGGGCGGGACGTTGAGGAAAGCCTCGACCTGTGCGGCCAGGCCCGGCAGCACCGGCTTGAGCAGCACGGTCAGCACGCGGAAGGCCTCGATGCAGGTGGTGCACACATCGTGCAGGCGGCCTTCCATGCCTTCCTTTTTGGCCAGTTCCCAGGGCTTGTTGGCGTCCACGTATTCGTTGACGCGGTCGGTCAG
>JACCDS011182005.1_pt1 | contig 18348 bp, 7 predicted proteins | sample 7446441 | NCBI WGS metagenome assembly JACCDS01 (sample SAMN15323445, study PRJNA562643) | freshwater metagenome | isolation source: river surface water | place: USA:Blue River Watershed | collected 2017-08-17
GCCATTGCTGCCCCATGAGTGTGACCGGGCACCGACCGCCCGACAAGCCATGATAGCAGTTCATGCCCGGCGGCAAAGTGTCTGCCGGGCCAATTTCTGTGTCAGTTGGGGGCTTTGTTGGATTTTTGCCTTACTGCAATTACCCAGCCCCCGCTGGCTTACTTCGGTGGATTGGCCGGTGGGATGACTTCGATTGGCTCAATAAACCCCTGCTCGACCAATTGCTTGGCTGACAGTTTGGCCTTGTACTGGGTGCCACCGCCCGGCTGGTCGAACCATGGGGCGATTTCACCGCTTTCCACTGGCAACGGTTTCAGAATCTTGTACTTGGTCAACTGTACATTATCTGCACCCGGTGCCATGGCACGCTGTTCCAGTGGCGTGCCAACCGGGGCAAAGAAGGTGCCACTATCACCGCCGAAACGGTCAATCGTATCACCCACTTTGAGCGTAGCCGGTTGTGGCTTGCCCTTGAAACCATCCTCCCCCGGATAGACCCACTTGCCTGCACTGTCCTTCCAGCCAGCATCACGCGCCTGGGTTTCGCTCGGCTGGGCGCGCGGTTTGGTTTTGTCAAACGGCGGAATCTTGGCCGCATTGGCTGCCTTTTGGCTATCGGTCAGCGGCACGCCCCACTTCTTGTACACCGCGCCTTCATCAACCGTTTGCCCTTGCCGCTTCAGGTGCTTGATTTCAGCTTCAGCCTGACGCTGTTTGACCGGATCAACTTCAGCTTGCTGGGCTGGCTTCGGTTTCAGGGCACCATCAGTGCCGTCGTCCGCCGCAGCAGCCGGTTTGGCCGGTTTCTGAGCCGGTGCTGTCGCGTCATCTGCCGCTGCGGCAGGTTTCACTGGCTTTGTCGCAGGCGTAGTGGCATCAGCAACCTCGGTCGGCTTTTTGGCCGGATCGGTGCCATCACCCGCCGCTTTCTTGCCGGTGTTGCCTGCATTGCTGGCAGTCGGTTTGTCAAAGCCGGTCAACCGATCCAGGAGCTGGTTAACCTTGTCCTTCGGCTTGGCCGGTTCAACCTCCGGTTTGCCATCGGCACCCTTCTTTTTCTTTTTCTCGGCTTCCACATCGACCGAGATACCGAAACGGATGTCGGAATCCTTGTCCACCGATTGCAGCGCGCTGGTGTTTAGCTTGCCACCCGCCTGGGTTTGATTCGCCTTCAGGACATTGCCTTCCTGATTGATATCGCCCTTGGCCACCACTTTGGTCTTGCCGCCGGATTGGATGCTGACTGCATCCGAGTCCAGTTTTTGCTTGTCCTTCAGCCCCACTTCCAAATCAAGGCTGCCGGAACCACCGGAAGCACTGCCACTGACACTGACGCCAACATCAACCTTGGTACCCTGTTCGCTGCTGGTGTTTTTGATCGCTTTCAGGTTGACATTGCCAGCCGCGTTCAGGTCAACATCGCCCTGCGCTGCGACTTTGGTGCCTTCGAGCGTGATGTCTTTGGCGGCATCCACACTCAGGTTGCCACCCGATTTGATCGACCCGGCCTTGCCGGTGCTGCTGCTCTTGTTACCCTTATCGACCCCAACATTAAACCCGCCACTGCCGGAATTTTCACCGCCACCGGCCTTCAGTTCGAGGTTGGCCCCAACCGAGAGGTTGTCCTTGTTGCTGCTGCTGGTGCTTTGCGCGGCATCGAGCACCACGTTACCGGCTGATTTGAGCGCGACATCGCCACCGGCTGCCACGTCCACCCCTTGCAGGCGGATATCGCCCTGGCTGGTGGTAATTTTCAAGTTACCGCCAGTATTGAGCGAACCGGTCACGGCGTTGCTGCTGGCCGAATTTGCGCTGGTTTTATCAATCTGGAAGCCCGCCTTGATTTCGCCCTGCGGCCCAAACTTGGCCCCGCCTTCAGTACCGGCGCTGGCAGCCACGCCCGCGCCAACTTTTAGCGAGGCATCAATATCACGCGTGCTGCTGGTGCTGGTCTTGACATCTTGCACCGCTTTGAAGTCAACGCTCGATGCAGCCAGTTCGGTATTGCCGCGTACCACGACATCGGTCGCTTCCAGCGTGGTTTTGCCACTGGAGCTTGATTTCAGGTTGCCTCCAACCACAATCGAACCGGTGGTGTTGGTCAGGCTGGCACTGCTGTCGCTGCTGTTTTGGCCTTGATAACCGAGCTTGAAGCCACCGACGGCATGCGCTTCGGCATTGGCCCCGGCTTTTACGCCACCGACCCCAGCCTTGGCTTCGGCCCCGGCACTGGCCCCGGCTTCGCCATACACACCCACCCGCACGGTGTGCTTGTCGCTGTCGCTGGTCGAAAACTCGGTGTTCTTGGCCGCCAGCGACGCGATTTCCTTGGCACTCTGGGTCAAGTCACCGCCCACGGTAATTTGCGCGCCAACATCGGTAATGCGGTTCTCGGCAGTGCGGGTCAGGTTGCCACCGGATTTGATGCTGGTGGTAACTGCCTTGCTCGAACCACGCGCATCCTTGGTGGTGCCATGTTCGATATGCAGGCCGCCACCGGCTTCGGCCGTGGCATCGGCTTTGGCACTGGCCCCAACCCCGGTCAGCTTGGCCGAGGCTTCGGCCTTGGCACCGGCCTGGGCTTCGGCACCAACGTAGATACCAACCACGGTCGATTCGGTGCTGGAAGTCGAGGTGCTGATATCTTGCGCGGCCAGGGTGTTGATGTCCTTGGCCTTCAGGGTAACGTCGCCCCCGGCTTCAACCTGCGCCGCCTGGAACGTCAGTTGATCCTTGGCCGTCAAATCCAGATTGCCGCCCGATTTCAGTACCGTACCCTTGTTGGTGGTCGAAAATTCAGTGCTGTTGGTCTTGACATGGGCCACACCGACTACATTGTCGGTCGAGGCTTTGGCCCGCGCTTCGGCCTGTGCGCTGGCCGAGAGTTTGACCCCGTTCGCTTCGGCACTGGCACCAGCATTGGCACTGGCCTTGTTGGCACTGCTCAATTTGAGCGAGGTCTCTTCGGTTTTGGTGCTGCTGGTATGCACGTCTTCCGCAGCGAGCACGTTGATGTTGGTGGCATCAACCTTCAGATTGCCCCCGGCCTCTACATTCGCGCCTTCCAGCGTGACATCGTTTTTGGCCTTGAGCGTGAGGTTTTTGCCGACCGAAATGGTCGAGCCACGGCGGGTGATGTCGGTGGTATCGACGGTTTCCTTTTTCACCGAAAACAGTTTGACTTCGGCATCGGCTTCGGCGCTGGCACCGGCCGACACGCCAGCCTTGGCGGTGCGCGATTTGGCATCGGCACTGGCACTGCCCGGGTCAACCTTGGTTTCGGCTTTGCCGCTGGCCTTGGCCCCGGTAATCAGGGAAATGGTCTCGGTTTCGGTATGGCTGCGTTTTTCATCCTTGCCAGCCAACACCAATATGTCAGACGCGGCCAGATTGGCGCTGCCCGCCACGTTCAAATCCGAGCCTTCGAGTTTTAACACGCCATCGGTTTCGATGTTGGCATTGCCGCCCACCTTGATGCCGCTGGCCTTGTTCTTGCCTTCAAACTCTTCGGTTTTGGTTTTTTGTGCGCCAAACACACCACCACCGACGCCCGCGCCAAAGGTGCGGCTGGTGGTACTGGTTTCGACCGTATCCTGTTTCGCGGCAATGTTGATGCCATCCTTGGCTTGCAGGTTCAGGTTGCCCTTGGTATCGACCTGGCTACCCAGAATATCGACTGTCTTGCCGGCCTTGATCGACAAATTGCCGCCGGTGCTCAGATTCGAGCCAATATGGGTGGTGCTGGCGGTTTGGGTACGGCTGCTGCTGCCAGAAAAGACCTGGTCACCGCTCTTGCTCGAACTGGTCGATGAGGTGCGGTTTTCGATGGTGTCAAAGGTAACACTGCCCGCTGCGCTCAAAGCGGCGTTGCCTTGCGCCTTGATATCGGCACCCTTGACCGTGATGTCTTTGCCAGCATCAAGCACCAGGTTTTTGCTGGAAGTAATGCTGCCGGTCTTGCCGATTGAGGTGGCGGCGGTAAACTTGTTACCGTCATGGATGACCGTGGTTTCGTTGAGAATGCTGCCACCGGCTTTCAGGTTGACATTGCCACCGGCAATGGTGCCGGAGCTGTTCTTGATATCGCCCGTGGTTTTGATGTTGAGGTTGTTGCCGCTGATGGTACCGCCAACATTGGTCAGGCTGTCACCATCAAAATTGAGGTTGTCGGCAGCAATCACGGCCCCGCCCACGATACCGGCGCGGGTGCTCTGGGCCAAGTACACGACCGGTGCCAGCACGCGCTGTCCGGCGACTTCGGTTTCAACCATCCAGACGATGTCGCGGGTCAGGCGCGCCAGTTGCTCCGCGCTCGGTGGCTGGCCAAAATTCAGGCCAAGCGCGCTCGCTTCGGTGGCGGCGGCATCAAACATGCCACGGATTTGGGCTGCTTCATTGCGGTAGCCCTTCAAGATATTGCTGCCGGTGGCGGCGATTAATTGCTGGCGTACCAGATAGGCTTCGTAGTTCGAGTCACCAAGCCGCTTTTCGATGGTGTTGGTGTTAAACCCGAGGCGCTGGGCCAGATAATCGGAGCCTACCGTATTTGCCCCAACCTGAAAGGTCGGGTTGGCCGTGACCAGGAACTGGCTGTTCGGGTCTCTGATGGTAACGAAAAAGCCGTTTGGATTGGTCGGCAAATTGATGTTGATGCTGGTGCCGCCGGTGCCGGTCAGGCGGATTACGCCTGTCGGCGCGACACCGCTGGTGCCATTGTTTTTGCCCGGCCCGGAGATGGCCACGGCATTGCCGCCATTGCTGCCTGCCACCGCACCAGTTGTGACAATGCCGGTGCCATTGGCCCGGTTGACTGCGCCACCCGCGCTACCGCTGGCCGGGTTGGCACCGCTGGCGTTGGCCGCGCTCAAGGCACCGGCCGCACCGGCCGTGTTGGCGCTGGCGGCATTGATGGCACCGGCCGCGCTGGCACCGCTGGCACTGCCACCATTTAAGGCACCGATGGCCGTTGCACCACTGGCACTGCTGCCGGTGGTGGCACCGGTTGGGCTGGCACCGGTAGCGTTCGGGTTGGCCGCAAACGGCGAACCGAGATTGGTCAGGCCAAAGCCGCTGGCATTTAAGGTACCGGCAAAAATACCAGCCCCAATGCTGGAAACCTGTACGGTGGACTGCAACACATTGCCGCTGTCGTTGCGCAATACGTTATCTTGCCGTTTGAGCGGCCCGGCGGCGATGTATTCGGTGTAACGTTCGTAAGTACGGGCATAGGTTTGCTGGTTTAGCGCCAGATCGTTGTTGACAAAGCTTGCGCCAGCGCCCGCGCCAGTCAGGTTGATGACCGGGGCCGAGAGCACGCCGCCAACATTGGTTGCGCTATTGAAATTTTGGATGTTCAGGCTACCGCTGCCAATGATCTGCGGCTTAAATTGTGGCGTACCACCGGCATACACCTGGGTGTCTTGATAGCCGCTGGCGAAAAATTCGGTCACTTGCCGGTCGACCGAGCAAAATCCAGCCAGATAGCATTCATTTTCACCGGTTTTGTGGTCAGCCGTGGTCGAGGTACGCTGATAGACCCGGGTATCACCGCCCGGGGTTTCATTGCGGAAAGTAGCGGCGCTGATGGTGATGTCACCAGTAGCATTAACCGAACTGTTGTTGACAAAGGTATTGGCCGTGACGTTGATGCTGCCACCGGAATCGAATGTGCCTTGCGGCGCTGCCAGCGTCGCGCTGTTGGTGACCGTGCCCGTGGCATTCAAATTAAGTTGGCTACCGGCATAAAAGGCTCCGGCGTTGCTGATATCGCCGCCGCTGGTCAAATTCAAATTGGCCAGCGACGAAATGCCAGCCGTGTTGCTGTTGCTGATGCCGCTGGCATTGATGCTGAAATTGCCGCTGCCGTGGATCGCACCTTCATTGGTCAGGGCACCGCTCAAGGTCAGGCTGCTGACCGTGCTGTCGGCAGAGGCGAGGAACACCGAGCTTGAACCATGGTTGGTGAAACTGGTGGCGTTGACGGTACTGCCTGCCATGGCCTGAATCCGGCCCCGGTTGTCAATCGTGCTGGCCGTAGCGACCAGTGAATTGCCGGCCAGTTTGGCCCCGCTTTGGTTGTCGATTTGCGCCACATGCCCGGCAGAACCCAAATTCAAGGCACCAGCCGCCTGCACCACACCGCTGTTGTTCAGATTAAAACTGGCACCAATGGCGGAGATGGAAATCTGGTCATCGCTCAAAATCATCGCCCCGGCACCGCTGTTGCTCAAGGTCGTGTTAATGCTGGCGGTCAGTGCGCCACTGCTTTGCAGGGTGCCGCTATTGTTCAGGGTCGTGGCGCTCAGGCTGGCAGTATTGCCTGCCTGCACCATGGCGCTATTGGTCAGGGTGGTTCCGCTCAGGGTCAAGTTACCAGCATTGCCACTGGTTAATATCGTACCGCTGTTATCAAACGTGCCGTTGCTGTTGATGGTCAAGTTGCGTTCGGCCTCTATCGTACCGGTATTGACCAGGTTGCCAACGCTGGCAGAGAGGTCGCGCGCGCCGGGCGTTGCGGCAATCGCCAGCAGGTTGCCGCCATTGGTCAGCAAACCGGTGACGTTCAGAGTCAGGTTCGATTCACCCTGAATCGTGCCAAGGTTGTTCAGCGTATTGGAAAACGCGGTCAGGCTGGTGCCCGCCACCAGTACCCCACTGCCATTGTTTTGCAGGGTCGAGACTGGGGCTGGCGTGCTGCCGATGCTCAGACTGGTGGCGGCACCGATGCCGCCCTCGTTGGTCAAGCTGAAGTTGCTGCCGCTGGTGCCAATGGTGACGCTGCTGCCACCCAATACCCGGCTACTGGCCCCGCTGTTGTTAAAGGCCGTGGCGACCTGGGCCGCCAGCGTACCGGCGGCGCGAATCGTGCCGGTATTGTCGATTGCGGCACTGCTTGTGCTCAAGCTGGCGCTATTGGCGGCCTGTACCACGCCGCTGTTATTGAGGGCCGTGCCGCCAAGGGTCAAGGCCCCGGCTGCATCCTGATTTGACAGGCTGCCACTGTTGGTTATGCTGCCAGCACTGGCCACGCTCAAATCACCGGCGGACTGGATGGCACCGGTGTTGACCAGGCTGCCGACACTCAAGCCGATGTCACGCGTGGTAGCGGTGGTAAGAATGGTGCCATCGTTGCTCAATTGGCCGCTGACCGTACCGCTCACACCGTTGCTGCCCTGAATCATCCCGGCATTACCCAGCGTACCACCGACAAAAACCACGCTGTCACCTTGCAACACGCCACTGGCAGTATTGTTGAAACTGGCGGCGGGCCGTGGCCCGCTGCCGATGCTCAGGATTTGACCAGCACCGATACCACCGTCATTGGTAAAACTAAAGTTGCTGCTGCTGGTGCCAATGGTGAGATTGCCGTTCGACAACACCCGACTGCCCGCCCCAGTATTATTAAATGCAGTGGCAACGCTCAGGTCGAGGTTGCCCCCGGCCCGCACGGCACCGGTATTGTCCAGCGCACCACTGCCTGTGGTCAGGCTGGCGCTATTGGCCGCTTGCACAATGCCACTGTTATTGAGCGTGCTGCCGACCAGGCTCATATTGCCCGCCGCATCCTGATTGAGCAGGTTGCCGCTGTTGACAATGCTGCCGCTACTGGCGACGCTCAAATCACCGGCAGACTGAATGGTGCCGGTATTACCCAAACTGCCGACAGTGAGGCTAATATCACGCGTGGCGGTGGTGCTGAGAATGGTGCCATCATTGCTCAGGGCAGCGGTAACGCTGGCCGTCAAGCCGCCCGTGCCCTGAATTTGGCCCAGATTGCCAAGCGTACCGGCGTTGATGCCGACCGTGTCACCGAGCAATACCCCGCTGACACTGTTGCTGAAGCTGGCCGCCCGCTGCGCATTGCTGCCGATGGTCAAGGCTTGTGCGGCACCGATCCCGCCGTCATTCAGGAACGCAAAGCTGTTGCTGCCACCAATGGTCAGATTGCCATTCGAGAGCACGCGACTGTTCGCACCGGTATTGTTAAATGCGCTCGCCACCGTGGCATTGAGGTTGCCGGTCGCACGAATCGCACCGGTATTGTCAATTGCCGCGCTGGTCGCGACCAGTGACGCAGTATTGGCCGCTTGCACGATGCCGCTGTTGGCAAGGCTGGTGCCGGAGAGGCTCAGATTGCCTGCTGCATCTTGATTAAACAGATCGCCGCTGTTATTGATGCTGCCCTGGCTGGTCACCGTCAAGTCACCCGCCGATTGTACGGTACCGGTATTGACCAGACTGCCCACGCCGAGCGTGACATCACGCGTGGCCACGGTCGAGAGGATCGTGCCGCTATTATTCACTGCGGAACTGGCAGTGACGCTCAAGCCATTGTTGCCCTGCATGATCCCGGCATTGGTGACGCTGCCGCCTATGCTGCTCAGGGTATCGCCGAGCAAGACGCCACTGCTGCTATTGGTCAAATCGCTGATGCCGCGCGTTGACGCGCCGAGGCTCAACGCTTGTATCGCCTGAATCGTACCCTGATTGGTTAAGGAAGTCGGGGCGCTTCTACCGGCCACACTGACATTGGCCGCGCCGAAAATCACGCTGCTGCTGCCAAGGTTTTCGATTGGCCCGCTGCTGGCAATGGTCAGGTTGTCCTGCGCCCGGATCAACTGTCTGTTGCTCAAGCCACCGTTACCGTTGACGCTAAGGTTCATGATACCGGCTGAAACAATGTTGCCCCGGTTGACCAAATCGGCGGCTTCGAGCCGCAGTGCACCGTTCGCCCCGCCCTCACTCAGATCGGTGGTGATAATGGTGCCACTGTTATCAAGGGTTCGCACGGTATTGCCGACCAACTGACCGGAAGACTGGATAACCCCCTGATTCGCCAGCGAATCGGCGTTATATACCAGCGTTGCGCCGCTGGTGGTGGTTAGAACATTGCCAGTGTTTTCAAATTGTCTGGCCAAGCTCAAATCCACCCGGCCATTGCCTTGCAGTATCCCGGCATTAACCAGCTTGTCACCGACCAGTTTGATTTGATCCGCCACGATTTGGCCAGTGCTGCGATTGGTCAGCGTAACCACATGATCGATACCACCGAGCGTGAGGTTCCCGCTGGCCTGAATCCGGCCATCGTTGCCAATCGTAAACGCCGGTGCATCGCTGCTCAGCAGCAAATTGCCCCCGCCGATGATAGCCGAATTGGCACCGGTGTTATTGATTGCGCTGTGGGCAATCAGGCTCGCGTCAGCGCTGGCGCGGATGCTGCCACTGTTTTCGAGCGCGCCCTGTTGTGCCACCAAATTCACCAAGCCACTGCCAACTACCGTACCGCTGTTGGTCACATTGCCTACCGCGTTCACCGTCAGCGTGCCATCACTGCCGCCATTGGCCATGCTGCGCGTAAGCACGGTGCCGCTGTTGGTAAAATTGCCCGGCGTGGTGGCGTTTAACACACCACTGCTTTGCAGCAAACCAGCACTATTGATATTGCCTGCTACGAGGCGCAAATCCTTACCCTGCCCGAGCGAGATGATGCTGCCGCTGACACCATTGCCGAGCAAGCCAGACAAGGACAGGCTGGCACCGTTATTCGCCTGCAACAAACCCAGATTGTCCAGCGAGAGCGCATCAAGCTGTACCGTATCGGCCAAGATTACGCCGGTCGTACCATTGCCGACTGCCGCCAGCGGGGTTGCAGTACTGCCGAGCAGCAGCGCCCGTCCGGCTTGCAAGCGGCCCAGATTGGCCAGGTTGAGCGCACCGGCAGTATTGCCTTGCAGCGTCAACTGCCCGCCCACTACCACACTGCTGGTGGCACTGGTGTTGCTAATGCTGCTGCCTGCATTGAATACGCCATCGGCGGCAATCGCGACCGAGCCACTATTGCTGATCGTCCCGGCCCGCAAGGTGCCGTTACCGGCAATGGCCAGCGTGCCGCTATTATTAAGGGTAGTGGCATTCAGGTTGACATTGCCATTGCTGCCGCCCAGATCGCTGGCGATGCTGGTCAGCGTGCCGCTATTGGTCAGCGCGCCGCTGCTGGCCACTTGCAAGGCACCGGTTGATTGCAGCAAACCGGCATTGTTCAGACTGCTGACGTTCAAATTCACATCGCGCCCGGCCCCGGTGCTCAAAATCGAACCGCTGGCCCCGCTGGTCAGCGCACCGCTATTAATTTGCACGCCGTTACTGCCTTGCAGCAAGCCATCGTTGCCCAGCGCGCCGCTGAAGATACTCAGTTGATCACCCAGCAACACCGCGCCATTGCGGTTGTTCAAGGCACCGACTGCCGCGCCAGCACTGCCAATCGTCAAGCCGGTTCCGGCCTGAATCCGCCCGTCGTTGCTCACCGGCCCGGCACCACTGAGTGCAACACTGCCGACGCCCTGCACCTTGGCAGCGCTGCCGCGATTGTCAAACAAGCTGCCTGCCTGCAAAGTCAAATCGGTACCGGCTTGCAGCGTGGCGCTGTTGATTGCCTCGCCTTGCAGCGTGGCATTGAGTGCCCCGCCAGCCACCAGCAAACCGCTGTTGTTCAGGCTGGCCGCATCCAGTGTCAGCGCGCCCGCGCTACCGCCTTCGGCCTGAGACAGGCTGGCCAGTGTGCCACTGTTGGCGACCGCCCCGCTCGCTTGCAGCGCCAGCGCACCACCGCTTTGCAGATTGCCGCTATTGTTCAGTTGCCCGAGTTGCAGCCGCACATCCCGGCCCACACCGGTATTCAAAATCACCCCGGCTTGCGCATTGTTCAGTTGGCCCAGATTGAGTTGCAAGCCATTGGTCGACTGCACCAACCCAGTATTGGCCAATTCGGTGCCACTGATGCTGATCGTATCGCCTTGCAATGAAGCGCTATTATTCAGCGTCAGCGCAGCCGCTGGTTCGCCAATGGTTAAACTGCCCGCGCTTTGCACCTGTGCGCTGTTATCGATTTGCAGTGGCACCGCGCTGCCCGAGTTGGCCGCCGGATTGCTGCCAAAGCTGGCATTGCCCTGTGCCTGCCATCTTCCGGCCAGCGTCAGATTGCCATTGGCGCGGGTAGCCAAGTTGCTACCGGCTTGCACCAGTGCATTGGCAGCGCCGGTGAGGTTGCCAGCGGCGCTCAAAGTTAAATCCGTCGGGCTTTGTACACTGGCGTTGGCCAGTGCCAGATTGCCGGTGCTATTAATCAACAAACTGCGGCTGCCCGCATTGGCATTGGCCCCGCTGTACAGATTGACCCCGCCTGCGCCGACCGTCAGCGCACCGAGGTTGGCCGCAAACCCGGCACCGCTGCCCCAGGCCGTGCCATCAAAACTGGTGGCACCGCTCACATTCAAATTCAAAGTGCCGCTGGCAAAGCGCGCCGCCTTGACCGCACCGGGTTGGGCGCTGGTATCTTGCAGGGTTTGCGCGGTCAGCGTCAACTGGTTGTCGGAGGTGATCAAACCTTCTTGCAGCGTGATGGCACCAGCCGTTGCCGACAGATTCAGATCCCGGTTCGAGGACAGTGCCGCATTGGCACCGGCCAGATCGATGCCACCGGCACTGCCGCTGCTGGTCACCGTTAAATCACGCCGGGCCGAAATCCGGCCTTGCAACTGCACCTTGCCGGCCGTATCGAGCCGGAAATCGTCACCACCGGCCGCCGCTTCACCGAGCATGCGCACCCCAACCCCGGCTTCGGTCGCGACCAGACTAATGCGGTTGGCGTACATGCCACCCAAGGCGGTCGAATCGATGGCAAATGAGGGGGTTCCATTACTACCATTATTGCTGGCCAGGGCCGTGGCATTGCGGCTGGCGTAATCATACTGATGATTGCCGCCGACGATTTTCAAATCCTGGGCATTGATCTGGCCATCGATTCGAACCGAACGCGCCAGCAAATCAAACGCGGTGGTGGTTCTGGCATCGACGCCAACGCCATTGATCAAAATATCACCGCCAACAATATTCAAGCCAGTAAAGCTGCCATTGCTGCCGAACAGCGGGACCCCGCTGGCCAGCGTGGCGCGCCCGGTATTGATAAAACCGCAGCCGCTACAGGTAATACCGTTCGGGTTGGCGATGATCACATCGGCCCGTCCACCCAACACTTCCAGATAGCCATTTAACAGCGAACGATTCGGCGACACCACCTCGTTCAAAATCAGCGTTGCCTGATTGGTCAAATTAAAATTGGCAAACACCTGCCCGGCCAATTGCGAATTGCGCGAAAGCTGGTCGCCGTTGCCATTACTGAGCACCAGCCCCCGGTTGCCAATATTGAACTGATCGAACTTGTTATGCGACAAGCCAGCCGCATTGGCGGCATTGATATCGATCACCTGCACCCCGGTTGGCGCGGTGTACACCCGGGTATTGCCGCTGGTCGGGTTCACCACCACCTGTGCCAGTGCGGCAAGCGGGGTAAACACACTGCTGTTGAGTATGGCCAACAGCATGATTTTGGCGAGCGTGGGGCGGGACAGAATGGTCATGGCAGGACTCTTTGTACAGAATGGCATTATCGTTAAACTTCACAAATTGCTTGCAGCGAGCAACCTAACTAAATCGACAGCGACAGCCGGAAATAGGTGGTGGCAGATTCACGCCTGACGCCACTTGGCACCGATACCGGTTTGCTGGTAAAAATCTCCCAGGTCGCCGGGCCAGCTTGCAAGCTAAAGCCGAGCGCGGCACCGGTCAGGCTGCCAGACGGGATGCCGCTGGCCGTGGTTTTTTGGCTGACATGGCCATGATCCAGCGCCAGATACGGTTTCATCGTCACGTTCTGGCCAAACACCCGGGCCGGTATGCGCAGCGAGACATCGTTGCGCCAGATATAGCCGTGGTCGCCGGAAAAGGTGGTGTTGACAAAGCCGCGCACGCTGTAAATGCCGCCGATCAGGATTTGTTCGGAACCGAACAGCGTATCTTGTGCACGCTGGCCGGACAGGTTACTGGACACGCCGCCTTCTTGCCCAAACAGCATGAACGGGCGCTGGTACGTGAGGCCATATTTGAGCTTGCCAAACTGGGCGCGCGGCGCAAAATCGGGCAGGTTTGGCCCGTCACGCAGGGCACCAAACTGGCTTAGGCCACGCGCATAGCCAAGGTCCAGCCCCAGCACACCGCCGAGCAGGCCAGCGCTGTAGTTGGCATCCAGATCAAAGGTCGAGAGTTTGCGGGACGAGACGCTGATTAACTGCCCGGCCAGATAGTTTTTATTGTCTTTGGTGGTTAAGGTACCGGCCAGCGTAAAACGGGTTTTTTGATTGCGGTAAAACACCCTGTCCAGCCGCACGCTCAGGTTGTCGGCATCACCATTGATGCCAAACTCGCGCGCGGTCGGGGTGACGATGGTGCTTTCATAGCTTGAGTGCGAACCATTGAGCGAGAGCGTGTAATAGCCATACGGCACCACGTAGCTCAGCGCATCGGACTTGGAAGCGCGCCGACCGGAGTCACCGCCCACGGTTTCGCGGTGGGTGTAGTTGACGAAATCATTCAAACCGAACGGATTATCCAAACTAAAACCCAAACCGGCTTGCCGCTTGCCGGTGCTCTCGCTGCCTTGATTGTCGTAACTGGTGTTGATTTTGAAGCGTTTTTTCGGCGCATTGTTCACCACCAGCACACTGGCCCCAGCCTTGCTGCCCGGTTCGATTTGCATTTTGGCGTCGTTCGAGGCCAGCCGGTTAATTTGATCCAGCCCCTGTTCAATATCGCGCAAATTCGCTACCCGGCCCACCATGCCGGGAAACACGCTGCCGATGCGCCCGCTGCCCCGTTCGCCATCCTTGATCATGATTTTTTCCAGCACGCCTTCCAGCACCAGCAATTCCAGCTTGCCGCTGCTTAAATCCTGGCTCGGCAAATACACGCGGGTGGTAATAAAACCGCGCCCGATGTAGTAGGCGGTAATGTCACTTAACAGCTTTTCAATTTCGGTCACGCCCAGACATTTGCCGAGGTAGGGTGCGGTGACTTTGTCTTGCGCTGCCTTGGGCATGTTGGCTGCGCCTTTGATCACGATCTGGCTCATCTCGCGGCAGGTGGCCCCGATGCCCGACGCTTTGCTGCCCGGTTTGACCAGTGCGTTCGGGTCAATGCCCGATCTTTCGCGTTGCTGCAAGGCCCGCTCTTGCTCTTGCCGCAATTTTTGCTGCTGTTGCTGCTGCTCGCGTTCGGCTTGGGCGCGTGCCCGTTCGACATCAGCCGGGGTAACCTGGGCCAGCCCAAGCAAGGGAACGCAGGCGGCGAATGCGGCGCACAGGCGCAAAGGGGACAAACGGAACGAACGGGCGAGCATAACAATCCTGTTGGGGTAGCGGTAGGCGGGGCGCTGGAAAATTGTTTACCAAAACGCGACCGCCAGCATACCAGTAGGGTTATTACCGGGCAAGTCAGAAAAAGTTTTCGCAAGGAAATTGCCATTAATACCAATTATCTACCTGACATGGTTGTGTCGGGTGATACCGTAAGGCAGACAAAACCAAGAAACAGCGTCATGTGTTCTTTAACACACTGTTTGTGGTTTGTTGACTGGATTTGATACCAAACTTGGCAAAATGGGTTGATTGGTAGTTTTCTTCGGATTTGTTGCGTGCGCACTACATTAATTGATTGATTGATTGATATTTAGCAGCGCCAAGCGTACCCATTTCCTCGCAGGGCGATGACTTAAGGTGCGGTATGGTTTTGCTTTGATGCCAGATAGGCCCATGCCTTGGTCATGACAACTTCATGTGGGATTGCTGGCCGAGGATCCGCCAGGCTGGCTGTGATTTTTTTTGCTAGCCACGCATTGTAGAGCGCTTCCTGCTCCGGCGTTGCGAAACCAGTGGCCGCTTCGCCTGCGATATCGGCAAAAAACTCATCTGCAAGTTCGGGGGTTATTACGGTGCTCATGATCGCGACTCCGGCGCAAGCGGGTATATTGGCCAATATATCGCAAAATGCCCGGCTTGGCATAGGGGCAAACCAAAATGCTTGCGCAATCATAGGTTGCAAGCCCCCACCCGCAGGCAGCGGATTTGATGGTAAAGTTAACACCCGGAAAACACCCACCCTCGCCCGCTACACAACCATGAACACCGTGCGCAAAAAATTACCGACAGGCATTCAATCGCTGGCTGAAATCATTCAGGGCGGCCATTATTATGCCGACAAAACCCAACTGGCATTGAATTTGATTCAAAATGGCAAGTATTACTTCCTGTCCCGCCCGCGCCGCTTTGGCAAGAGCCTGTTGCTCGATACGCTCAAGGAATTGTTTGAGGGCAATCAGGCACTGTTTGCTGGATTAGCCATCTTTGACCAATGGGATTGGTCGCAACGTCACCCGGTGCTGCTGCTCAATTTTGGCAATGCCAGCCTGCGCGACCCGCCCGATCTGGCGCGGCTGTTGCACCAGCAACTGGAAAACTACGAGCGCCAGTTTGATTTGCCCGCACGCTACCCGGACATCCGCAGCCGCTTTGCCGACCTGATTTTGCGGCTGCACCAAAGTACCGGGCAAAAAGTGGTGATTTTGGTCGATGAATACGACAAGCCAATTCTGGATCGGATTGATGACAGTGCCATGGCGCGTGCCATGCGCGATGAATTGAAGGATTTGTACAGCGTGATCAAGGGCATGGATGCCCATATCCGGTTTGCAATGTTGACCGGTGTATCCAAATTTTCCAAGGTCAGCCTGTTTTCCGGCCTGAATAATTTAAACGACATTACGCTCGATAGCCGCTACTCCGCCATTTGCGGCTATACCGATCAAGAACTGGATACGGTTTTCGCACCCGAACTCAATGGCCTTGATCGCAGCGAAATCAAGCGCTGGTACAACGGCTATAACTGGCGCGGCCTATCGGTGTATAACCCGTTTGACGTGCTACTGCTGTTCGACAAGCGCGAATTCAAGCCATGGTGGTATGAAACCGGCACACCGTCGTTTCTGGTCAAGTTACTTGCACAAAAGCAGTTTTTCACGCCCGATCTGGCCCGGCTGCAAACCGGCGAGCGCCTGATTTCGACCTTCGATGTCGATCAAATCAGCCCGGAAGCACTGCTGTTTCAAACCGGCTATTTGACCATTTTGCACGAACAAAAACAGCCATCGGGCAATCAGCTCTACACACTTGGCTACCCGAACCACGAAGTGGCGATGTGTCTGAACGACAGCCTGTTGGCCACCTATACCGATGATCCAAGCAAGAGCGAACGCCAGCGCAACCGGCTGGAGCAAGCACTGCTTTGCAATAATGTGCCAGCAGTACAGCAAGTGATCGAATCGTTCTTCGCTAGCATCCCGCATCACTGGTTCGACAACAACCCGATTGCACGCTACGAAGGTTATTACGCCAGCGTGTTTTACAGCTATTTTGTCGCCATGGGCTATGATTGCCGGGTAGAAGATGCGACCAATCATGGCCGCATCGACATGGTGCTCTTGATGCCCGAGCAAATTTGGTTATTTGAATTCAAGGTGGTGGAATTGCAGCCGGAAGGCCGGGCGCTGGCGCAGTTGCAGCAAAAAGCCTATGCCGACAAATACCGCGCACACGGCTTGCCGATTCGGTTGGTCGGCGTGGAATTTTCCAGCGCGCAAAGGAATGTGTTGGCTTTTGATGTGGCACACGGCTAAGCTGCTCCGCATGATATTGTCGGATGATTTTGCTATGGTAGCCGCTTTCTCCCCCGCTGTACCGAAGGCGCGGCACCATGGCGTGCGCCGCTTGCTGCGGCACCTTTATTGCGCCACTGCTCCCTTATCGGCGTGCCTGCATCCCCAATCAGCCGGGCGTAATCCGTATGTCACTCTACCATGTGAGCCTGCTGCCGCACCCGCAGCGCAAAATCATTTGCCAATTGCTTATAGCGTTCGTTGTTTCGGTCAAGCCGCGCCATCGCCTCACCCATATCGGCCACCTCATCGGGCAATGCGGTGGTTTCGTCAGTCGTCGGTATCATTTCCATCTTCGCTCAATTCTTTCAATTCTTTTAGCAAACGCTGGTAGTCCAGCTCATTTGTCGGGCCCAGCAGATCTGACTCACCTGTGGCAAAGTCGTCAGTGGCGGTTGTCAGATCGGTATAAACGATACCCCGCTTTGCCAGCCGCTCCATGGTTCTTTGGATTCTGGCCAGCGCTTCCTCTTCTGTCAGGATCTGTTCGTTACTATTCATGATCCACCTTTAGCACCAAGTGCGTAACCCGCCCCATTTTGTTTTGTACCGGCTTGTAGCCGAACCGTTGGTATTTTTCAACCAGCGTAGCATTCATTGGGGCAACCAACCAAATTTCTTTGCTTCCTATTAGATCCGCATAGGCAATGGCAGCAAACAAAATGACATGCAAAGCTTTTCCAGACAAAGGGTTGTCAAGCTGGGGGCACTTCAGCGGAAGCTTCGGAGTGGACAGGTTTCAAGAACCGGATGTCGCGCCAAGCAACGTATATAAGGACTAAGGCGATGGTGGCAAGTGAACAACCCATTTGTAGTTCTAATTTGGCGCTATCACTTGTATGTTTTTGGGCAGGTGCGCCTGTGCCAATGCCCATGTCCAAGTCTTTTGCCATGTATGTTAGGTTGCATTCAGATATGGCGGTCTGTGTTCCGGCTGCTGGAAAAAAATGTAAGACACGACACCTGCCGCTAGTGCCTCTCGAACGCATTCCTCGTAGTTGGCAGCATTGGGAACTGGTTGAGGCCGTGCGAGCGTGGCTCGCCAGTCTATTCGACTGCTTCCGCTATTCTGAAAAGTCAAGAGGGCCACAAGTGCCATATGCGCAAACACTTCTGCTCCGGCGTCAGGCGTGCAGTGGAGGTGAATGTACGTTTCTGAATGTTCCTGGGTTTCGTTTAACCGCTGCGCAAAGAAAAGCGACTGCACTCGCGGGCTGAGATGATCTCTTCGTTCGCCCCCCTTTACGGTGAAGTGGACATCATCAACCACCGTCTTCCACTCTTGATGGACTGTCCCGTCCTCCTCGCGCTCATCGCATAGCTCGTCTTTTCGAAAACGAATATGAACGCCAGCTTGATCAGACATCATGTAGGAGAAGTCTCCCGCAAGAACGCCGAGCAAGTTTTCTTTTAGCGCAGTTTCTAGATCGATGTGGTAGTTGGTCTTGGCTAGCCTCATCAAGTCGATGTCAAACAACGTCCAGATTCCAGATTGGTGCTTCCAAGCGACTAGGACTGGCTTCTGTAAAAGACTGCCGTATCGCTTTAGGCGCCGGAAGTAGTCGGCCTTGAACGATAGTCTGCCCCCCCGCTTTGACTTAACTTCGATGAGGAAGGTTAGCGTAAGCGTCCAGCGGCCCCACCTTCCAATCTCCAACACACTCGCGCAAACTGACGGCTTCCAATCACGGGAGCAATCATGCCAACCACTCAATCAACCAAACCTATTCCAGCCCAATGGCTCGCGC
>JACCDS010247000.1_pt1 | contig 18344 bp, 16 predicted proteins | sample 7446441 | NCBI WGS metagenome assembly JACCDS01 (sample SAMN15323445, study PRJNA562643) | freshwater metagenome | isolation source: river surface water | place: USA:Blue River Watershed | collected 2017-08-17
ACATTGTATTATTGGAAAAAGAAGAAGTGCTAAAAGATGATGGGAGGCCCTACACCGTATTTACACCTTACAGCAAAAAATGGCGTTTGCATCTAACCAATTTTCAGGTGAAAGCCTATCCTACGGAGCGATATTTTGCCAATTGGTACCAACAATCACCGCTGCCGATTCCGGAATTGGATCAAATGGGATTTCAGAACGATGCGTCTGTTACTTTTCCAACAACCACGGTAGCCGATACCATTTTGCAACAATACGACCAACAACGCGATTATCCTTCAGTGAATGGCACTTCGTTATTAGGCATTCATTTGCGTTTTGGCACCGTCAGCATACGGGCTTTGGCTCGAAAGGCGATGAAGCTGAATCAAACCTTTTTAAACGAACTTATTTGGCGCGATTTTTATCACCAAATACTATGGCATTTTCCGCATGTGCGTGCAGGAAAAGCGTTCAAGCAAGTTTACGATTCCATACAATGGCGAAATAATGAACAAGAATTTGCTTTGTGGTGTGCAGGCAAAACCGGCTATCCGATTGTAGATGCAGGCATGCGACAGCTAAACGCTACCGGTTACATGCACAATCGGGTACGAATGATTGTAGCCTCGTTTTTGACCAAACATTTATTGATTGATTGGCGTTGGGGCGAAGCTTATTTTGCCCAAAAACTTTTGGATTTTGACTTTGCAGCCAACAATGGCGGTTGGCAGTGGGCAGCGGGCAGTGGCTGCGATGCGGCTCCCTATTTCAGGGTATTTAATCCAACACTTCAAACCGAAAAATTTGACCCACAACTGCGCTATATACGCAAGTGGGTACCCGAACTGAATAGCTTTGATTATCCTAAGCCAATGGTAGTCCACGAAATGGCTAGAAAAAGGGCATTGGAAACATATGGAGCCACCTTAAAACCCTAATTTACATTATTGGCAAAACGGCCGCAACACAATTACTAATTTGCTATTTCCTTTATTGCAGCCCTTAGAAAAATGTTTGTAGGTACACTATGCATAATGGCCACCTCTTCTAACAGCGTTGTTTCGTTATCTAAAAATCGAAACAACGTTTGTATGGATTGCTTGGCTAAAATATCGGAAAAAATAGCTTTTCCTTCAAGACGGTTATGCCACAATACCTGTAAGAGCACGGCATCGTACAACGCAAATCTTTTTTGAAAAAAACCGGGTGCCACTACCGGATGCCGATTGTTTGCTAGCAATTGTACAATTGCCTCGCTGTGTTTTTGAATAAATTGAAATGTAAATCCACTACTTGCCTTCGTTTGTCCGCCTGCTGTTCCTAAATGAATTAAGTTGTTGTTGGCCGGTGCAAATACACGATTGGTCATAGGAATAGCCCCAATTTCGGTTTCCTCTATTTGATATTCATTCACTCCTCTGTTTTGCAAATACTGCTGTAGCAAGGTATCGTACGCATTTGGAGGAAGCGGCTGCCGATTGAAGAAGGTATATTCTACCAAGGCTTTGTTGTTGGCCATCGGCAATAGGTATACGAAAGCGGTTCCTACATTTTGCGGCACATCAAAATCCATAAAAACAGCTGTAGACACATCAAAAGCCGGTTGGCTAGTGGTAATAACCCAACCTTTAAAATGCTGAACAAGCGGATACAGTTGTTTGGGTTGTTTGGCTAATGAACTGAGGTTAAAAGAGGGAATGCTGTTGAACACATAATTGGCGGTATAGCATACATCTGCCACTTTTACTTCGGCACCTTGGTTATTGGAACAAATGTTTTGTACCTGCGCCTGAAGGGCACACACTACAGCCTTAGATTGAAGAACAACAGCAAAAGTATGCGCATAAAAATCCTCACCCCTAATCATTTTGTAGGTATAAGGAGCGGTAAGAAAAAGTTGCTTGCCGCTATTGCCGGTAAATTGTAATTGCTTCCACCGGTGATGAACGATTGGCTCAAAAAAGCCGGCTTCTTTTTCCCAAAAACACCAAGTACGATCGTTTTGATTTTTCAACTGCTCATCAATCAGCAATACGGATTTATGTTGCAATTGCGGGTGCGCAAGTAGCCGCAACAACAGGCTCAATGCAGCACATCCTGTACCTGTAAAAATATAGTCGTAATGGGTAACATCCTTTGCAGGTGCCGGTAGCGATGAAAGAGAAGGAATAGACTGGTTCAAAAAATTAGTTTTTGGACATTTTTTGATAAGCTTCATCGGCATTTACTTTATCCCAATATTTTTTGGCTACAATGAGCATACCAAAACTTTCACCATCCTCCTTGCCAAGGTGTTTGTGGTGCATTTTGTGTGCCCAACGAATGGCTTTGATGTACTTATTGTTGCTTCGGGAAAACCATTTAAAACGCTGGTGAATAATTACTTCATGTACAATAAAATAAGCCAATCCATATAGTGCAATGCCGTAGCCAATGCTCACAGCAACATACTGTTGGTTCATGCTTCCGAGCATGATACAAAGCCAACTTGGGATGGCAAAAATGAGAAAAAAGAAGTCGTTTTTTTCAAAAAAGCCACTTCCTTTTTGATGGTGATCTTCGTGCAAATACCACAAAAAACCATGCATAATGTATTTGTGTGTGAGCCAAGTAATGCCCTCCATTGCAGCAAAAACCAATAAGGTGATACCAATATAAATCATGGATAAAATAATCTGAGGGTTAAAAAAAAGAGCGATTAAATAACTAACAGATGGAATGCAAAATAGTTGCTTTGAGCGTGTTGCCAACGATGATAAAAGTATAACAAAAAAGCGCTAACCACGAACCAACAAAAATAATTATACCATGGAATAATCCCTTGTTGCCATTGCCAAAAACCCAATTGCTGTGCAACGGGCTCCATTAATGCATCAAACAGCGTTGCTAAAAAAGCGCCATCGAATATTAATGCCCACCGTTGCCACCCTTGTAATGGAGCGTTGCTTTCACCCCGTTTTTGCTGTACCCAATGGTATAATTGCTTGGTTACCACTCCGCAAATAACCACGGTTACCCACCAATTGATACCAATGAGCAATGGCACTCCCAAAATCTTAGGCCCCAAAACCTGTCCGTAAGTATAAATACCAAACAAGTACCCCGTATTTACTCCAATTATTTCTACCAACATGCCGGTAACAAAGGCTAGTAACAAAAATAGGTAGGCCGACCGCTGTTTGGAAGCCTGCATACACCACAACAACACCGCCATGAGCCCTAAATTGAGGGGTGTATTCTGAATAAACCAATTGGCTTTATCGGAATACAAAATCCCTAGCGCACCACTAACATGAAACAGTACGGCTAAAAAAATAGCTATCTGCAATGCATGATGCCTTAACCATTGAGTAAAAAGTAACTTCCACCCCATTAGGAAAATTGTTTTTGAACCATGTTTGCTACAATTTCGGCACTTTTTAAACACAAAGGTATGCCCCCTCCGGGATGTACGCTGCCTCCTGCAAAATAGAGCCCTTTAATGTTTTTTGAAAAATTAGGATGCCGCAAAAAAGCTGCATTTGCCGAATTAGAACTTGTACCGTATAAAGACCCCATGTATGAAGCTGTTTTTTGATCGATGGTTACCGGATCTAATACCGATTCTGTTTCTATTAAGTCCTCTAGTTTAATAGAGAGAATTCGATTAAGTTTGGTAATAATGGCTTGTTTTGCTTGTTGTTGTAAAGATTGCCAATCCTGACCAATGTTAGCGGGTGCATTAATCATCACAAACCAATTTTCTTTGCCATTTGGGGCTTGAATGCCCGGCTCGCATTTGGCAGTAATATTTACATAAACAGTTGGGTCGGGATGCAACGTTTTGCTATGGAACAAACAGTCAAATTCTGCTTTGTAATGATCGCTGAAAAAAATATTGTGCAATTCCAACTGTGGAAATACCTTATTGATACCCCAATAAAAAATTAATGCGCTGCTACTACGTTCCTGTTGTAGAATTTTTTTTGCCATTATCGGGTTTCCAAGCAGGTGTTGATAGGTATAATACACATCCATGTTGCTCACTACAATGGCAGCTTCTTGTAGTTCGTTGTTTAATAGAACTCCTTGTACATGGCCATTATGGTGAACAATGCTATCTACTTTTTGATTAAACTTAAAACAAACCCCTTTTTTCTTTGCCAATCGAAAGAGGGCGTTGGTAATAGATATCATGCCCCCTTTGGGGTAAAAACTACCAATATTGTGCTCCAAATGGGCTATCAAACTTAGCATACCCGGAGCCTGATAAGGATTGCTGCCATTGTAGGTGGCATATCTGTTAAATAGCTGAATGGTATGAGGATGTGTAAAACATTGTTCGTTTAAACCATGCATAGTTTTAAATAAGTGCTTGGGTTTTACGGTAGCAATGGCTTTGGCAATAGGCGCTTGCAGCAAGGTTTGAAACTCGTGCAAAGAATAATGAAGAAATATATTGGCTACATGTTGATACAATTCGTTGGCTTCTTGCAAGTAACGCTGTACCGTAGTAGCATTTTCTCCAAGTTGGGTAGCCAATTCCTGAGCAAACAAAGCATTGTTGGCATAGGCATTGATAACTGTACCATCTTCATAAAAATATTTACAAGAAATAGGTAGTGTTTGATACTGAAAATAAGGTTCTATGGGTTCGTTGGCCAATGCAAAAAGGGCTTCAATATTGGCAGGTTCAGTAAACAAACTAGGACCGGCATCAAAAGAATAGCCATCCTGCTCAAAATGGGTCAACTTGCCTCCGGGATAATTGTTTTTTTCGTATATAGTTACTTCAAAACCTTGTACTGCCAATCTGATGGCACAGGCTAATCCGGCTACACCAGACCCAATAATTATGGCTTTTGGGGGATTTGCCATATTTATTGAAATAGATTTTGTTGATGCAAATAAGCCTTCACCTTTGGAAATGCAATCAAAAACCACGCAGTGTATTTATTGGGTGTAGTGGCTATTTCTTCCTCAATTAAAGATACATTTTTGTAACAGTAAGTAGCCACTTCTAAAGGGTCGGGTAAAATAGTTCCCTCATATTGGCCTACGAAAACGTGATCAAATTCGTATTCTGTAAGCCCGTTGTCAAATGCAGCCTTGTAGGTAAAAGTGAATGCTTTTTGTAGCGGTGTTACAAAGCCCATTTCTTCAAACAAACGGCGCTCGGCTGCATCTGTCACCGACTCGTTTGGGCGTGGATGACTACAACAAGCGTTTGTGTAGAGGCCGCCACTATGGTATTTAGTAAGTGCCCGCTGTTGCAATAACATTTCTCCTTGCTCATTGAAAATGAAAATACTAAACGCTCGGTGCAACAATGCTTGTTCATGGGCAGCCATTTTTTCCATGGTGCCAATTGGCTCATCGCGTTCATTTACCAAAACCACTTCTTCGAGCAGGAGCATACAAATTAGTTAAAAATTATAATAAATTTAATTGACTACGAATGCCTGCCTTTGCAATGATAAAGGCTTTGCCATAATCCGGTATTCGTATTCTTTGCTCTAAGATACGTTGGGGCTGAACTTGTTTTATTTTTTTAAATAGCGAAACATAGTATTTATATGCCACATACACGCCAAATCTTGCTTTCATGGGCAATTGTATGATACCAGAATAAGCATCATCAAAATCGCGTTGAATATCGGATTCAATATTTTTCTTATCAGCGTAAGTAAAGTTTTTAAAATCGCAGCCCGGAAAATACATTCTATCCAACCCTTCAAAATCGGCTTTAATATCGCGCAGAAAGTTCACTTTTTGAAAAGCAGCACCTAAACTTCTTGCCGCAGGCTTTAGCTTTTCATACATATTGTTGTTGCCTTCACAAAAAACTTGCAAGCACATGAGGCCTACTACTTCGGCACTGCCATAAATGTATTGCTCATATATTTGGTTATTGTACTGCTGTTTAGACAAATCCATTTCCATACTATACAAAAAAGCATCAATCAACTCTTTTTGAATTTGGTATTGATTGACCGTTAGTTGAAAACTGTGTAAAATGGGATTCAGGCTTATTTTTCTTTCAATAGCTTCGTAGGTTTGTGCTTTGAACTCAGCAAGCAAAGTAGGTTTGTCGTATTCATGAAAAGTATCCACAATTTCGTCGGCAAAGCGAACAAAACCATAAATATTATTGATAGGTGTTCGTAAATCGTGGTGCAACAATTTGATGGCGCTGGAAAAGGATGTGCTATAAGTAGCCGTAGTGATACGACTGCATTCTTGGCTTACCTGATGAAACAATTGCATCATACTTGTTGAAAATTGATTTTATGAAGAAGGTTTAAGTTTATAACAAGCAAACAGTAAAAAAGATGCACAAACCCCAAAAAAAGATAGCCAACAGTTACAATCAGTTACCAAACTGCTTTACAACTTGTGCAGACACTACCTCGCCACTGATTAAACTTGGCGGAACGCCCGGTCCTGGAACAGTAAGCTGACCCGTATAAAACAAATTGGGCACTTTTTTACTCTTGCAGGAAGGCTTTAAAATGGCAGTTTGCAAAAGCGTATTGGCTAGTCCGTAAGCGTTGCCTTTAAATGCATGATAATCATTGATAAAGTCGCTGTGGGCATATGTTTTCTTGTACACAATGTGCGGTAAAATGCTTTGTTGGAGTCTGTTTTCGAGTCGAGTAATGATGTTTTGAAAATATTTTTCTCTCAATTCCTCCGTATCGTTTTGCAAGCCTGCTGCAACGGGAATAAGTAAAAATAAGTTTTCGCATCCTTCAGGAGCGGCCGTAGGGTCGGTAACCGAGGTGGCACTAACATAAAACAAGGGATTAGAAGGCCACTTTTGGGTAGTGTAAATTTCCTCGCCATGAACTGCAAAAGAGGTATCGAAAAATAGTGAATGGTGTTGTATGCCCGTTAATTTTTTATTGAGACCCACATAGTACAATAGCGCACTCGGTGCCATAACTCTGCTGTTCCAATAATCAGGCGTATATGATTGTAAGTTTTGTGGCAACAATTTGGTTTCAATGTGGTGATAATCGGCACTTGCAATTACCACATCGGCCGAAAACACCAATGGTTTGGATATTCCATCGTTGTGGGTAGGTGTGGTTACAACTGTTTTAATTTTGCTGTGTACCAATCCTAGTTGCGTAACTGACTGGTTAAAATGAAATTGAACCCCCAACTCTACTGCCAAGCGATGCATAGAGGCTACAATTTGATACATGCCACCTTTAGGATACCAAGTACCACCAACAATATCTGCATAATTCATTAAACTGTATAAGGCCGGTGTATTTTGTGGCAAAGCCCCTAAAAACAAGACAGGAAACTCTAATAGCTGTTTTAAATGAGGGTGTTTAAACAGTTTGCCTACGTGTTTGCTGATAGATCTGAACACATCTAATTTAAATACACCTGCAATTAATGCGGGGTCTATAAACTCCAAAACACTTTGCCCCGGTTTGTGTACCAATTTTTGAATACCTACTTCGTATTTGTAAGCCGCCTCTTTAATAAAAGTATCCAATTGAGCGCCACTACCCGGTTCTAGCGTTTCAAACAGCGCTTTTAATGCGTTGTAATTGGCAGGAATAGGCATTTCTGTGTCGGGCCAATAAACGGTATAAGAAGGGTCTAAGCGTTCTAATGTATAATAGTCGCTGCGTTTTTTATGAAATTGTTCAAAAAAGCGGTCGAAAACATCGGGCATCCAATACCAACTTGGCCCCATATCGAACGTAAAACCATTTTCTTCTAACTTGCGTGCCCTGCCACCCGGTTGGTGGTGTTTTTCCACTACGGTAACATCCCAACCTGCCTTAGCCATAAAACAAGCGGTACTCATACCGGCAAATCCGGCGCCAATAACAACCACTTTTTTTTTGCTCATGAATAATGTGTAATTTTTTTTAATGCCTTTCTATTTGATTTTTTAGCAATTTACGGGCAAAGTGTATACGGCTTTTGATGGTACCGAGTGGTTCTTGCAGCATATCGGCAATTTCGTGGTATTTGTATCCATCAAAATACAATAAAAAAGGCTTCTTGAAAATATCGGGCAATTGGTAAATAGCCTCTTGCACCTCTTTCATATTGATTTTGGTGATGGCATCGTTGGCAACTGCACCTTGATTGAGGTTAAGTAAAAACTCGTTTGGTGTGCTGTCGAAAATGGTGTTTTGTTTGCTTTTTCTGCGGTAATTATTAATAAAAATGTTGCGCATGATGGTGTACAACCATGCTTTTACGTTGGTGCCAACATTGTATTTATCTTTATTGGCCAAGGCGCGATACAATGTTTCCTGAAACAAATCTTTCGCTTGTTCATTGTCCCTAGTAAGGGTAATAGCAAAAGGTTTTAAAAATTCAGCGTTGCTCAACAGTACTTCGGTAAAATTTGGAGTTGCCATAATTTCTGTTTAATAATTAACAATGTAAAACTAAACAAAACTATGATACCCGGCGCTTATTTTGTTTAATATTTTCTTAAAAAGATAAAACAAAACAATTACACTACCCACACTTTGTTTCCCTAACCCTAAATAGTGGTAATGTAATCCATGACTTCTGTTAAACTTCTCTTAAAGGCTACATTGGCGGGAGTGGGCTTTTTGTATCCTTGGGTTAAATGCCCCGAAACCAACACTTTAAAGTCGGGCAGGCGGCTATGCAATTGAGCCAAAAACTTGTCGAAATTAAAATTATTGGCAACGGAAGTAAGATGGCTGTATAAAAAATGAGGTTTTTTTAACCTTGCAACGTATTCTACATCTTTAATTGGCACGTTAGCACCTATGTACCAAACAATAGCACCACGACTTTTGAGCAAATAGTGCATGTATAGCAATCCCAACTCGTGGTATTCGCCTTCGGGCAAAAACAGTAAAAATGTTTTGTTGAGCTGCAAAATTGGTTGCATTTTGTCGATAGCCACAATCATTTTCTGCCGTACTATGTTGGTAACTAAGTGTTCTTGCGCCGGATTGATGTGATTAGACAACCAAAGAATACCAATGCGCTCCATGAAAGGGAAGATGATTTGCGGCATGGTTTTTTCAATTCCTTTTGTAGCAATGTATCCATCTAGCACTTCTGCAAAACGTTCCATTTCTAAATCTATCATATGGTGTATCAAATCGTTAATCACCTTTTCTTGGTGTGCTTGTGCTTGGCTTAACGACAAGATTTTTTCTCCCATTTCATCGGGCGACATACGGTTAATATGGGAAATTTTATATCCATATTTATTCAGCAAAGCTATGTTCAGAATGGTTTTCAACTCATCGCTACTATAATACCTGATATTGGTATCGGTACGTTGCGGATTTAAAAACGAATAACGTTGCTCCCAAATGCGGATGGTGTGCGCCTTAATGCCGCTTAAGTTTTCTAAATCTTTGATTGTAAAAGCATTCATAATGCAGAAGAAACAAGCTTTGTGTATAATTGTTCGGTAAAAAGTTAAACAAAAATAGGCATTATGTTTAAGTCAAGCATGACAATGCCTACAAACAAGAAATGCGCTTGAGCGATTTTACAACAGGAAGTGTTGGGGAAAGTAGGTTTGTGGTCACCAAAAGTACTTTTAATAATTTGGCCAAAACTGTATTTCGGTCAAAAAAAACGGCTGCTTTTAAAACAAAAGCAGCCGTTTTGAAAGTGGATAACCACTAATTTATCTGTTCGCATACATAGATGTGTAATATTTTTCGTAAGCACCACTTGTTATATTGTGTAGCCATTCGCCATTGTTCAAATACCAATCAATGGTTTCGGCTAAGCCTTGTTCAAAAGTAACGCTTGGATACCAACCTAATTCTTTATTGAGTTTAGTGGCATCAATAGCATATCTACGGTCGTGCCCCGGACGGTCTTTTACGTAAGTAATCAATTGTTCACTCTCGCCAACAGCACGGCCAAGCTTTTCGTCCATCAGTTTGCACAACAATTTTACCAAATCAATATTTTTCCATTCGTTGAATCCGCCAATGTTGTAGGTGTCGTTTATTTGGCCTTTGTGAAAAATAACATCAATAGCGGTGGCGTGGTCTTTTACAAACAACCAATCGCGGGTATATTTTCCGTCGCCATACACGGGCAATGGTTTTTTGTGGATGATGTTATTGATGAATAAAGGAATCAGTTTTTCGGGAAAATGATAAGGGCCATAATTGTTGGAACAATTAGATATAACGGTATGCATGTGGTACGTTTCGGCATATGCCCTCACAAAATGGTCCGAAGCTGCTTTGCTTGCAGAATAAGGTGAGTTGGGGTGGTAAGGAGTGGTTTCGGTAAAAAATCCCTCGTCGCCTAGGGCACCATATACTTCGTCGGTAGAAATGTGGTAAAATAAATGTTTATCCAACTCGTTGGCCCAATGTGTTTTGGCTACATTGAGTAAGTTTACCGTGCCCACAATATTGGTGTATACAAAATCGAGTGGCGAAGTGATAGAACGGTCCACATGACTTTCGGCGGCAAGATGCACTACATCGGTTATTTGGTGCTGTTGAAACACTTGGGTTAAAGCTGCTACATCGAGCAAATTTACTTTTTCGAAGCGGTAATTAGGGCTGTTTTCAATGTCTTTTAAATTTTCCAGATTACCTGCATAGGTTAATGCATCTAAATTAACAATGGTATAATTGGGGTATTTGGTAACAAACAGCCTTACCACATGGCTACCAATAAAGCCTGCGCCACCTGTAATTAAAATATTTTTCATATATCGGGTCATTAATGATTCAAAGTAAAAGATTTTTACAATAGCTTTTCATGTTTTACGGAATAAGGGCTTATTTAGTAGCTGATTCAAATATTTTTTTTGGAATGTTCCCTTTTTTCGGCCTATATCAACTAAAGCAATGGGCCATTTTTAGGTAAAAAAAAAGAGCATACGAAGCATTTGCGTTAGGGACTGACGCGGTTACCCCACAGCCGACATCCTGAAAGGTGGCGGCGAGGAGTAAAAGCAAAAGGCCCGACCCGAAGGGGAACGCCCAAGTAAAAGCAATGCCCATATAAGCCGAACCAAGGTATACAATGGAATAGTTTGCTCATTTCAGCAAATACCCGTTAATTTAGCAACAAATTTTTTCGGCTTTCTACAGAGCTAGTTTAAGATTCATTGCTTGAATGCCAGCAATTTTTGGCTGTAACTTCGTGGAATTTTGTACCATCGGTATCTACTTTGGCCATAAATTCGCTTCGTTTTGCTCAGCAAATGCTGTTTTATTCATGCCAAACCTAATTTAACAACGCACTAATTTTCAACCAGTTTTATCTTACGGATGACCATTTTACACATTATTACCGAACTGGATAAAATGTATGGTGCTCAACGACATGTAATTGAAGCCATCAACAACCATTTGAACAATGGCTACCACTGTATGGTGATAACGGGTAAAAAAGGGACAGTTTCGGCAATGATTGAGGCAATGGGCGTGAAGGTAGTTGCCATTAGCAGTATCAAAAACTCGTACAATATTGTGCATGATGCCTTGGCCATTCCTGCCCTCATTGGTGCAATAGAGCAATTAAACCCTTCGTTGGTGGTTTCTCATTCCTCCAAGGCTAGTGTAGTAGCTCGCATTGCGTGTGCTATCACCAAAACTCCCAATATTTTTACGGTACACGGATGGGCTTTTGAAAAAGGTGTTCCCCCATTGCAATACTATTTGGGAAAAATTACCGAGCAATTATTGAAGCCACTAACCGACCAATATTATTGTGTTTCGGCCTATACGGCAGCTTACGGCATTGAACAACTAAGCTTAGATACCAACAAAGTACACATATGCCCCAATTTGCATGTTCCTGCATTGACCCACAGATTTGTTCCTAAACCGCTCAGTAACAATGTATTGATGGTGGCCGAATTTAGGCGACAAAAAGATCATGTAACAGCCATTTTAGCTATTGAACACTTGGTATATGTACAGCAAATGAAGCATTTGCACTTTACTTTTGTGGGCGACGGAAAGCGGCGTCAGGCCATGGAACTACTTATTGCCGAAAAACAACTCGGCAATTATATAACTATTGCCGGCGAAACAAATGAAATAGATGCTTACTATGCTGCCTGCGACTTGGTTATTTTACCCTCCTTGTATGAAGGCTTGCCGATATCGCTAATAGAAGCCTTGCGAGAAGGGAAGCCGATTATTGCCTCCGATGTAGGCGGGATCAACGAAATAGTGCAGCCGGGAATAAACGGTTTTTTAACCGAAGTGGGAAATTATGAACAATTGGCAACCCAAATAGTTACTTGCTACAATGAATTGCTTTTGCATCAATTTGGCGCAAACAGTTGGCACATTTACCAAGAAAAGTATGATTATCAGACCATTGTGCAACAAATGAATGCTATTTTGCACAAGGCAATACGCCTCTCGAAATATGCTTAACACTCAAGCACCACTAAGACAAAACTTTATCAATTGGTTCTTATACCGTTGTTTGTTGAATTAAAATAGTTTTGTTGTTTGGTTGATTGAAGTATTGGAAATACAAACAGAAGAGTTTTGATTTTTTTAGTGTACGCTTAAGCTATTGTATATGCTACCTACTTATTTTGTATTGGTGTACTTGTTGCTTTTTTTAGGCATCGCCTATTGGCTACAGCGTAAGTGGCAATGGTTTTCGGCCATGCCTTTTGCCCTTATTGCAGGTGCTTTGGTACTAAAATACTTGGTGGGCTGTGGATATGGCTATTTGTTTTGGGCTGTTTATAAAGGAGACGACACTTGGCTATACCATCAATTATCGCTTACCGAATATGCCTTACTGAAGCAAAGTCCTATTGCATTTGTGCAAGATTTGTTTGTACATCCGTACCACGAAAGTCAGGCAGGCACCCTTTTTAACAGTCACCAATCGTTTTGGAAAGATTTACAATACAATTTGTTGTTAAAGCTGTTGGGCATATGCAATGTTGCAAGCCGAGGCAATTATTATATTAATGTACTTTTTTTTAATGCCATTACTTTTTGGGGGCATTACTATTTGTATGCTTTATTGGAGGCCATTTTTCCAAATAGTAAACGCGTGCTACTTGCTTGTATTTTTTTGTTTCCGCCGTTGTTGTTTTGGCAAAGTGGTATTCGTAAAGACGGTTTGGTATTTACGGCTTTGTGTGCTTGTTTGTACTATTGCTACCAATGGTGCGAAACCAAAGGCAATTGGCAGCATGCGTTAAAGGCTTTGTTGTTTTTTGTAGGACTTTTTTTGGTGCGCAATTTTGTTGCATTATCGTTGCTACCTGCACTTTTGGCTTACTTTATTTGTACAAAAGGCCAAGTAAAAGCCACGGGATGGGTTTTTGGAATTGTTTTCACCATATCTGCGGGGGTATTTTTTGCATCTACTTTGGGACCCGAAGCATGGAATTTGCCAAAGAAAATGGCGGAGCGGCAGGAAAAATTTTTAGAACTGCAAGGCGGGTCGTACATGCCTATAGATAACCTTGCTCCTACTATTGGCAGCTACGTACGTACTTTTCCAACAGCGTGGAACCATGTTTGGCTACGCCCCTACCTTACAGAAGGCAGAAGTGCCTTATTGTTATTTGCGGCTTTGGAAACATGGGGCACATTGGCCTTGTTACTGCTGAGTTTGTGGTGGTGGCGCAATTGGTGGACGGCTTTGCGCATGCCTGCTGTGGCAATGTTGTTAAGTATTGTACTACTCAATTATACCATGATAGGCTATACAGTACCCTTTGCAGGCGCAATTGTTCGGTATCGGGTGGTGTTTGAAGTGGTGTTAGTTTGTTTGGGAATTACCCTCATTGGTGAAAGTAAATGGCGTGCGCCCACTCATCGCAATACAACTTTATAAACCCATTTCAACATTGTTAAAGGCACCAAACGCCAAGGTGTTCTAAACAAAACGAGTAAAATATATTGCTTGCCATCAATTAATTTTTCTCGGTGTATTTTATTGAAATAAGTCAACTCTTTTTTTAAATAGGCCAAGCCATGTCGTCGAGTAATTGCATTGTCGCCTATTCTAAAATGCAGCAATACCTCGTTCATATTTTCAATTTGGTATCCTGCTTTCAATAAACGCAGCCACAAGTAATAGTCTTCGAATAAGGGTACTTCTTGATAGGAACCAACCGCTTGTACGGCACTTTTTCGAAACATGACAGACGGATGATTCAATGGATTGCGATAACGTGCAAATTTGAGAACCTCTTTGTAAGTAGCAGGAACTTTCTTAATTCTTCCGAGGTCGTGAGGTTGGTGTGTAAATTCTTCAATATTGGAACCAAGGGCCGACAAATAGGGTCTTTCTTGCAAAAAAAGGGTTTGTTTTTCAAAGCGTTGTGCCGCTGCAATATCATCACTATCCATTCGTGCTATCCAATCGTGCGTGCATGCTTCTATACCGCGTTTTAATGCCTCGCCCAATCCTACATTTTGTTGAAGTACCAGTACTTTAATACAAGGATATTGGCGCTCAAACATGTCAATTAATTCATCTAAGGCATTTGTTAGAGGACCGTCTTTTACAATTACTACCTCATTTGGCAACAACGTTTGGTGTAGTAATATGCTCTCTAATGCCTCTGCTAGTTTAGCCGGAGTTTCTTTATGATAAACGGAAAGTAAAACGGAAAATGGAATCATATGAATAATCGGTTACCCGTTCGAAGCTAATGGTACATAATATAATAAAAATCAATTTTATTATATAGCAATTGCCAAATGTTGCCAAATATAGAGAAACCTTTTGTTTAATTTGCCATTTAGCTGCTCAAACCTATATTAATCTATGAATATAAATCGCTTTTATGACATATTGATTTGCTAGGCTTCGGATGCAACAATACGAGATGCGTACACCCGGTTTGTAGTATTAAGCCAAACGTAACCAACTTGGAGGTGTGATATCGTTGGTATTGATAATGGGATTTTGAAGCCACTTTTTGGGTGCAACCACTTTTTTGTTAGCTGCATTACCCAAATAAGCGGCCCACCAAGCAAAAGAACTGTTTGAAATAATAAAATGTTTGCATTTTTGCATCAATTCAAAATGATTACGAGCCTTTTCGCCGGCTAGTTCTGCCGCTACAAATACCGTAGGGTATTCAAACGACAAATGTTGACTGCACCAATGTACATCGTCTGAAAAAACAAATAGTTGTAAATTATTTTCCGTTTTAGCCAAATGGGCTACTGCGGCTAAATAATATTCCATAGATACCGATCCATGAAATGTATGGTTCACAAAATCGCCCCTTCGAACATGCAATGCAACACTATTGGTTTCTTCAATTTGTTGTAACAAAGGATAACAAGCATAGTCGATAGGTGTTTTGAAACTAAAATCGGTACGCATTTGCGGAAACATATCCTCAAAATAACGGTAACTTTGAAAGTACCCTACACAATAGGCGTTATGAGGTATCTGTGCAATTCGATCATCGTATTGAAAAAATGGCTCTATGTATTTACGTCTAATTTTGCCGGTTAATTGTTGTCGTTTTAATTGTGCATACAAGCGTAGCTTATCTGTATACACTTGCTTTGCTGTCCAGGCCACATCGGGCTGATAAAAATTTTCCTCTATATTGAAGATAGACAAATCATAATCGCGAAAAGTGAAATTTTTTCTAGGCGTTCTATTGAGCAAATATCGCCTATCCAACTGAAAACCAACGCCCTTTTGCAAGGCGAGTGACTTAATAAACGCATATTGAAACAATTGGTTGCCCAATCCCCCTTGTAATCGTACAGTTAACATACTTGCTATAGGTTCGTTAATTTAAAAATATTGCACCCAAATTCTTCTAACCAATGCCAACAATTTGTACCAAACCGGCAAATAAGCTAATTTCCTTGACAACTGCAATACGGTTTGTGTTTCTTTATCCAACTGTTCCCACCAAGTATTGTTTTGAAACAAAGCATAGCGTTTAATCAACTCTGTAAAATACAAACTATCTACTAAAGAAAACTTGTTGGAGTGAAACAAATGATAGCGATTATAGGCATAAATATTTTCTTCAACTTTTCTTATTCCATTAGTGGTATTTGTAACTTGTAGTGCCGAACCGGCAGTGATAGATACCAACGGCTCTTGAATAAATCCAATCTTCCGAAATTGGCGTAACACATCTATGTAAAATATCACATCTACCATCCAATGTGTTTTTTCATCGAATAAAATATGGTGTACAACCTCTTTGTGTAGCATAGTTACACTTGGTGCACCTATTACATTCATCAACAGCAACTTACTAGGGAACTGTTCAATTTTAGCTACTAACTTAGTAGATAGTTTACTTTCTATCTTTTTTCCCGAAAAGTCGTTGTAATGTTTGGAAAACCAAAATAAAATATCAGGCTGTTGTTCAAAAGCATTAACAAAAGTAGCTATTGCATTGGTATGCGTAAAGTAGTCATCGTGGTGCAATATTTTTATTAAATCGCCACTTGCTTTTTTGATGGCCGCATTCCAGTTAGCCGGCGAACCTAGCGGCTGCTCGTTTTTGTAATACAAAATACGACTGTCCTGAAAAGCTTCCACCACTTCTTGCAACTGATTGGTATTACTATCGTCGGTTACTACAATTTCAATATTGGTATAAGTTTGATTTACAATAGATTGTAAACAACGGTGTAGTAAATGAGGATAATTGTACGCAGGTATGCATACCGAAACCTTATAGCTATTTTGGGAAGCAGTCATACAGTAAATCAATACAGGTTTTTTAAAAGTACAAACAACTTACCTGCAATGAACAACAATAGTAGTATTGCTGTAACTATACAAATATAGATGCTTAAGCCCCAATACAAAAATGCACCTAACAATACAACCAACAAGCCTACTAGTGCAATAGCAGGCTGCAACAAATACTTTACTAAGTAGCCGTACCAATAAAAACTGACCACCAACATGACCATTTGCATTACCGCTATTGTTAGTAAAGCCGTATGCACAGAAAGGCGGTGGGTGAAAAACAAAAACACATACATGCTTAGCACGGTTATGAGCCCCACAGCATTGCAAATTAAGTACTGCTTGGGTTTTTGTTGTAAAACGCCACACACCACAAACAAATTTTCCAAACAGTAAAGCACAAAAACGGATGCGGCTAATATATTCAGCTTGGCATCAAAGTAAAAACTAGTTGGATAGAAGAGTTTGTAAAAAAATTGACCAAAAAAGTAAAAAATAATCCCCGCAGCCATCATGTAAATGATTACCACAAAATAGTCTGTAAAAAAGCTTTTTGCATCCATCAGGTGCGCTTTAGGTGCAAATAAACCATAACTGATAGCAACAGGAGCTACCAATGTAGCAAATATGTTGTAATAGCTTGCATACACGCCCACCGAGTGGGCATTTACCAAAAAGGTAAGGACCACAATGCCAGAAGTATAATTGAAGTTATTGAGCAAAAAACCATAAAAATAAACGGATGTATGCTTTACAATACCTGAGTGTTGTATTTTTTTAATACTGAACCTCCGTAAAGGCCACTGTAAACCACTTTTTCGTTGTACCCAAAAAAGAACAATGCCAAAGCTAACAACAGTGTTGAGGGTATACGATACAAAAGTTAACCAAAAAGGGGCGTGTAACCAATACAATACATAGAAAAAGGAAATATTGAGTACAGAAAAAAGGAGTTGTCTGTATCCGGCCATATCGGGAAAATACATTCCCCTGCAAATCCATTCGGGATTGATGAAAGACAACAGTATTAGTAAAGCTCCTGTATAATACAAAGGCTGTTTTGCACCTACAATACAAAATAAAATATATAAAATGGTGAATACTACAGATAAAATGCATTTAAATGCAACTACATTGTTTACAAATTCGTTTTGCTCGTGTAAAGAAGTTTTTTGGGCAAGTAATTGGGCTCCGTAGGCATTAAATCCCCAATCGGTAATTAAATTGATGATAAATACAATTGACAGCATGCCTGAAAAAATACCAAACACCTCTACACCAAGATGTTTGGCGAGTATGAAATTGGTAAACACTGCTGTAAAAGAAGCAACTATCCGTACAAAAAAAGGAATAATGGATTTCAAAAGATGTTACTAATATTTATAAATTAAAGGACTATCATTAAGTGCTAAGCAATTCAAAACCTACATTTGGGTATCCTGCATCAACAATTTAGAAACGCTAATCCAAAATAACATAGATGGTAAAGCCGACTCTAAAGATGTACTCATGAAAGATTCCAAAAAGAAAAAAACCAGTAAAAAAGCTGGAAATGCCACTCCCGGCATCCTAAATGACCTAAAAATCTTTGTTAAAAGAAAAACTTGAAACATTAAATACCCTGAACCAAAAACGACCCCACACTCTAATAAAATTTTTAAATAATAACTCTCCGCCACAAGAATATCGTCTACTGAAGT
>JACCDS011733681.1_pt1 | contig 18337 bp, 15 predicted proteins | sample 7446441 | NCBI WGS metagenome assembly JACCDS01 (sample SAMN15323445, study PRJNA562643) | freshwater metagenome | isolation source: river surface water | place: USA:Blue River Watershed | collected 2017-08-17
CGAGCGATCGTCTCCGCGTCCAGCTCGGTGTTTTCGATGAGCGCCCGCGCGGCCGACAGGGCGTAGTTGCCGCCTGAGCCGACGGCGGCCACGCCATGCTCGGGCTCCAGCACGTCGCCGTTGCCGGTAATGACCAGGGTAGATTCGCGGTCGGCCACCAGCAGCATGGCCTCGAGCCGGCGCAGCATGCGGTCGGTACGCCAGTCTTTGGCCAGTTCAACCGAAGCGCGCAGCAGGTTGCCCTGATGAGTCTCGAGCTTGGACTCGAAGCGCTCGATCAGGGTGAAAGCGTCGGCGGTGCCGCCGGCAAAGCCGGCCAGTACCCTGCCGTGGAAGAGCTTGCGCACCTTGCGCGCGCTGCCCTTCATGACGACGTTGCCGAGGGTGACTTGCCCGTCGCCGCCGAGCGCTACCTGCGCGCCGCGACGGACGGAGAGAATGGTGGTGCCGTGAAATTGTTCCATGTGATTGCGATCCGGGCGCCCGCCGGGCCGGCGCCGGTGGCGCGGCCGCTCAGGGCTTGCGATTGACGATCCTCAGACGGTCTGTGCCGCCGACCAGTTGCAGCAGCGTTGACACGAGGTGGGACAGGTCGCGCCATTCTACCGGTTTGCCGTCGGCGAGGCGTGCCAGCCCGGCCAGCAAGGGTGTGGCCGCATTGAATTCGATGAGTTGCAGGCGGCTGCAATCAAGCACGATGGCGGATTGCCGTGCAGCCGGCTCGCGCAATGATTCCAGCAGGGCATCAACCGGATAAATGATCTCGGCCGGCAGGACCAGCGTGTCGGCGCCGCAGGTGACCGTCGCAGGTGGCGGCAGCAAGGGGGCGGGCGGGGAAACTTCGTTTGCAATGCTGTAGGCAATGCTGGCTTCATCGTGCGCATGGGCGTCGCCACCGGCGCGCAGCAGCTCGAGCAGCAGGCGCCAGCCGTTGTGACGGGGGGACGACGCGCCGCTCTCGCCCTCGGCGGCCGCATCGAGTTGTGCGCGCAGCCGCGCGGTCAGTGTCGCAGACGGCAGCAAGCCGACCTGGCGCCCGTCGGCCAGCCACCGCTCAAGCATCTCAAGCAGCAGCCCGCAGCCGTCGTCATCGACTTCGGTGACACCGTTCAGATCGATGCGGAAGGCCCGTTGTGCCCGGCTCATGTGCGCGAGCTGGCCCAGCGCCGGTGCGGCGCTGCTGCTGAGCTTGCCCCGGTAGGTGAACAGGGCGGGACTGACGACGGTGGCCGACGGCTCTGGCAGGCTGCCACGCCATTGGGGCGGCGAGGTTTCGAAGCGCTCTGCGTAGCGCAGCGCGAGCTCTTCGAACTGTGCCTGACTGCCGGCAGCGCATGCCAGTTCGAGCAGCATCATCCATGCAAGTGGTTCGTGTGCGCTGGCGCTGCGCTGAGCGACAGAGTCCAGCAGCAGGTCTCTGGCCGCCGCGGGCTGGCGGCTGGCGTACAGCAGGCTGGCTTCGTCGATGCGCTGGCGCAGCAGCGTATCTGGCGTGCCTTGCGCGGTGGCGCTGCCGGCGTTGAGTTCGGCGCAGATTTCGGACTCGATCGCATCGATTTTGCGCGCAGTATCCTCGTCCGTCGCGGCACTGCGCGGCGGCGTCTGGCGTACATGGTGTAACGGAGGCGTGGTCGACTTGCCGAACAGATGGAGGAATTTCACATGGGGCCTGCCGCCGTGGGAGTGGAACGATGGGCGTGACATTAACGGTTCGCGCGTGATTTGCCTGTGGGCGCAGAGCGTCGGCTCGCGGTCGGCCCGTAGCGGTGACCGGTTGTCGGGTTCATGCGTGGCATGAACCCGACAGGTGCCCGTGCAGGCGGTGGCGGCGGTAAGGGGCCGCCGCCACCGGCCTCGGTCAGAAGCGCGCGCGCACGCCGATCATCAGGTTACGTCCGGCTTGCGGTACATAATCTTTCAGCAGTGACGTGGACAGCCGGATCTCCTCGTTCAGCAGGTTGCGTGCGAGCAGGAACCACGTCAGGTCGGTCGTGCCGAAACGCTGTACGCGGGAAATGCTGGCATCGACGCGGGTGTAGCCACGGGTGACGGTTTCATCGGAGATATCGGGGCTGGCAATGCGGTTTTGCGCGCTCGCATGTAGTACGGTCAGTGACGAGCGCCATAGCGGATCCTGATAGCCGATCGTGACGCCGGTGCGGGTCGCCGGTTGCAGCGGCAGGTTGCCGAGTCCGTCGAGCCGTCCGCGCGAGCTGTCGGTGAAAACGCGGCCGTACCAGCCCTGTTCGTACAGGTTGTAGCTGAGATCAGCTTCATAGCCGCGCAGGGTGGCATCGCCCTGGCGGAAGCTGCGCTCGCGCACGGCGTCGCAAACGCCGTCGGCGGGCAGGCCGGTTTCTTCGCAGACATCGCCGCCCAGCGCGCCGTAAATGAAATCCTTGACCTTGTTCTGGAACAGGTTGGCTTTCCAGCGCAGGCGGTCGGTGGTCTTTTGCAGCGACAGTTCGAGGTTGTTCGAGGTTTCCTTGCGCAGGCCGGCGTCACCCTTGTCGAAGGTCTCGGTCGGATGATGCATGCCGCCCGAATACAGTTCCTCGGCGTTCGGAGCGCGCTGGGCGATGGAGCCGGTCGCGCCCAGCGCATAGCCGGGCGTGAAGCTCCACAGCGCCCCGAGCGAGCCTGACGCCAGCGAGAAGTCACGCGCGCGGTTACCCTCCGGGCGGCGATCGGCCTGCTCGATGCGCAGGCCGGCACTGACGCGTACATCGCCGAAATCCTTTTCTTCGACCGCGAAGGCGGCCAGCGATGACGAGCGCGTAAGCGGCACCGTCGGCGCCACTGACGGGTCTTCGACATTCAGCGCCCGTACGGTGGCATTGTCGGTCTGCACCCCCAGCTTGCCGCGCCAGCCCGCCAGCGGCAGGTGGCTCAGTTCCCAGCGCGATTCGAGCGATCGGTTGGTGAATTTCACATGGGGATCGCGGCCATCTTCGAGCTCGGTGTGCTGGTAGTCGTTGTGGCCGAGCTTGACGCGCAATGCGCCGAAGCCCGGTAGCGGCGCCTTGACCAGGCTGTCGACATCGAAGCGGAATTGCGAGAGATCGATCTTGGCGTTTTCATCACGGCCGTGGATGCCGTACAGGCGGTCGGTCTGCCCGATCGAGGCGCCGATGTGACCCCATGACTCCACCAGCGACGCGCCGAAGCCGAGGTTGTCTTCGCGGTTGCCCGAGAAGGACAGCTTGCCGGTATCGCCGCTGCCATCGACCGAGCTGTTGCCCGGGATGCGGTAGTCGCCGGCGCGCAGCAGGCTGCCGTCGACATGCAGCCCGATCTTGCCGGCGGAGCGGTCGGCGCTGAACGCGAACAGGCTGCTGCCGTCGACACTGCCGGCGCGTAGTTCGGCTTCGCCGGTTGGCTGGGCTTCGAGCTGGGTCGGGATGCGGCCATTGACGATGTTGACGGCGCCGCCGATCGCGCCGGAACCGTACAGCAGCGTGGCCGGTCCGCGCAGGATCTCGACCTGCTGCGCGCTGAGCGAGCTGGGTCCGATCGCATGGTCATTTGAAATGGCCGACAGGTCGCCGCTGCCCATGCCGTTCTGCAGGATTTTGATGCGCGGACCCTCGAGTCCGCGGATGATGGGCCGCGATGCGCCGGCACTGAAGCCCGATGCATTCACGCCCGGTTCGCGCATCAGCGTCTCGCCGAGCGAGCCGCCGAGCTTGTCGCGCAGCTCGTCGCCGGACAGCACGCGTGCCGGGGTCAGGATGGTTTGGCCTTCGCTGGCACCGAACGGGTCGGCGGTCACTATCACGGGGGCGAGGGTTTTGCTGGTTTCTTGCGCGAGCGCGCTGGCCGACAGGGCGCACAGTACCGCGCTGGCAAGCACGGGCTGATGGAAAGCCATGGGGTGTCTCCACGAATGATGAACATGAACCGTTGCCGGCGGTATGCAGGCAGCGGGCTGATGCAGGGGATCAGGCGTTCAGGGGTGGAGCGCGTGTACTGAAGTGCGCGGTAAAGAGCCGGTGCCAGCCGGTACGCAAGGGCAGCGTGACCGGACCGTTTGCCAGCGTCGCGAATGCGGGGACGAAGTCTGCCATCGGCACACCGGCGCCGAGCGTTGCCGCATCGACCGACGCGCAGGCGCCCGGAGATTTCTGATGCCCGGCCGGACTGCCGGGCTCGGCCGTAGTTTTGGCGATTTTCAGGCCGAACTCGGGTTGCGCGTTTCCGCCGTGCGCGATCGCGTGGCCGTAGCCCAGCCACTGCGTGAACAGCAGGCTCAGCATCAGCAGTAAGGCCAGCCAGGGCTGGCGACGATCGCGACGTGACAGGGGCGGCATCATCCGGCCGGGTGGGGAAAAGTTGTTCTCAGGTAAACGATGTTAGCCCAAAAACAAAGCCCCCGACAATTGGCGGGGGCTGTTCTAGCGGAGGCGCGGAAAGCGATGTTCAGTCGCCGTACAGCTTCTGCTTCAGTTCGCGCCGCTGCTGCGCTTCCAGCGACAGTGTGGCTGTCGGGCGCGCGAGCAGGCGCGGAATGCCTATCGGTTCGCCGGTCTCCTCGCACCAGCCGTAGTCGCCGGATTCAATCGACTGCAGCGACTGCTGTACTTTCTTGAGCAGCTTGCGCTCGCGGTCGCGGGTGCGCAATTCGAGTGCGTGCTCTTCTTCGATCGTCGCGCGATCGGCAGGATCCGGAACCAGTACGGTTTCGCGCAGATGCTCGGTCGTCTCGTCGGCGTTCTTGAGCAGGTCTTTCTCGAGCTGCTGCAGGCGCGCCTTGAAGAACGCGAGTTGCACCGGGTTCATGTAATCCTTCTCGTCCATCGCGAGGATCTGTTCCTCGGTGAGGAGGGCGCCGTCTGTGACGGTCGACTTCGAAGTCTTGGAGTTGGTTGCCACGTCGCTAGCTTTCGTAACTACGAATCGGTGAATTTTACCCGCGGGTCTTGCGCCGGCCTTGTGGCCGCGCAGCCCGCCAAACCCGGCTTCCGGAGGAAGCGGCCCGCCCAGGTCTGGTTTCGGGGTCTGGCTTTAACCGGCGGCTATTGTAATCGCATTGTCCGCCCGCCCGGCAAGCTTTGCATGATTTTTAATGCATTTTCGGACGCGGAATCGGGTTTGGTCTTGTAGCGGCGGGACTGTTAAAAAAACCCATAAAAAGTTTTTAATCTTGTATCGGTCTGGCGGCTGCCGGCTCGAGGCACTGCGTCAGTCCGTCGATAAACACGTCTTTCGGCAGGTTCTGGCCGATGAAAACTATCTTGCTGCCGCGCGCCTCGCCGTCCGGCCATGGCGCACCAAGGTCGCTGCCCATGGTCTGGTGTACGCCCTGGAAAATCACCTTGCGCGACGCGCCATGCAGCCACAATACGCCCTTGTAGCGCAGCATGCTCGGTCCGTACACCTGAATCAGGCTGCCGATGAACTCTTCCAGTCGCGCCGGGTTGAACGGGCGGTCGCTGCGGAAGACGAAAGCGGCGATCTCATCGGTGTGGCCACCCGCAGCGTGGTGATGGGCGTGCGCATGATGGTGGTGGTGATGGTCATGCTCGCCATGATGATGGTCGCAGTGCTCATCGCATTCATGCGCATGATCGTCGCCCTGCAGGAAATCCGGATCGATCTCGAGACGGTCGTTCAGGTTGAACCCGCGAATGTCGAGGATCTCGGCGATCGGCGTTACGCCGAAATTTGCGCGCCCGATCGGCGCGCGCGGATTGATACGCTTGAGCCGTGCTTCCAGTGCTGCGATCGTGTCGCCATCGACCAGATCAGTCTTTGACAGCAGCAGGCGGTCAGCAAAACCGACCTGGCGCTGTGCTTCTTCGAAGCGGTCGAGCTGCTGCATCGCGTTGCTGGCGTCTATCACCGTGATCACGCCGTCAAGCAGGTAGGAAGTACCTACGTCCTCGTCCATGAAGAAGGTCTGCGCCACCGGGCCGGGATTCGCGAGACCCGTGGTCTCGATCACCACGCGGTCGAACTGCAGTGTGCCATCGCGCCGCTTTTGCGCCAGCTGGCCGAGCGCAACGATCAGGTCGCCACGCACCGTGCAGCAGACGCAGCCATTACTCATTTCGACGATCTGCTCGTTGCTGTCGCGGACCAGAATCTCGTGGTCGATGTTTTCCTCGCCGAATTCGTTCTCGATGACGGCGATCTTCATCCCGTGCTCTTCGTTCAGGATGCGATTGAGCAGCGTGGTTTTGCCGGCGCCGAGGAAGCCGGTGAGGATGGTGGCGGGTATCAGGGACATGGAAGTGCGGTTCGGTTCAACTTGGGTCACATGGGGACAGGGCGGCAGTTTTCAAGCGTCGCCGCCCTGCTTTTTCGCGCGCGGGTGCGCTGCATCGTAAACCTGCGCGAGGCGCTGGAAATCCAGCGAAGTATAGACCTGGGTGGATGCGATCGATGCGTGCCCGAGCATTTCCTGTACTGCGCGTAAATCGCCGGATGATTGCAGCAGGTGCGATGCAAAAGAATGCCGGAGCATGTGCGGATGCACGTCGGCCGGAATGCCCAGCGCCTGCGCGTGTGCCTTGATCCGTTTTTGCACCTCGCGCGGTGAAATTCGGTGCCCGCGCGCAGACAGGAAAAGGGCGTGTGCATCCGCAGCCGGTGCCGGCCGAGCCAGGGTCGCGCGCATGGCCAGCCAGTCGCGCAGGGCGGCGATGGCCGCTGTGCCGACCGGCACGCTGCGTCGCTTGCTGCCTTTGCCGGTCACGATCACCTCGGCAGCGTCGAAATCGATCCAGCCCAGTGATTCATGGCCGTCCGCTTTCACGTGATGAAGGTCCAGCCCCGTCAGCTCCGATATGCGCAGTCCGCTCGAATACAGCAGCTCGAAGATCGCCTTGTTGCAGAGCGCGCGGGCAGACTGCTGATCTGCGACGGGCGCGCTGCCAGAAACCAGTTTTACCGCATCGTCGACGCCCAGTGCCTTGGGCAGGGGCTTCGCACGTCGCGGCGGCCTGACGCCATCGACCGGATTCGCCGGCATTCCCTGCGACAGCGCCACCCATCCGAAAAAACTGCGCCATGCGGACAGTTTGCGCGCGATCGACGAGGGTGCCAGCCCGCGTGCGTGCAACTGGCTGGCGAATCGGCGGATGTCGAACTGGCTCAGACGCTGGATTGGGCCGCCTTTGCTTTCGGCGACGAGCGCAGTGAGCTGCTCAAGGTCACGCCGATAGCTGGCCAGTGTGTGTGCGGCAAGCTTGCGTTGGGTTTGCAGGTGTGCGAGGTAGCCGGCGATCTCCGGCGAGCTGACCGGAGTGCTCATGGGATCAGGTGACCAGACTTTGCAGGTGGGCGCTGGCCGCTTCGCCGATTCGCATCAGGATGTCGGTCCCCAGTTCGGCGGCGAAGCGCTGCGGATCGGGAGAGCCGAGCACCAGCAGACCGAAACTCCCTTCACTGCCACGTTTGCGCAGAGGTATCAGGGCAGCTGATTGCATCGTCGTTGCGTCATCGAGCCATGGTACACCGGGCTTGTCGGCGGCTGGCCCGCAGACCGGGGATTTCTGGCGGTCTGCGAACATGAGCGCATCGCCGGGGTCAGCGGCGAACCAGGCGCTGGCATGCTCCGCCTTCAGATGCCACAGTCGCAGGGACACGGCCGGAACACTGAAACTTTGCTTAAGGGCGCGCAGCAGAGAATCCGGTACGTTCGCAGGCTCGTCGTCGGACAGCAGTCGCAGTACCCACTGGTGGAAATTACTCATGATGACGTCGTTGCTCGCGACGTTGCGTATCAGCGTGGCAAGCTTCAGCTCGAGCTGACGGATCTTGTCGCGCAAGACCTCCACCTGACGCTCCTGGAGCGATACGGTGCGTCCGCCGAGTGCCGTGGTCAATCGCATACCGCTCAGTAAATCAGGTTGTTGCTCGAAAAAGTCCGGATGTTTTTTCAGGAATTCGGCAACGGCATTTGCGTCGGGAAGTTCGCTCATGAATGTCGGTTGAAAGCTGATCGGGTCAGAGGCGTTCCGTCAAAAGATGCGGAGGCCGACCACGGATTCTACCCGCAGCGACGTTCACCGTAAGCAAAGGTCATGGACAAAAAAAGGCGGCACCCGAAGGTGCCGCAGAAGAGAGGAGATTAAATTCGCAGATGACTCTGCAGGCGGAAACCAGCCTATCCGGCACCGGACCAATGCCCACACTGGTCAGACACCGAATTCTTCAGGGGCGATCCGCCCCCATATTCAGAACGTGTGGCGGACGCCGAGATTGAATGCTTTGGTGCTGGTACCGTTCTCGGAGTTGTTGCCCACGGTGTAGCGTGCGTCGCCGTCGTTGTTGATGCGACCATAGGCTGCATACAGATTGGTCCGCTTCGATAATGAATAGGTGTAACCCAGGCCAATTTGGTTCGCGTCATCACCATCGGATACGCCGCGGCCAGTCTTTCTGATGAACGACGCCAGGAAAGTGTGTGGGCCAAAAGGCACAGTCGCGCCGATCAGGAAGTCGCGGCTCTTGCTGATGAACCAGTCGTTATCGGCAACCGCTGCAAACACCTTCGCGACACCGAAGTCGTAGTTCGCAGCGAGCATCTTGCTTTCCATCTTGTCGGTGTCGGTGCGATTGTGTTTGCGGTAGTACGCAGCACGCACGTTCAGCGGTTTGACGTTGTAGCCGAACGATGCGGTCAGGATGCGGTTTGCATCGCTGTTTCCGGTGGTTTCTCCGAAGCCATAGGCGATCTCGCCGCTGAAGCCGTTCAGGTCCGGTGTGGCGTACTTGATCGCATTGTTCATGCGAATCACACGATCAGGCTCCGCATCGCGCGTGGCGGGATCAGTCGCCGCCGGCAGGCCGGTCGGTACGCCCGGCGGCAGCATCAGGTTCTGCGCATTGCCGGCCAGGCCGGAGGCAAACGGGTCTGCTACCTGGTTCAGCGTGAGGAAGTACGACGTGTACTGGCGACCCAGCGTCACCGTACCGAAATTGCTCTGCAAGCCGACGAAGCTTTGACGCGCAAACGCCAGATTGCCCTGGTTGAAGCCGCCGGCATCGCCGGCGATGCCGGTTTCGAGGACAAACAGGCCTTTCATGCCGCCACCCAGGTCCTCGCTGCCTTTGAAGCCGAGTCGGGTGCCCGACTGCACACCGCTGCTGAGCTTGCTGCCGGACGGGAGGACGGCACCTCCGGTGCCGTTGGTCAGTCCGGTCACCGTACCGGTTTCGCGAACGAATCCCATGTCGACGACCCCGTAGATCTCCACGCTGGTTTGCGCAGAGGCCGCCCCGCTCAGTGCGCCGGCCACAGCCAGCACGACATGTAGCTTTTTCATTTTGTCATCCCCAGTAAGAGTTTTTGAGCAATCCGCTTGAATCGGATGTGCTGAAAGTTAATTGCTAATTTGGAAATGACGCGGAGCTGCGCTTCCTCGCCCAGTAGCACTTGGATCGACCGTTGGGGATTTGCAAAGCCTGTTGTTTTATCCGCACCCCCCTGCGTTGACGCAATTCATCAGAAGCCGCAGAGTTTGATTGTTTTCCTTTTGATAACTCCGCAGCCCGTCGCTCAACTGATGGCAAACCGAGAAGAATTGCTGATCCTCCGCGCTGCCCGCGCGGGACAACCCCAAGCGCAGCTTGCGCTTGGCAAGCGCTACCTGTTTGGCAGCGCGAGCCTGCCCCAAAGCCAGCCGACCGCCATGCACTGGCTGGAAAAGGCTGCCGAGCAAAATCAGCAGGAGGCCTGGATGCTGATCGGTGAAAATGTGTCGTTCGATATCGCACGACAGCATGGCGACCCGATCCGCGTCGCGCTGTGGTACGAGCGCGCTTTTGAGGGCGGCTCCGCGCGCGCCGGACTGGTGCTGGCGATGCTGGTGTTTTCCAGCTGGGCGCGCGCCGACCAGACGCTGCGCCAGAAATCGATGCGTGCGCTCAAAGCGTCAGCCGAATCCGGGCTGGCCGATGCGCAGTGGCTGTACGCGCAGCAGTTGGGAATGCACGATCTTCTGGCTGCCAAGGAAACACCGGACATGTCGCCGCAGCAGCGGCAGCGACGTGATGTCGTGCTGGACTGGGCAGCGAAGGCGGCGCGCGGAGGGGTGGCGGAAGCGCAGATGGCGCTGGCAGACCACGCCTGGCTGAACGGTCAGTACCTGAAGTTCATGCTCTGGGCGCTTCCGATGGCGCAGGAGGTCGACCGGCGCAACAGCAGCATGCAGGGCCGGCGCCGTCCCTACACCAAGAAAGAGCTCGACTTGCTGACCCGCTGCGCGAAAGCGCTGCAGGCTGTTTCTGATCCGAACGTCAAGCTGATCGAACGCTACCTGCGCATCGGCGCCGAGGGAGGCGACAGCAACGCACAACTCGCTTTCGGGCTGTGGATTGCACGCATGGATGAAGCCGGCAACCGGGTACCTCACATTCCCGGAGTCGCGCACTACAAGAAGTCGATCCGCTGGCTGTCGCTGTCCGCGGAACAGGGTAACCCGGCTGCGTGGTACGCGATCTCACGCATATATCTCAAACCCGAATTTTCCCGGCGAAGCATCGCCGAATCGCGGCGCCATCTGGAGATGGCTGCGGTCGCCGGCCACGAGCGGGCGCAGCTCGAACTCGGACTGGTCGCGTGGCGTGCGCGCCGCCTTGAGCCGCGCGCCGACATTCGCGCGGTGTACTGGCTACAGAAAGCGGCCGGACAAGGCAGCCAGGAAGCGCGAACCCTGCTGAACAAAATCGCGCCCCCGGTGCGTCCGGCGGAATGGGCCATTGCGGCGCGAGCGACGTTCAATCGCGAAATCAGCAGCCAGTATCCCTTCCTTGCTGCCCGAATCGAGCTGGGTCACTGGTTCGGGCTGACACGCGCCGAGGCGCTCCTGATCGACGTCGAGGCGTCGGATCACGGCCATTGCCTTGAGGTCGACATACGCCATGTCCATCCGCGCAGCCGGCGCCGGTTGATTCAGGTGCTGACAGGAGAACAAAGACAGGCGCTCGATCGCGCGGCGCGCCAGTGCGACACGGCCGAGACTGGCGGCGAACTCGGCCCGGAAGGAAATTACCGGCAGCGGCTCTATCGCTTCCGCAGCCTGATTTCGCAACGGCGTGCGCACGCGGGCCGGCGCGCCTGACACTGCTGCGCTGGGCGCGCTCAGATCTCGCAGCTGCCCTCGAACACGCTGACGGCCGGGCCGGTCAGCATGACCGGCGCCTCAACGCCAGCCCATGCAATCGACAACTCGCCGCCACGCGTCGAGACCGACACCGGCGAGTCCAGTTGTCCGAGCAGGATGCCCGCCACGACGGCTGCGCAGGCGCCCGTGCCGCAGGCGAGCGTTTCGCCGGCACCACGCTCGAAAACGCGCAAGCGGACTCGCTGCCGGTCGAGCACCTGCATGAAGCCGGCGTTCACGCGCTTCGGAAAGCGCGGGTGATTCTCGATCTCCGGCCCATCGCGAAGCACGGGGGCGGCTTCCACGTCATCCACCAGTTGCACCGCGTGCGGATTACCCATCGACAGGACCACGACCTCGGCCATCCCGCTGCCGAGCTGCAGCGGCCAGACAGTGGCGTCGCCGACCTGTCGTCCTTGCAGCCCTGTGCTGTCGAACGGCACACGCGCGAGCTCGAAGACTGGCGCACCCATGTCAACCGTGATGCGACCGTCATCCTCCAGCCGCGGTGCGATGATGCCCGACATGGTCTCGACCCGGATCTCGCGTTTTTCTGTCAGCCCTTTGTCGACGACGAATTTCACGAACGCACGCGCGCCATTGCCGCACTGCTCCACCTCGCCGCCGTCAGCATTGAATATCCGGTAGCGGAAGTCGACATCAGGACGGGTGGGACGCTCGACCACGAGGATCTGGTCGGCGCCGATGCCGAAACGGCGATCGGCGAGCCGGCGCCACTGCTCTGGCGTGAAGCTGACCGGCTGGCTGATCGCGTCGATCACCACAAAATCATTGCCGGCACCATGCATCTTGGTGAATTTGAGTGTCATTGCTTATCTCGAACGTTTCGATTTTCTGTACACCGGCGGCATGCCGGGCGGACGCGTCTTGAAGCGCTTGTGTGACCAGAAGTATTCGGCCGGCGCTTCGCGAATGCGCTCTTCGATAAAAGCCATCATCCGGCGGGTCGCCGCCTCGATGTCCTCACCCGGATATCCGTCCCATACCGGGTGAAACTTTACCTCCCAGCCGCGGTAATCGGGCAGGAAACGTGTAGTGACCGGGATGACCTGACCGCCGGTCGCGGCCGCCAGACGTGCGGGTGCGGACAGCGTCGCCGCGGGCACACCGAAGAAGGGCACGAAGATCGATTCCCTGCGGCCAAAATCGAGGTCCGGCAGCATCAGGAAAGGGCGGCCGCCCCGCATTGCCCGAATGATCGGCTTGATGCCCGCCTTGCGCGACAACAGGAACTGATCCTTCTCCTCGTCGGTACAGAAACGCGCCCGCCCCTCGCGCAGGGCCGCGTCGAAGATCTTGCTGCTGCGCTGCCGGGAATAGATCGAACACAGCGGACCTTCCATCGTGATGGCAACGCCTGCCATTTCAAGACAGACGAAGTGCGGACAAAGGAAAATGGTGGGCCGCTCGGCTGCCTGCTTCGTCGGCACCGCAGGCACCACGCGGATCAGCCGGCGCAGGCGTTCCGGCGGGGCCCACCAGAGAATTGCGCGCTCGAGCACGCTGCGTGCATAGCCCTGGAAATGCGCGCGTGCGATCGCGGTCCGCTCGCGCTCTGGCAGTTCGGGAAAGCACAGCGAAAGATTGGTCAGGGTGATGTGGCGGCGCTCGCGCAGCAGCACGAACAGCAGCTTGCCCAGCCCCGTGCCGATTCGGCCCAGTACGGGCAGCGGCAACCAGTGCAGCAGCCACATCAGCGCCAGCAACAGCCTCATGCCAGTTCTCCGGCAGCACCTGCGGGCGCCCTGCCCTTATAGCGGTTATAGCTCCAGAAGTACTGCGCAGGGCAGCGCGCGATCAGGGCCTCCATTGCCTGATTGATCGTGCTCGCCTGCTGCTCTGGTGTGCCGTCAAGCGCGCGCTCGAAGCGCACGAAGCGGATCGCGAACCCGCGCCCGCGCGGCAGGCGCTCCGCATAGGACAGCACCAGCGGCGCGCCGCTCATCTGCTGCATCTTGGCCGGCAGCGTCATCGTAAATGCCGGACGACCGAAGAAATCAGTCCACACGCCCTCGCCGGCACCGGGCACCTGGTCGGGCAGCAAGCCGATCGCGCCGCCGCCCCGGAGCGTCTTCAACAGGGTGCGTACGCCCGACAGGTTCGCCGGCGCCAGCGACAGTCCGGCGCGTGCGCGCGCCTGCTCGAGCAGCGGGCGCAGCGCGGCCTTGCGCGGTGGCCGGTACAGCGCAGTCAGCGGCGTGCGGCTTGCGATCGCCTGCGCAATGATCTCGAAGCAACCGAGGTGCGGGGTCAGGAAGATCGCACCCTTGCCGCTGTCCAGCGCCTGTTGCGCGATCTCCCAGTCATGCAGCGTGGCCGAGCCCAGCACCCGCGCCGGACGTGCGCACCAGATGAACGGCAGTTCGAGCACGCCCTTGCCGGCCTCGGCGATCGCGGCCGGCAAAAGATGCAGGTAGCCGGCACGCTGCAGGTTCTTGCGCATGCGCCGCCGATACGTCGGCGAAGCGGCGTAAACCAGCCAGCCGGCGATAGCGCCGACAGCGTGCAGCAATGGCAGCGGCAGCACGGAAAGAACTTGAAACAGGCGAAGCAGCATGCGGGAAGACGGAGGGGGCGTTTTTGCTGAATTGGGGCAAGTTGCGTAAAATAGCATGCGATAACACCGCCGAGTTAATCAGACAACTTGCGAGGCGGTCTACAAATCTCGCTAAAGCGTCGCAGGCTCACTGGGTTGACCGCGACACTGTGTCAACTTTATCTGCAGGGAGCTTGCATGTCGAACGAATACCTGTTCACTTCTGAGTCGGTGTCCGAGGGTCATCCGGACAAGGTCGCCGACCAGATCTCCGATGCCATCCTCGACGCGATCCTTGCGCAGGACCCGCGCGCGCGCGTCGCCGCCGAGACCCTGTGCAACACCGGTCTCGTGGTGCTGGCCGGCGAGATCACCACGAGCGCCAACGTCGATTACATCCGCGTCGCGCGCGACACGCTGAAGGAAATCGGCTACGACAATACCGATTACGGCATCGATTACAAAGGCTGCGCGGTGCTGGTCGCCTATGACAAGCAGTCGCCCGACATCGCGCAGGGCGTCGACGAAGGCAAGGGCCTGGACCTCGACCAGGGCGCGGGCGATCAGGGCCTGATGTTCGGCTATGCCTGCACCGAGACGCCCGACCTGATGCCGGCCGCGATCTACTATTCGCACCGCATCGTCGAGCGGCAGTCGCAGCTGCGCAAGGACGGTCGCCTGCCGTGGCTGCGTCCGGACGCGAAATCGCAGGTCACGCTGAAGTATGTCGATGGCAAGCCGGTCGCCATCGATACCATCGTGCTGTCGACTCAGCATGCGCCGGAGATGGAGCACAAGCAGATCGAAGAAGCCGCGATCGACATGATCATCAAGCCCGTGGTCCCGGCCGAATGGCTGAAGAACACGCGTTACCTGATCAACCCGACCGGTCGTTTCGTGATCGGCGGTCCGCAGGGCGACTGCGGCCTGACGGGCCGCAAGATCATCGTTGATACCTACGGTGGTGCTGCGCCTCACGGCGGTGGTGCGTTCTCGGGCAAGGATCCGTCGAAGGTCGACCGCTCTGCTGCGTATGCAGGCCGCTACGTCGCCAAAAACATCGTCGCCGCCGGCCTGGCGGACCGGTGCCAGATCCAGATTTCTTATGCGATCGGCATTGCCAAGCCGACTTCGGTGATGGTCACCACCTTCGGCACTGGCAAGATCAGCGACCGCAGGATCGAGGAGCTCGTGCGCGAGCACTTCGACCTGCGTCCGAAGGGCATCGTGCAGATGCTCGACCTGCTGCGCCCGATCTATCGCAAGACGGCCGCTTACGGCCACTTCGGTCGTGACGAGCCGGAGTTCAGCTGGGAGCGCACCGACAAGGCCGCGGCGCTGAAGGCAGCGGCCGGGCTGTAAGCCGCACATGCGCAGTCACGAACGGGCAGGTGCTACCTGCCCGTTTTTTTTTCGTCTGACAAAAACAGAAGACGAAAACAGAAGACGGTTTTGCAACGCGCGCCCCATGCGCGCGTTGACGCATTTTCATTCGCGGGAATTAGCTCGCATTTCCGGCATACCAGTACCGAGCGCGCGATTGCCCCATCGCTACAGTGAGCGGCTTCAACACTGCAGCATCGGACATTCGAGATGGGCTTCAACCTTGCGCAGCTTGCATCGCACGCTGCGATCCGCGCGGCGACTGCGCTGCTGTTCGTTTCCTTCACCGTAAACGCATTGGCCGATCCGGCTGCGCCGCGCCCGAAGGCCGGGTTGCGCGATGCGGCTGCCGCAAGGCAGATGCCCGCTGTGCCGGCTCCGCTGGTCGAGAGGCTGATCATCACCCCGCATCCCACGCGTGGCGGCAAGCTCAATGGCCAGCTGCTGCAGAAAAACGCGAACCGACTCTCGGCGCTCGCCAGCACGCCCATGACCGTCGAGCGCAAGCTCACCGACGGCTCCCACCTGCTGAGGCTGGAACGTGCGATGACGATCGACGAAGCGCGTGCGCTGGCAGCCCAGCTGCAGCAGAGCGGCGAAGTGCAGGCGGCCGAACCGGACTTGCCAATGCAGGCGCAGTCGATCGCACCGAACGATCCCGGCTATGCCACCTGGCCCGGACAATGGCATTACCTTGCACCGGCCGGCGCCAATCGCGGCGGTGCCGACGTGCCGGCTGCGTGGGAGCTGACACTTGGTAGCGGCAACGTGAACGTCGCCGTGGTCGATACGGGCTATCGTCCGCATGCAGACCTGCAGGCCGTGTTGCCCGGTTATGACTTCATCAGCAGTGCGACTGTATCGAACGACGGCGGCGGGCGCGATGCCGATGCCTCCGATCCGGGCGATTTCGCCTCAGCCGGTGCTTGCGGCAGCGGTTCTTCGGCGCGCAACTCCAGCTGGCACGGCACGCATGTCGCGGGCACCATTGCTGCATTGATGGACAACGGCCTGTACGGTACCGGCATCGCGCCGCGCGTGCGCCTCCTGCCGGTGCGTGCACTGGGGCGGTGTGGTGGCTATACCTCCGACATCGTTGACGGCATACGCTGGGCAGCGGGTATCGATGTCGCCGGCGTTCCGCGCAACCTCAATCCGGCGCGCGTGATCAACCTGTCACTCGGCAGCGCGGGCAGCTGCTCGGCCGCCTTCCAGAGCGCGATCAATGATGCCAACGCGAGGGGCGCCATCGTCGTCGCCTCGACCGGCAATGGCGGGTCGAATGCGGTCTACCAGCCGGCCAACTGCAACGGCGTCATCGCCGTGACCGCGCACGCGATCGATGGCGACAATGCCGATTACGCCAACATCGGCGCCGAAACCACGATCAGCGCGCCCGGCGGCGGATGCGGCACGTTGTCGGCCGCTTGTGTGCCGGGCTACACGGCCGATGGGCCAGCAGTCTATTCGCTCGGCAATACGGGGGCGACGCAGCCCTTGTCCGACAGCGCCGCGCTGAAGTACGGTACCAGCATGGCAGCGCCGCACGTATCCGGCACGATTGCGCTGATGTTGTCGGTCAACCCCGCACTATCCCGTGCCGAAGTCATCTCGTTGCTGCGTAGCGCAGCGCGTCCGTTCGCGACCGGCAGTACCTGCCAGCTGCCCGAGAACAGCGGCCTGTGCGGCGCCGGACTGCTCGACGCGCAGGCGGCCCTGGCTGCGGCTGGACCAGTCGTGCAAGTCTCGGCGGCGAAGCAGGTCGTCGCGCCGGCCGCCACGGTTGCGCTGTCCGGCAGCGCGCAGGCGCCGGCTGGCCGCCGCATCACGGCCTACCAGTGGCGTGCGGCGACGTCGAATCCGGCGTCGGTCACGCTGCTGAACGCAAACAGCGCCAATGCGAGTTTCACCGCGCCGGCCACCGGAATTTACGCATTCACCCTGTTCGCGACCGACGAGCTCGGTATCGTCGGCAGTGCGAGCGCGACCGTGCGCGTGAACAGCGTGCCGGTGCTGCAGCCGGTACCGGCACAGCAGGTCACGTTCGGTGGCTCACTGAAGCTCCAATTGCGCGCGAGCGATCTTGATGGCGATGCGATCGTGTTTCATTCATCGGCGTTGCCACCCGGTGCGGTCCTGTCTCCGTCAGGTGTGCTGTCCTGGAAAAGCGCCGCGCCGGTCGGCATCCATCAAGTCAGCTGGCAGGCCAGCGATGTCTTTGGCAGCAGCCTGCCGGCGCAGTTCACGCTGCAAGTGGTTGACACCAGCGGTGGCAGCATCGCAGCGGCTCCTGCCGGCGGTAGCGGTGGCGGCGGCAGTATGGCCGGCGACCTGATGCTGCTCGTCGGCGGCGTGGTTGCTGCCGTGCGGCGATGGCAGCGGCGCTGAGGCTCCCGGCGCAAGGGAGGCATGTCGTGCAGCGCCCGACCTCACGACACCGGCTGTCACCGCGCTGGCATATGGTTGTCATGCTCGCGCTGCTGTCGGTGGCCGGCACGGCATTGCCTGGTGCGCTGGCCGCTCTCGAATGGCACCGCACGGCGATCGATGGTGGTGACTGGTTCCGCCTGCTGGGTGCCCACGTTGCGCACATTAACGCCAGACACCTGCTGTTCAACCTCCTTGGGCTCTCTCTGCTGGCGGAATTGCTGATGGAGCACTGGCGCGGCGCGGCGATCGTGTCGCTGTGCGTTGCCAGTGCGCTGGGCACCAGCCTGCTGCTGTGGCACCGTGAGCCGGACCTGCAGTGGTATGCCGGGTTGTCCGGCCTGCTGCATGGCCTGTGGGGCGGCGCAGCGCTGGCCGGCTGGCTCGATCTGCGCAGCCGGTTGCACGCGTGTGCACTGGCTGCGCTGTTTGCCAAGCTCATCTGGCTGAACCCGGCAACCGGCGTCTCCGCCGACCTGCCCGTCGTGCCGGTCGCGCACCTGTACGGCGCGTCCAGCGGGCTGGCGTGGGCGGCCTTGATCTGCGCTTGGCGACGGCTGCGGCATTTGGATTAGAATAGCGACCTGCCAAGGAGCGTTGCGACGGGAATCTGCTTTCCGCCAGGCTTGGCAAATCAACACTGCAACGGCGCTCACGTTACTTTTTTCGTTTCCAATGAAAGGAGGGCGTGATGAGCGCCGTACTGAAACCTTCCGCTTCCCACGACTATCACGTTGCCGACATCGGCCTCGCCGACTGGGGCAACAAGGAAATCAAGATCGCCGAAACCGAGATGCCGGGCCTGATGGCGATCCGCGAGGAATTCGCCGCCAGCCAGCCGCTGAAAGGCGCACGCATC
>JACCDS010770593.1_pt1 | contig 18325 bp, 21 predicted proteins | sample 7446441 | NCBI WGS metagenome assembly JACCDS01 (sample SAMN15323445, study PRJNA562643) | freshwater metagenome | isolation source: river surface water | place: USA:Blue River Watershed | collected 2017-08-17
CCCCGGCCGTGTCGCTGGGACTAGCCCACACTTCGTAGTTCACGGTGTAGCACCGCAGGGCATCGACCTCGAGGGTGTCAACTGTAGCCGTGAAGCTCACTTCGCCCGATTTGGGTTCCTGGCTGCACGCCACAAGGCCAAGTACGGCAAGGAAAACAACGCTTTTCTTCATATGTGCTAAAGTACATCCCCTACCTTTGCCGCCATGGTCAACGACCTCCTTTTTTTCACTGGCGGACTCCTCGCCGGGGTCGTAAACACCCTGGCCGGGAACGGCTCGGCCATTACCCTCACACTGCTGCTGGGTTCGGGCCTTAACGGGTCCGTGGCCAACGCCACCAACCGCGTCGGAGTGATGGCCCAAACCTTGACCGCGGTGTTCAGCGTGCGCAAGTCCGCGCGCAAGCGATACCTGATGCGCGAAAGCCGCCGCCTGGCCCTGCCCACCTTTGGCGGCAGCCTCTTGGGCGGACTCCTCGGAAGCCTCGCCAGCCCCGCCTTTATGGAGGCCAGCATCGCCGTGGTGATGACGCTGATGCTCTTTACCCTGTTCACCAAACCCTCGCAGTGGCTCGCGACCCAAGCGCGCCGAAATGGCGGCTGGACCACCTGGCTCACGTTTTTTGCCATTGGCGTTTATGGCGGCTTTGTGCAAATGGGCATTGGAATCATGATGCTGGCCGCGCTGGTGCTCGTGGAACGCTGGACGCTGCGCGACGCCAACGTAATCAAGCTGATCTTGGCGCTGGTGCTGGCCGTGCCCGCCACCCTGGTGTACCTGTTCTTGGGCGAGGTGCGCTGGGGCGCAGCCCTGTGGCTCGCGGTCGGTTCAGCCGCCGGAGCCTGGTTGGGTGCGCGCTACGTCGTGCGGATTCCAGCCGCCCAGCCCGCCGTGCGCTGGATCGTTTTTGCCGCTGTACTTGTGGGCGCCGCCAAAGCAATTTCGAACCTTTGGCTGAACAGCTAACCCACGGCGAACGCGGAACTACTTTTGCCGCCATGTGGTTTGACTCGCCCTACTACCCGTTGCTTTATGCCCACCGCTCTGAAGATGAAGCGCGCCAGGCCGTGCAAACCGTGGTCGGAATTCTCAACCTTGCCCCCGGCGGTCGGATTCTGGACGTTGGTTGCGGGCAGGGCCGCCACCTCTGGCCTTTGGCCGAACAAGGCTACCGCGTATCGGGCTTGGACCTCGCCGCCCACCGCATTGCCGAGGCACGAGAAGATTCCGCCCAAAAAGGCCACGACGCCCAACTTTTTGTAGGCAGCATGCTTGACCCCTTACCCGGCGGCCCGTACGACGCCGTGGTGAACTGGTTTACAAGTTTTGGATTTTTTGACGACCGAGCTGCGCACCAGCGCGCGGTGACCAACATGGCTGCGGCGCTCACTTCGAACGGCACCTTGGTCATGGATTTTTTGAACGCGGTCGAGGTGCGGGCGAACCTGGTTCCCGACGACGTCCATACGGTGGACGGAATTTGCTTTCGCATCCAGCGTTGGATCGAGGGAGACTTTGTGCACAAAGTCATCGAGGTCACCGACGGCGATCGCGTCGAAACGTTTACCGAACGCGTAATGCTGCTGGAACGGGCGGACTTTGAAGGATTTTTTGAGGCCGCAGGCCTTCACTCGGTGCACTTTTTGGGCGACTACGACGGCAGCCCCTGGTCGCCCAGCAGCCCCCGCTGCATTGCCATCGGCCGTACTTTTGCGCCATGAACGAATTGCTTCTGCTCTTAGGTCTGGCCATGCCGCTTGTCGTGGGCGCCTGGCTGGGTCGCAAGATGCTGCCCAAGACGTGGCTTTCGACCACCAATGCCTTTTCGGGAGCCTTTTTGTTTGCCGTCACGGTGTTTTTGTGGATGCCCGAGCTGGCCGAGGCGAGCGCTCACGAATCGGTTCCGAGCAGCACCTGGGGCCTCTGGATCGTCATCGGCTACTTTCTGCAGTTCGCGCTCGACGGTCTGTCCAAAGGCTTAGAACACGGCCACACCCACGGCCACGGCAACCCCTGGCCTGCGTTTCTCGGGCTTTGGATCCACTCGTTTGCCGAGGCGGTTCCGCTATTTGGACTGAGTGAGGGCGCCCAAACGGCATTCGTCGTGTCGCTCGCCATCCACAACCTTCCCATTGCTGCTTTGGTCGCCCACTGGCTTCAGCATCAGGGCATTGCCGCCCGACGCGGATCCCTTGCCATGGCGGCCCTTGCCGCAGCGGCCCCCATGGGTGCGGCGGCCGGATTGCTGATTCCGCCCCACCCCCACGTCGACGTCGTCGTCGGAAGCCTCGTCGTCGGCATCTTTTTGCACGTGTCCAGCACCATTTTATTTGAGGTGCAAAAGGACCACCGATTGCCGTTGCGCACCTGGTTGGTCGTTTTGGTGGGCATTGCCGCGGGCTTCGCGTTGAGCGGCTACGCCGGCCACGGACACTAGTTACACGCCACTAGTTACTACCTTTGGTGCTCAATCTAAAAAGCATCCCATGTCGCTACTTGTTGGTAAAAAAGCTCCAGAATTCAGCCTAACTGCCGTTGTCAACGGCGGCGAAATCGTCAAAGACTACAGCCTCGCACAGTTCGAAGGCCAGAAGTACGTGCTGCTGTTTTTCTACCCCAAAGACTTTAGCGCGGTTTGCCCTATCGAAATGCACGAGTTTCAGGCCAACCTGGCCGAGTTTGAGAAGCGCAACGTGCAGGTAATTGCCTGTTCGACCGACAGCGACGCTTCGCACAAGGCATGGCTCAACCTCGACAAGTCAGAGGGCGGAATCAAAGGCATCACCTACCCCATTCTGGCCGACCTGAACAAGACCGCTAGCCACAACTACCACGTACTGAACGGCGAGTGGGCCTATGACGAAGACGGCCAGCTGCACGCCGAGGGCGACCGCATCGCACTGCGCGGAACCTTCTTAATCGACAAGCAGGGCATCGTGCGCTACCAGTCGGTGAACTTCTTTACCGTGATGCGCCACGTGGACGACATCCTGCGCGAAATCGATGCGTGGCAGTACTTTGAAGAGCGCGGCGAGGTGTGCCCGCTGAACTACGTGCGCGGCTAAACAGCTTCTCGTTGCGTGGTTCTGGTTACCGCGCCAAGCCACGTAAACTAGTGACCAGTGACTAGTTACTCGTTACCCAGCGGTAGGCCTCAGGAAAGTGCAGGCGCCACGCGTACTCGTCGTGGTTCGCCTTGGAATCAAGCTTCCACTGGTAGTCGGTGCCGAGCTTTTGGCCGTTGGCCTTGAGCTGATCAAGCATTTTGTCGATTCCGGGCTGCAGGGCGGCGTCAAGACCCAATCCGCCGTTGTAGAAGTAGGCGCGCTTGCCCTGGGGCCAGAAGTAGTTTTTGGCCTTCCACGGGGTGAGCCCGTCAACAACAAGGCCTCCGCCCGCTTCAATATAGATGGCGGGCGAAAACGACACGATCCCGTCCAAGAGGTCGGGGTACGTGTGCATGAGGCGCCATCCCAAGATTCCGCCCATGGACGAACCCGCGAAGTAGGTGCGGCCGCTCGGGGTGATGTGCGCCTGGGCCCAAGGCAGCACGGTGTGCATCAGGTATTCGGCGTATGCGTCACCGACCTCGCCCGGGCCGTATTCTTTGCGGCGCTGGTTGTCGGGCTCAAACGAGCACTGCAGCCCCACGACCACCGTGGGCGGAACAACGCCCTCAGCTTCAAGCTCAAAAATGGCCTCGTCGACCGCCCAGTCTACCCCAAAACTGGTCTGTGCAGGGTCAAAGCAATTTTGGCCGTCTGACATTAGAAGAAGGTCGTACTTCTGCCCTTGAACGATGGGCTGGCTCGACCAAATCCACAGCGGGCGCTGCGGGAAGCGTCCCTTGGGGTCCGGCGGCGTCAGAAGCTCTTTGAGCACGCCAGTTACCTGGCCGTCGTTGGTGCGCTGCGGTGCACTAAAGGCCAGGGCGTGAAAGGCGGTGTCCATTCCGCGGTATCCGGCCACGTCGCCAAAGGGCCGACCGACCGACAAACGGGCTTCTTTGGCCCAGGATCCGAGCGTAAACTTAAAGGCCATGGCACTGTCACGGGTGCGAAACTCAGCCTGCCACTCGTGGCTGTCGGTGCGCTTCATGGCGATTCCGCGGCCGTTCCAGCCCCCAAGCTCAGGGTTGTAGCCCGTAATCCACACGGTGTCGCGGGCGTCAAGCGCCTCGGCGGTGGTCAAGGTGACCCGAGTGGGCTTTGAGGGCGCCGGCATTGACGGCTTGATGCCGCATGAGGCCGCGACTGCGGCGGTGAGAAGGACTAGGATTCGAGGCGTTGTTCCCATTGCGCGCGGTGTTTACGGTGGTAAAGTTCGCGCACAATTCCGTCCGAAACCCCAATTTTGGGAACGTAAACCCAGGTAGCGTGGGTCCAGCGCAGTACCCGGCGGTAGATGCGCAGCGCCGGCACGATCACGTCGGCGCGGTCCAAGTTGAGTCCGAGCTGCATCACCCGCTCGTCGGCTGTCATCGATTCGAGCTGCTTGCTGAACCGGTCGAGGTACTGCTTGCTGAGCGGTTCTTCGACGGGGCGTCCGCTGATTTTGTGGGCTTTGTTGATGTTTCCGCCCGCGCCCACCAAGGCCACGGGGCCGTCGAGCTTGGCGCATTCGGCCTCGAGCCAGGACTGCAAGTCGCTCCACACCGAAGCGCTGTCGGCGTCGCTGAGAAGGCGCACGGTTCCGAGGGCAAAAGACCGCGAAGCCAATGCCTGGCCGTCGCGAAAGAAGGTGAGCTCGGTCGAGCCCCCGCCCACGTCGACAAAGCAGAGGTTGGGCTCCTCGGGGTGAATGCGGTCAAAGAGCTTGGCGTGAAAGACGAGCTTAGCCTCTTCTTCGCCGTCAATCAGCTCAATATTGATGTCTGTGGCGCGGCGCACCCGGCGAATCCAACGCGCGGAATTTTTAGCCTCACGCATGGCCGAGGTCGCACAGGCTCGGTAGTCGGTCACCCCGTTCACGCGCATGATGGCGGCGAACGCGCGCATCGCATCAACGAGCCGATAGCCGGCCTCTTTGCTGATTTCGCCCTGGGTAAACACGTCTGAACCGAGGCGCACGGGTAGACGCGTGATCGACACCTTTTTGTAGTAGGTGTAGGTCGGCGTCGGAATCACATGGCTAATCAGCAGCCGAATCGAATTCGAACCAATGTCAATGGCCCCCAGCGTCAGGTACTTCATACTCATGCCCGGCGCTTTTTGGCTTGCTTTTTCACATATTCGTACAGCTCCATTTGGCTGCGGATGCGCGGTCCGGGCGCCACGCGGTGCACGCTGCGGCCCTCTTCGTCGTACACCCGTGCTTTGACGTTGTCGCGAAGTTGGATTTCGAGGTGGTCGAGAATTTCGCGCTGAATGCGGGGATCCAGCACCGGCGCGCCCACTTCAACCCGAAGGTCGAGGTTGCGGGTCATCATGTCAAACGACGCAAGGTACATTTTGGGGTCGCCGTCGTTCGAGAAGTAGTACACGCGGCTGTGCTCGAGAAAGCGGTCAACGATGCTCACCACGTGAATGTTCTCGCTCAGGCCTTTGACGCCGGGCTTGACGCAGCAGATTCCGCGCACAATCAGGCGCACCTTGACGCCGGCCTTGCTGGCCTCGTAGAGCTTTTCGCCGATGTCGTAGGAGCTCAACGAGTTGAACTTCATAATGATTTCGGCCTTCTTGCCCTTTTTAGCGTGGGCAATTTCGCGGTCGATGCACTTGATGATTCCGCTGCGGCTGTAGTGCGGACTCACGAGCAACTCCTTGTACTTAATGACTTTGTAGGGCTCGTACAGGAATTCGAACACCCGCGCTATATCGGCACAAATGACCGGATTGGCGGTCAGAAGCTGGTAGTCGGTGTAGACTTTGGCGGAACCCTCGTGGAAGTTGCCCGTGCCCACCACGGCAAAGTACTCTTTGTCGCCGTCGGCCGTAGTGCGCTCGATGTGCACGATTTTGCTGTGCACCTTAAGGCCTTCAACACCGGTCTGCACCTCGATGCCCTCTTTGCTCATCTTCTCGAGGTAGTGCAGATTGTTTTCTTCGTCAAAACGGGCCTGCAGCTCGATGACCACGCGCACTTTTTTGCCGTTTTTGGCGGCATTAATCAGTGCAGACACAATGCGCGACTGGCTGGCCAATCGGTACAGCGTAATGCTGATTTTGGTGACGGCGGGGTCAATCGCGGCTTCGCGCAAGAAGCGCACAAGGCTCAAGAAGTTGTGGTAGGGCAAGAACAGCAGCACGTCCTTCTGGCGCACCACGTTCATCAGCGACTTCTCCATGTCGAGGTCGGGGTGCTGCAGCGGCTCGAGGCGCGGATGCTCAAGTTCTGGCCCTCCGATGTTGGGAAAGCGCATCAAGTCCTTTTTGTTGTGGTAGCGCGCTCCGGCAATCACGGCGTCGGAATTCTGTAGTCCAATGCGCCCCATCAAGTAGGCCAAAAATTCAGACGGCATTTCGCGGTCGTAGACCATGCGCACGGGGTCGCCCACTTGACGGTCCACCAATCCGCGGCGCACCCGGTCGAGCACGGTACGGCTGACGTCGTGGTGGTCCATGTCGAGTTCTGCGTCCCTAGATATTTTAAACGTGTAGGCCTCAATGCGTTGCGACGGAAAGAGAAAGTACGCGTACTGCAGGTTGTGGCGCAGCACGTCGTCCAAAAACATCAAGTAGTTCTTGCCGTACTTGGGCAGTTCGACAAAGCGTCCGTGGATTTCGGCCGGAACCTCAACCAGCGACAACACAGGGTCTCCGCCCAATTTGGGCCAAAGGCGAATCGCGAGGTAAATCGATGCGTCGTTCAGCTCAGGAAAAGGCAAGTGGTCTTGCAAAATCATGGCAAACACGGTGGGACTCACCTTCTCGATGTAAAACTTGCGAATGAAGTCTTTTTGACCCTGTGTAAGGTCCTGCTCGTCAATGATTTTAACGCCCTGGGCCTCGAGTTGACCCATCAGGGCGTCGTACACCCGCTCTACGCGATCGTTCAAGACGTTGACTTCGGCCTGAATCGCGTGCAGCAAGTCTGTTGGATTCCAGCCGCCAAGGGTCTCTTTGACCTTTTTTTCATCGGTCGAAGACTCCATGCGCTGTATGCTCGCATAGCGAACCCTAAAAAACTCGTCAAGGTTGTTAGAGAAGATTCCCAAAAAGCGAATTCGCTCAATTAATGGGTTGCGCTCGTCTTCGGCCTCTTGAAGCACGCGGGCATTGAACTGCAGCCAGCTGAGGTCACGATTGACAAATCGAGAGCGTAAGTCGCTCATTTTTCCCATATTATAAAAGTATTACTTGAGGTTTTTAGGAAAATCAAAGTACCGAAGTTCTGCCTCGCTGCGCAAGTCCTTCCACAAAGAAATTGGCACCTCGAGGACCGCCACACCGGCAGTCGGAACATTTTCGGTAAATCCCGGAACACAGTCTGAAATAAAGTCACTCATTCCGGGGTTGTGTCCAAAGAACATAACGTGGTCTTGGTTGTCAGGAAGTGAGCGCACCACATCAGCGATTCCGTCGTGCGAAGCCGCATAAAGGGCGTCAACGACCCGAACGTCATCGAGGGCCACACCCAGGGTTCGGGCAAAAATCATCGCCGTGTGCAGGGTGCGGGTTGCCGGTGAAGCGTACAAAACGGGTGATTCTGGCAACAGTTCATTGAGCCAGCCCGCCATGAGGTGGGCATCACGGATCCCGCGGCCCTTGAGCGGGCGGTCCATGTCAGGCAGCTCGTGGTATTCCCAAGAGCTCTTCGCGTGGCGAACGAGGTAGATGGTTTTCATGGTTTGGGCTGATGCAAGGTGGCAAAGCACCGTGAACGCAACGTTAAGCCCAAATCAATTCTCGTGCCTTTTGACCTGATTCCAAAGCTCATCCCAAACCTCGAGGGTTTGTTTGGCGTTGGTCTCGCCACGTGCGTCGAGCATGGCTTCCATCGCGTGAAACCGGCGCTTGAACTTGTCGTTGGCTTTGGCGAGGGCCTGTTCGGGGTCCCATCCGCGGTGGCGGGCGTAGTTCACCAGGGCAAACATGAGGTCGCCAAACTCTTCTTCGGCCGCAGCTTCGTCGGGAGCCGTGTGAAGTTCTGCAAGCTCCTCTTCGACCTTGCCCCACACTCCGTCGATCGAAGGCCAGTCGAATCCGACTCCGCGCACTTTATCCTGCATTCGGTAGGCCTTGACAAGCGCCGGAAGGGCCTTGGGAACTCCCTCCAGCACTGATTTTTGGGCTGCGGAACCCTTTTCAGCGAGCTTAATCGCCTCCCAGTTGGCCTTGACCGCGTCGGCGTCATCTGCCCGTACGTCTCCATAAATGTGCGGATGCCGGCGAACCAGCTTGTCGCAGACGCCATTCAGCACGTCGGCCACGTCAAAGTGACCGTGTTCGCTGGCAATTTTGCTGTAAAACACCAGATGCAAAAAGAGGTCTCCGAGCTCTTTGCCGAGTTCGGGCCAATCGCCCGAATCAATGGCATCTGCGAGTTCGTAGGCCTCTTCGAGGGTGAGAATCCTAAGGGTTTGCTCGGTCTGTTCGCGATCCCAAGGACACTGGGCGCGCAGGTCGTCCATGATGTCCAGTAGGCGACCAAATGCAGCAAGCGCCGCGGTGCGGTCAGACTTATTCGCCATCCTCGGCTTTAGGGGCAGCCTTTTTCTTGGCGGCCTTGGGCTTGGGGGCGTCTGCAGCTTCTGGGGCGGATTCGCTTCCCGCAGCAAAGAAGTTGTGGCGCACAAGCGCATTGTACCACTGAAAAAACTTGCGCATGTCGCTCACGTACACGCGGCTGTCGTCAAAATCGGGCACGAGCTTCGCGAACTCTGCCGTAACCACGGCGCTGTCGGCATTGTGCGGAACCGATTCCTGGCCCTTGAGCACCTCGCCCACGGCAGCGAGCACCTCGCGAAGCGGACGCTCACCTTCAATCGTGTACAGCGCCATCTCGTCGAGGACGTGCACCTGCTGGCGCGCCGAAGCGCTCACACGGGGACCCCCGCCGAGCGGTTCTGCCACAAGGCCAGTGCGGGTTGATGCAATCAGTTGGTAGAGGCCGGGGCGTCCCGCAATCGCGAGCACGTGCTTGAGGTCATTCATTGGATTTAGCTTGGATTTGCTGCAAAAGTAGGGAGTCCGCATTGGTGCGGGTGAGCTGGAGCATGGTGTCGACGCGGCCCGCCCAGGGGTGCTGGGGGTAGCGCTGCACAAAGAGTTCGTAGGCCTGCGCGGCGCGAATTTGGTCGCCCAAACCCACGTCAAAGGTGGTCGCCACGGCAAATAGGGCGCGCGGACCAAATCGGTCGGGAAGCGAGTCCACCACCCGCATGTAGTGGCGAATGGCAAAGAGGGCACGGCTCGGAATCTGCGCCTCGAGGTCTCCCGCAGCCAGCTGGTAGCGCGCCCAAAGCGAATCGTCTTCAGATTCCGCCGCGGCCTGCTCAAGGCGGGCCACAATGGCGTGCGACCCCAACGAGTCGGTAGCCCAGTTGGTTCGGGCCGTCATGTCGGCGATGGCTTGCTCTCCGTCAATTCCGGGAGTACAGGCAGCGAGAAGAGCTACCGAAGCCATGCTGAAGTACTTGTTCATGCCACGTTGAATTTCATTCGGTAGTTCGAGCTGACTTTGCCCGCGGCGATGTCTTTGAGGCGACCTTGAATCATTCGCTTCTTGAGGGGGCTCAGACGGTCGGTAAAGAGGATTCCCTCAATGTGGTCGTATTCGTGCTGAATGATGCGCGCAGGCACTCCTGAATACGTTTCTTCATGCCAGTGGCCCTCGAGGTCCTGGTACTTGATGCGCAACGTCGGCTTTCGAGCTACGGATTCGTGCAGGTCGGGGATGCTCAGGCAACCCTCTTCAAAGGCCCACTCGTCCCCATTCTCTTCGAGGATTTGAGCGTTGATGAATACCTTTTTGAAGGACTTCAGGACTTCGGCGTCTTCGGCGTTGTCGGGATCTTCGGCGAACGGGGATCCGTCAACCACAAAAACACGGGTGCTAAAGCCAATTTGCGGGGCGGCGAGGCCGACGCCTTTAGAGGCATACATTGTTTCAAACATTGAATCCACAAAGCCCGTGAGTTCGGCACTGGGACAGTCCACATCCTTGGCTCGGCGCTTCAGCACCGGCGATCCATACGCCACAATCGGATAAACCATGGCGCAAAGATACCCCCTACCTTTGTGGTCCCCGCACAAATGCACTCGAAAACCATGTGGATTGGCCTTGACCCCGGACTCCGCCGCACCGGCCTCGCTGAAAGCGACGCGCAGGGCTTCATGACTTTTCCGGTGGCATCCCTCGCGACCGCCGACTTGGCCCGCGAGCTCACGACCCGGTACGGGGACGGCTCGAGCCTTCACGGCGTGGCCTTGGGCAATCCCCAGCGCCTCGACGGCGGAATTTCGCACGGAGCCGCCGCCCGCGACGCCGTAGCTAAAGTCCTCGCGGCGCTTTGGCCCCAAGTCAGCGTGCACTTGGTGGACGAGCGCCTGACCTCAAAGCTGGCCGCCCAAGGCGCGGCACTTCTCGGTCGATCCAAGGCCGTCAAAAAAGACAAAGGGCAACTCGACGCCGCTGCAGCGAGCCTCATTTTAGAGAACTTTTTAATGCAAAAACGATGAATCCGAACTGGAACGAACTCCGCGCCACCATTGAACACGTCTGGGAACACCGCGACGAACTGCAAAGCCCAAATGCATTAAACGCTGTGGCCCAAGTCATTACAGCGCTCGACCACGGAGACCTTCGCGTCGCCGAACCTGTCGATGGCGCATGGCAGGTCAACGAATGGATCAAAAAGGCGGTCGTCCTGTACTTTCCGCAGCGCAAAATGGAAACGTTTGAAGCGGGCCCCATGGAATTCCACGACAAAATGCCCTTGAAGCGCAACTACGCGTCCCTTGGAGTGCGTGTGGTTCCGCACGCGGTGGCGCGCCACGGAGCCTACCTCGCTCCTGGAGTCATCATGATGCCTTCGTACGTCAACATCGGGGCCTACGTGGGCCCGCGCACCATGGTCGATACATGGGCCACGGTCGGCAGCTGCGCCCAAATCGGGGCCGACGTTCACCTCTCGGGCGGAGTCGGTATCGGAGGCGTGCTTGAACCCCTACAGGCCGCACCGGTGATTATCGAAGACGGCGCGTTCATCGGTTCGCGGTGCATTGTCGTCGAAGGCGTCCGCGTGGGCCGCGAAGCGGTGCTGGGCGCCAACGTGGTCTTGACCGCATCGACTAAAATTATCGACGTAACAGGTGCCGAACCCGTGGAATACCGCGGCTACGTTCCAGAGCGCAGCGTGGTGATTCCGGGCAGTATACCCAAAGAATTTGGGGCCGGAACCTACCAAGTCCCCTGCGCCCTGATCATCGGTCAGCGCAAAGCGAGCACCGACCAAAAGACGTCACTCAACGACGCGCTGCGCGAATTTCAAGTGGCGGTTTAAATGGCAGAATCCTATGCATCGTGGATCGACCACCCGCTGTTTCACGCGGTAGGTTCCGCCGCCGACGAACTCGGCCTGACCTGCTACGTCGTGGGCGGCTGGGTGCGCGACCGCTTGATGAACCGCAAGAATTCCAAGGACGTAGACTTTGTCGTCGTAGGGGATGCGTTGGCGGTCGCCAAGGTCGCTGCAACCGCACTCAAGGCGGGTAAAGTAGCGGTCTACCAAAATTTTGGCACGGCCCAATTCACGTGGCACGGTTGGCAAATTGAATTTGTGCAGGCCCGAACCGAAAGCTACCGAAGCGAGTCGCGCAAGCCTACGGTTCAGCCCGGATCCCTTGAGGACGACCAGCGCCGTCGCGACTTCAGCATTAACGCGATGGCCGTGGGCGTGCACCGCGCCGCCTGGGGCGAGTTGCTGGATCCTTTTGGCGGCCGCGAAGACCTTGAGTCCAAAGTGCTGCGTACTCCGCTTGAACCAAGTGAAACGTTTAGCGACGACCCGCTGCGCATTTTGCGCGGACTTCGATTCGCCAGCCAACTCGGATTTGCCCTCGACGAGGCCACATTCGAAGGCATGAAGGCCACGGCTGACCGGCTGGCCATTTTGTCGCCCGAGCGCATCCAGACCGAGTTGCTCAAAATCCTCGAAAGCCCCAAACCCTCAGTGGGCTTGGGTCTGATGTACCAGTGCGGCGCCATGGAGGTACTCTTGCCCGAGGTCGCGGCCCTTGCCGGCGTCGACGAGGTCGAAGGCCACCTGCACAAAGACAATTTTTGGCACACTCTTGAGGTGGTCGACAATACGGCGGCGCAGTCCGAAAACGTGTGGCTGCGCCTCGCGGCCCTACTGCACGACATCGGCAAGCCTCCGACCAAAAAGTTTTTAAAGGGCACGGGCTGGACGTTTCACGGGCACGAGTTCCTCGGGGGCAAAATGGCCAAAAAGCTCTTCAGACGCCTCTCGTTGCCGCTGGACGCCCGAATGGACTATGTGGTGAAGCTGATCCAAATGAGTTCGCGCCCGATTGCGGTCGTAAGCGATTCCGCCACCGACAGTGCCGTGCGCCGGCTACTGTTTGATGCGGGCGAAGACATCGAAGATTTGATGATTTTGTGCTCGAGCGACATCACCACCAAAAATCCGCGCAAAAAGACGCGCTACCTGGCCAACTACGAGCATGTAAAGGCCAAAATGGCCGAAGTAGAGGCCCGCGACCACCTGCGCAACTGGCAGCCGCCGATCGACGGAAGCCAGCTGATGAGCTGGTTTGACCTGCCCCCCGGGCCCATGGTGGGCCAAATGAAAACCGCCGTGCGCGAGGCTATTCTCGACGGCGCGATTCCCAATACCTTTGACGATGCCAAGGCCTTTGTAACGGCTTGGGCTGCTGAACACGGAATTCCATTGAAATCATGAGCACCACGGTTGTACGCGCCATTTTGAACACCGAAGAGGACATCTTTCGCGATGTGGCCATCTCGTCATCTGCCACGCTGGAGCAGGCGCACCATGCGATTGCCGCGGCATTTAAATTGAATCCCGGCCAAATGGCCTCGTTCTACCGCACCGATGCCGAATGGAACCAGGGCGACGAAATCCCATTGATGTCCATGGACCCAGCTGTAGGGCCCAGTATGGCCGACCTCAGCGTGGGTGAAGTACTCGGTGCTCCGGGCCAGCGGCTACTTTTTGTGTACGACTTTCTCGAAATGTGGAGCTTCCTCGTCGAATTCGTGCGCCACGAAGACCGCGAATGCGGCGACCCCGAAGTGGTGCTTTCGTACGGAGTTCGCCCCGAAACCGCCCCTGAACTGCAGTACGGAGGTGACGGCATGGGCGGCAGCCTTGACGACGACTTTGATGAAGACGACGACGAGTACGGATTCGACGAAGACGACCTCGCCGACGGCTACTCTTCTTCTGAAGAGTGGTGAAACTCGACTGCGTCGATGGCGCGAATCGGTAGTTCTTCGCCGTTTTTAAATACCACTTTGTCTTCGGTGCACGCCCACAGGGTAGTGTGAATGGCGAAGTGCCCCTCTTTTGCAGTTACATAAATCGTCACTTTGCGCTCCTCAACATTGCCCTCAAAGGTGGCCTTGTGCAGCAGCTTCCACCGGACTTGGCGCAGCTCTTCGTTAGGTTGCACGTCACCTTGTTCAAAATGCAATCTGTTCAAATCCTGCCGCTCAATAAGGCGGTAGGCCGATCGATTGTGAGGTTGGGCCACAAACTGCATTCTTAAATATACGGAATTTTCGATTGCTACCTTCGCATCATGAATTCCGAGCCCGCCATTTGGATGCTTCACGGCCCGACCGCGTCGGGCAAAACCGCGTTGGCAATTGAGCTGGCACAGTTTCTCGGAACCGAGGTCATCAACTGCGACGCCCGTCAGGTGTACCGCGAGCTCAATATTGGTGTTGCGCGCCCCAGCGCCGCGGAACGCGCGGCGGTTCCGCACCACGGAATCGGGAGCCACAGCATTCACGAGCCCCTTACCGCGGCGAGCTACGCGGAATGGGCCGAACCCGTGCTGCGCGACGTGATCGCCCGAACCGGAAGTGCCGTCGTCGCCGGCGGATCCGGACTCTACGCGATGGCCCTGCTCGAAGGGCTTGACCCCATGCCCCCCGCCGACCCCGCGCTGCGTGCCGAGCTCGAAGAACGCTGGGCTGCGGACCCTTTAGCACTTGCGGCCGAACTGCAGCGTGCGGACCCTGTGTATGCCGCTACCGCCGACCTACACAATGCCCGTCGTGTCGTGCGCGCCCTTGAAGTCATCGCCTTGACCGGCACCCCCTACTCGCAGCAGCGCCGCGGATCGGTTTCGCGCGCGTGGCCCCTACCCGTCCTCGAAGTCGTACTCAATGCGCCCATGGACTGGCTCGAGGCCAGGATCGCCCAGCGCAGCCGCCAAATGATGGCCGACGGACTGCGCGACGAAGCGTTGGGCCTACAGCAGTGGGCGCATCTCACCCCGCTGCACACGGTGGGCTACCGTGAATTTTACGAGCCCGGAGCCCCGGTGCACGACGACGCGCAGATGGCAGACCGAATTTCGCTGCGCACCCGGCAGTACGCCAAGCGCCAAAAAACCTGGCTCGCCAAGCGTACTGAAGCCCTGCAGATCCCTGCAGCCGACGCCTGGAACTACCTTCGCACCCATGGTCGTGCGTAAGCTGCTGATTCCGATTTCGTGGGTGTACGCGCTCGGCGCATGGCTGCACGCGGCCTGGTACCGGTGGCGGATCCGTACGCCCTACCAACCGCAAATCGCCACGTTGGCGGTGGGAAACCTTCACATGGGCGGAACCGGCAAAACACCGCTCAGCCTTTGGATCATGGAACAGCTTCACGTTAAGGTGGATCCCGTGTACTACCTGAGTCGAGGTTACGGCCGTCGCACCAAAGACGTACGTGAGGTTCAGCTCGAAGACCTTCCGCAGGATGTCGGCGACGAAGCCCTCATGGTACGCCAGCACTTTGGGCACAGTACCGACGTTCACGTCGTCGTCGCCCAGCAGCGGGCCGACGCCCTTCGCGAAATGGGACGCCACGGAGTCGTTGTGCTCGACGACGCCTTTCAGCACCGCGGAGTCCAAACCGCCCTCAATCTGCTGGTTTGCCCCTTTGGACAGTGGTACACCGAAGACCACGTAGTCCCGGCAGGACGCCTGCGCGAGCATCCATCTGCCGCCCGGCGTGCCCATGCCGTGGTCGTCACGCGCTGCCCGGGCCCGGTGGATCCGTTGACGCGCCTTGACATACGTGCGAAGCTCGACTTGCGGCCCGAGCAAGAGCTCTTTTGCAGTTGGGAACGCTACGGCGACCCCCTCCCCCAGTGGGATGCCCCCGACTGGGAATCCGGTACGACCCTCAACGCTTTGGCCCTTTGCGGAATCGGCCAACCCGCCGTGTTTTTGGCAGGGGTGCGAAGGCTGGTTCCGATGGCCGAGGCCATGGTGCTGGCCGACCACGAGCCCTACCGTCCTTCAGTGGTGAAGTCCATCGCCCAAAAGTGCCGCGAGCAGGGAATTACGTGCATCGTGACCACCAAAAAAGACCGTGCCCGAATGGGTGCTAAGCCCCAAAAATGGGCGGGGATTTCGGTGTACGTGCTTCCGCACGAAATCGTGCTCGACGACGACGGACCCCGACTGCTGAAATGGCTCGAGCGGGAATGGAAGGCCCGTGGGTTCCGCGTACCTTTGTCGGCATGACGCACAAGGGCTACGAGGCCGTTATTGGCCTAGAGGTACACGTTCAGCTAAGCACCAAGAGTAAGGCTTATGCCGGTGAGGGCTACGACTACGGTGGTGCTCCCAACACTCAGGTAAGTCCGGTTTCGCTGGGTTTGCCCGGAGCGCTTCCGCGCGCAAACTGGGGAGTAGTGACCGCCGCAACCCGTTTGGGGCTCGCTCTGGGCTGCACGATTCGCGAGTACAACGAGTACGCACGCAAGAACTACTTCTACCCGGACCTCACTAAGGGCTACCAGATCACACAGCACGAGACTCCGATCTGCAACGGCGGAGCCGTGGCCATCGAGACCTCTGCAGGGCCCAAGTCGATCGGCCTCACCCGAATTCACATGGAAGAGGACACGGGTAAGTCCATCCACGACCTCGACCCCTTTCACACCTTGCTCGATTTTAACCGCGCGGGGGTTCCGCTGCTCGAAATCGTGTCGGAGCCCGACCTGCGCAACGGCGAAGAAGCATACGCCTACCTGTCTGAGATTCGCCAGCTCGTGCGCTACCTCGATATTTCTGACGGCAATATGGAAGAGGGGTCGCTGCGCTGCGACGTCAATATTTCGGTGCGTCCTGTGGGCCGCGAGGCCTTTGGGACCAAAGTTGAGGTCAAGAACTTGAACTCCTTTAGGCACGTTCAAAAGGCCATCGACTTTGAGTTTCAGCGCCAAGTGGCCGCCGTTGAATCCGGCGAAATCATTGTTCAAGAGACCCGAACGTTTGACGCGGGCAAGGGCGTAACCACCGTCCTTCGGGTCAAAGAGGACGCCAACGACTACCGCTATTTTACCGAGCCCGACCTCGCGCCCGTGCGGCTGACTCCAGAGTGGATTGAGTCGCAGCGCTCTAGTCTTCCGGAGCTTCCACGTGCTCGTCAAGCGCGCTACCAGCGCGATTTGGCGCTATCTGAATACGACGCCCAACTTCTGACCGACGACAAGGCCACCGCCACCTATTTTGACGCTGTGGTCGCAGCCGGATCCGCCGCCAAGACGGCAGCCAACTGGATCAGCGGTCCCATCGCGGGATGGCTCAACGAGCGCGCAATGGGAATTGAACGTTTGCCCGTTCGTCCTAGTCAGCTTGCGGCGCTGATTGGCCTAATTGAGTCGCGTACCGTAAGCCACAGTGCCGCCCAGCAAATTTTTGGACATTTGGCGGAGCGCCCGGATTCCGACCCTAAAACCCTGGCCGAAGAGCTTGGGCTCGTGCAGCAAAGCGACGTGAGCGCCCTACAGGGAATCGTGGACGCCGTGCTCGCCGAGTGGCCCGAAAAAGTAGCCGAGTACCGCTCGGGCAAAAAAGGCCTCATCGGACTCTTTATGGGCGAAGTCATGAAGCGGAGCCGCGGTGCGGCCGACCCCAAAGTCACGACAGAGCTCCTCAAAAATCAACTCGATCAATAATCCCCCACCCCGCCATGAACAAACTTTGGCTTAGCGCTCCTGCGCTCTTTTTAGCTGCCTGTACCGGCGGCGACCTCGTACCTGTTGAACTCCAAGTTGCCGGAGCCAAAGAGGTCATTGTCTACCGCATCGATCCCGACCGCCTTTACCCATGGGATACCGTGCAGCTGGCCGATGGCGTGCTTGACATTGAGCTCCCCCTCGACAGTTCAGGCAGTACCTTTTATGCATTTTCGTTTGACAACAACGGCAGCCTGCGCCTCGGAATCGAACGCGGCGACGACATCGAGGGCGAAGTAAGTGTGACCAACAACATTACCACCTACAGCCTTACCGGATCACCGCTGTCAGAGCGCCTCTTGGCCCACTACCAGCCACTCCGTCACTCTGCCATGCTTATGGACAGCCTCGACGCAGAAGCCCAAACCTACCAGGGTCTGCCTGATGTTGCTGAAAAGAACGCCCTTCTGTTTGCGCGCTACCAAGCGCGTGTAGAGAAGCACCGCAAGGACCTCGAGGCCATGATTACCGAAGACCCCGCGTCACTCGCCAACATCTTCGCGATCTACCAATCAGTCGGAAACTACCCACTCTTTAATCCCGATCAGGACGCTGAATTGATTCGCACTACCGCGGACGCCATGAGCGAAGCCCATCCGAACCACCCAATTTTGCAGATCTTTATCCAGAGCGCGGTGCGGTAAGTCCCCGCTTTCTAGTTATGCGAACCGTGGCCTGAGGGCTGCGGTTTTTTTTTTGCTCTCTGGCGAGGTTAGCTCGTTGGCTCGTTGGCTTTTGGCGCTTCGCGGCTACGACAGCTACGCAGCTGGGGCCGCTGCGCGGGTTGGGCTGCCGCGCGGCTAGGGCCGCTGCGCAGCTGGGACCGCCGTGCGGCCAAATATTCCCAAACGGATATTTTGCCCAAAAGACTGATTTATAGATACATAGTCGTTTCGAGAAATTCGAGAAAAAGTAAAATCCGGTTATAACCGAACAAGTTGTTGCGCTTCGCGCTATGGCCGCTGCGCGGCTAGGGCTGCTTCACAGTCCCAAAGGCTGGCTACTCAACTGATTACTGGCACCGTGCTCACCAACGAGCCAACCTTGCCAACGAGCCAACCTTGCCAACGAGCCAACCTTGCCAACGAGCCAACGAGCCAACCTTGCCAACGAGCCAACGAGCCAACCTTGCCAACGAGCCAACCTTGCC
>JACCDS011914984.1_pt1 | contig 18325 bp, 11 predicted proteins | sample 7446441 | NCBI WGS metagenome assembly JACCDS01 (sample SAMN15323445, study PRJNA562643) | freshwater metagenome | isolation source: river surface water | place: USA:Blue River Watershed | collected 2017-08-17
GGTTACTACCTCGTACAACTTTTCCCAGGAATTACCGATTACATGGGGTACATCTTCTTGGCGTTAATAATACTAACCGCCATCCCCGTCATCAGAGCAATTCTTAAAAAATAATCCCTTCAAACAGAATGCTTAGTCTACTTTAAAAGGTGAGAGGAATCCCTTGGTAATAATCAATCACCTTCATCTTGAATATATAATCGTACTTCGCTTGCAATAAATTACTTTCAGCTGCAAACAACCGGTTTTTGGCATTGCTGTAATCAAAGGCACTGATGGCGCCTGCATCGAACTTCTGTTGCGCATAACGAAACGACTCCGCTGCCGCTTCAACACTCATTTTCGAAGCTTCGTACTTATTATAAGCGGCTTTAGCATTCGCATATGCCTGCGCTATGTTCTTAAATAGATTTTGTCTGGCAAGATCCATACTCAAATGAGCACTATAGGCATTGAGCTGCGCATTCTTTACAGAGGTATGGGTCTGCAAACCATTAAATAATGGAATAGTCAACGTTAACCCTAAACTCTTGTTGACGTTGCCTTTAAACTGCTCTGCAAAGGGGGTTTGCTTGGTTTGGACTTGAGTAATTGGGGTATACACCGTATCGCCCCGCCCAGTTATACCTGAGGCTTGATAACCTGAAATACTGTAACCCAATATATCCTTGGCTAAACCAGAGGTACCAGTACCAAGGCTGGCGTTAAAGCTGAGGGTTGGACTTCTTCTGCCCCTTGCAGCAGCCAACATCCGCTCAGCGCTTAATATAGCATACTCGCTTCCCTTGATAGAGGGTTGATTTTGCAACGCTTTATCATAAATGGTAGTCACATTCATGCCGCTAAACGCAGCAATCATCGATTCAAATTGTGGCTTCTCTAAGTTAAAATTGGCAATGCTATCAAAATTCATCAATTGCCTCAAATTGAGCATAGCCAAATTGTAGTTGTTTTCTGCTGTGGTTACATTCAATAATTCATTGGCATATTGGGCACGAATATCAAATTCAACACTCTTGGCAACCGAACCTGCTTCAACCAACCGCAAGGTTCTGTCAAGTTGTTCCTTGGTTACATCCATTTGCTTTTGTGAAATCTGCACCAATTCATCAGCAAAAATGACCGATACATAAGCACTCGCTACATTTAATGAAATATCGTTTTCCATTTGCTTCAACTGCTCGTTGCCGCTCATGTAGTTGTACTCATTGGCCTTAACGGTGTTGTACTGACTTAGTCCACTCCACAAAACAAGATTACTACTCAAGAAAAAATTCTGCGAAAGTACTTGCGTATTGGCAAAGGTGTTGGTAAAACGGTCAATCGTCTTACCAAAATTATAGGTATGTGCCGCACCGAGATTTAACGTTGGAAGAACTTGTGCCTTCGATTGATCAAGGTTGTTTTTATTTATTTCATTGCTTATGGCCGTTTGCTTTAAAGTGATGTTGTGGTTACGGGCATAATCTATGCAATCACTTAGCGTCCATGGCCGTTGTGCTTGCAATCCGCCGGCCAATAATATCAGGGCAATGATCCGTCTCATGATGTGAAATTAAGCATTCTCAACCGGCTTATTCATGATGCTTCATGAACGGCGATTTTCGGTGGTGCGCGGTTTGTGGTGGTGCGACTTGCGCTTGTTATGGGCAATAACCCAATAAAGAAAAAGGGCACTGGTTAATAATACCAACAATAAACCAATGGTGGGCACGGGAAAGAAATATGTGGTTAAAGTGCCACCAATAGTCACTAACGTAAATAAATAAATGATGATAACAGTTTGTGAATGGTTGTAATGGGAGTCGAGTATCTTATGGTGAATGTGATTGCGATCGGCTGTAAATGGCGATTGCCCCTTAATCGCTCGAATAATAAATACGCGAAGTGTGTCCAGCAAAGGATATATCAAGGCAGCAATAACGTAAACCGGTTTACTGATTTTTATCCAATAGTGATCTAAACCATCGAGGGGATACTCGATCAACTTTATAGCGAGTACACAAATAAACATGCCAATAATCAACGAGCCAGAATCGCCCATAAATATTTTAGCCGGCGAGAAATTAAAAATTAAAAACCCAAACAAAGCGCCAGCAAGCGCAAACGAAAGGGCAGCATAAGGATACTCACCTGCAAAAATAAACCAAGTACCAAAGGCCGAACTGGCAATGAACCCTACTCCTGCCGCCAAACCATCTACGCCATCAATTAAATTAAACGCATTCACCACCACCACATACGTGAAAATAGAAAGAAACACACTTCCCCAATAAGGAATCTCACTAATGCCGAAAATACCATGCAAGCCGGTTATTCGTAGATTTCCCATCAATACCAAAATCAAGGCAACGACAATGTGCGCAAATAATTTCTTAACGGGGGCAGTACCAATAATATCGTCCTTAACGCCAACAAAAAACAAAATCAAACTTGTGGCAATTAGCAATTTGAATTCAGTTACCGACCTGAAAATTTTCTCGTAGTAAATCAAATCATTGATATTGTACCACAACGCATAGGAAAATAACGTGCCAGCAAAAATAATAATGCCGCCAATCGTGGGCACCGATCGCTTGTGAATCTTACGTTCCTCACTCGGCGCATCTATTAACCGCTTTAACACGGCTACCTTGATAAGCGAAGGGGTGGAATAAAGTACCACGATGAACGAAGTTAGGAATACTAGGATGAGGGTCTCCATCAAAAATCGTAATACGTATTATACAAACTGGTGCGAACAGAAAGATAAAACCAGCCTGTTTCAGTCACCGAGGGATTAAAGTTAAATAAATTCTGCTTTCGATAAAGATATCCTCCACAAACCTGCAGATTATAGGCTGGATTTATGACATAGCCTACTCGTAATTGAACCAAATTTACATCGCCCGCGTCTTTTACAGGCCCAGCTATCACCCGATAATGGTACTGTGCATGGGCTACTACGCGATGAGCACTGTAATTGGCTATGAATAGAAATTCACGGCCTGGCCCAGCAGTATAGGCCAATGCTTCGTTATTATGCGTGTAATCGTTTTTACCTATCACACCCAACGTGTTTCTGTAACTGCCATAGGCGGCTCTATTATACTCTGCCTGCAATGTCAAAGGTTTCCAATTAAAGGCGCTGAAATACTTGATGCCAGCCTGAATTCCTATTCGTGAATTAGAAAAATCGGACTTATCGTAACTATCGGCCATGTACTGACCATATAATTGAAACTGATCAGAAAGTTTCACCAACACGTCAATGCCGGTTAATACATTGACCCTGGTGTCGTTCAACCCAAACTGCAGCCGACCAGCATAGGGCAACGGATTGACAAAACCAAGTGGTAGGTGTTGCCGGTTGTAACTGTCGCCTGGCTGCGCTATCATGGCCTGGAAAAAAGAGGTGTTCAACCATTTTGCCCAATTAATGCTCAAATACTGAAATGCAGCGGCTTTGCGCTGAAATAAGCGTTCAATTTTTAACGAACGATGCAAGGATGCGGCCGTTAAATTCGACAATTGGGCGTAAATATGGCTGTACTGAATCCTTCCCTTCCAATATTGATGAGTTAAACGTAGAAAGGGATAATTGAGGGCGTTATCACTTAATAAAAGGGACCGATAACCGTGTCCGATTTTCTGCTTGCCATGTCCCATCTGAATGTTTAACCGCTTGTTCGGTTGCATCGATATTACCCCGCCTACCCAAGCATAATCATAACCGGTAACTTTAAATTGTTTCCACCGTCCCTGACCCGGCACAACAGAATTGGTAGTAATTTGCGTGGAGAGATAGGATGGAAAAGTGGCCTGGTTTTCCGCAAACATGGTTTCAAAATAAAATTTCTCGCCAATGGTACCGTTGGCAAATACACCGCGTGTATTGGTTAAATACCGGCTATACGTTGGTGCAGCTAAATCGGTTGAAGCATCGAGAATCATCATGGGACTGATGTTCAATTTCACCGCTTCTTTTTTTTCTTCAACACGTATTAAGTGATGCTTAAATACGGCATCAAGAACGGGGTCGTCGGTTATGTACTGAAACACCTTGGTACTATCGCCTCTGTGCAAATAATCAGTAGAGAAAAATGGCACATACGGTTGTAAACCTTGATGAAGTGTTGTTTGGCGAACGGCTAAATGTGAAGCGGTAAGAAAGGAAAAGGAATACTCCTCCGGCATTTGATACGATTGTGCCAAAATTGTCCGACTCTGTAAAAGCAAGAGCAAGCTAAAATATTTAAGCACACGCATCATACAGCGGTGTTACCACACTTTTACATTTTCCTTTCTTCGGAAATCCTCGTATACCAAGGCTATACCTTGTTCTAATTCAATCTTATGTCTCCAACCTAAATTATGAAGTTTTGAAACATCCATTAATTTCCGAGGCGTGCCATCGGGCTTGGTAAGATCGTGGCGAATTTCACCTTCAAACCCAACAATGCGCGCCACCAATTCTGCCAATTCACGAATTGATAAATCGGTGCCCGTCCCAATGTTTACATGCTCCACGCCTGAGTAATGTTGCATCACATATACACAAGCATCAGCCATGTCATCGGCATGCAAAAATTCTCTTAATGGCTTTCCTGTTCCCCACATCTCAACATAGGTGCTGCCATTTGTTTTGGCTTCGTGAAATTTCCTTATCAAAGCTGGTAAAACGTGCGAATTATTCAAATTGTAATTATCATTCGGCCCATATAAATTGGTTGGCATCACCGAAACAAAATCACAATTGTATTGGCGGCGGTAATTCTCACACAACTTAATGCCGGCAATCTTAGCAATCGCATAGGGTTCATTGGTGTCCTCCAATAAGCCAGTCAATAAATACGCCTCCTTCAAGGGCTGCGGCGCCATTTTCGGATAAATACAAGACGACCCAAGAAACATTAATTTCTTAACGCCATTTAAATAGGCCTGATGAATTACATTGTTCTGTATCATCAGGTTGTCGTATAAAAATTCAGCGCGATAAATATTGTTGGCTTGTATCCCTCCCACTTTCGCCGCCGCAAGAAAAACATACTCGGGCTGCTCTGTTTTGAAAAACAATTCTACAGCCGATTGATCGCGTAAATCTAATTCTGACGAGGTTCTTAGTACAAAATTGGTGTACCCCTTCTGTTGCAGATTGCGCAAAATAGCGGACCCCACCATGCCACGGTGACCGGCGATGTAAATTCTGGCTGCTAAATCCATTACTCTTTGTAATTAAGAATTTTATGGCCGCCTTCTAACAAGTACTTATCACGACGGAATAATTCCAAGTCGGCTGCTACCATTTCACGACACAAATCGTGAACTGTGTACTTCGGACTCCATCCTAATTCATTACGCGCCTTCGATGCATCACCTACAAGCAAGTCAACTTCAGCGGGACGGTAGTACTTGGGATCTATATCAACAATTATTTTGCCCGTAGCTTTATCAAGACCTTTCTCGTTCTCGTCCTTCCCCTGCCATTCTAAGTGAATACCAACTTCGTTAAAGGCCATGTTTATAAATTCACGTACCGATATTTTTACACCTGTGGCTAACACATAATCATCTGGCTTTTGCTGCTGCAACATGCGCCACATGCCTTCAACATAATCTTTTGCATGCCCCCAGTCGCGCTCCGCATCAATATTTCCCATGAACAATTTGTCCTGCATACCAAGACTAATCTTGGCCACGGCTCTGGTAATTTTCCTGGTTACAAAGGTCTCACCACGCACCGGCGATTCATGGTTAAACAAAATGCCGTTACACGCATACATGCCATAACTTTCACGGTAATTCTTGGTTATCCAAAAACCGTATAGTTTAGCAACACCATAAGGTGAACGTGGGTAAAATGGGGTAGTTTCCTTTTGTGGAATCTCCTGCACCAACCCGTAAAGTTCGCTGGTAGAGGCTTGGTAAAAACGGGTCTTTTCTTGTAAATTTAAAATTCGTATGGCTTCCAAAATACGCAACGTCCCTAAAGCATCCGAATTGGCGGTGTACTCCGGTGTTTCAAAACTCACCTTCACATGCGATTGGGCAGCAAGGTTGTAAATTTCATCGGGCTGCACTTCTTGTACAATGCGAATCAAATTCGTACTGTCAGTCAAATCACCGTAATGCAATTTGAATTGAACATTTTTTTCGTGTTGGTCCTGGTACAAATGATCAATGCGGTCGGTATTAAACATCGAACTGCGTCGCTTGATACCATGCACTTCATAGCCTTTCGATAGAAGTAATTCCGCCAAGTAGGCCCCATCTTGTCCAGTAACACCGGTTATTAATGCTTTTTTTGCCATAATTCAAACAACAAACTTACGAAAAAACAGGTGCTTAGGCGCAATTCTAACCACGGTTAAACAATCATTCTTTGTAGAAGCGTGTAAATTAGGTCTTAAACAGACACTGACTGCTTTTTCTCATCTAACTCTCCTGTTTTTCATGTTGTTTTTATAATTAATTGCACTAGACCTCTTCTCACTACAATAAAGTTGACGTTAAGGCTAGTAAAGTTGGTTGGGTCACCTCGTTGAATTGAACACTTTCACGGCGATTTTTTAAAGCAATGTCAACTCAAGTGGTGAGCTTAATGCTTCTTTATTGGCTGTTGGGTAGCATTGCTTTTTTCAGTTTGTTGACTTTTTTAGGGCGCCATACCCCGCTTTCCGCTGTAGCCAGCGCATCCCGGGGTAAGCAGACTGATGGCGTGCGCGGTCCCCACGTTGCCCGTGGGGCCTGCGCCGCTCATCGCCTGCTAACCCCCGTCTGCACTGGGCTGCCGCTTCAATCGGGGGCGCTCTTATACATGAGTGGATGTCTAAAAATCTGCGTGAATAGGCCTACGCAGCGCTTTCCTAAAACCGTAACGCCAAAAAAATTCCTTCTATCAAAGGCTGTTAATACTCCACATAGCGGAATGCAATGAATTGATTATATTTGAACATTGTAATTATGCAAGCAACTTTCACACGAAAAAATTACACCATCCTCTTAATCGGGGTAGCACTCATTGCAGTGGGCTACTTATTAATGATTGGAGGGGGAAGCGAGGATCCTGCCAAGTTTAATCCTGCTATTTTTGACTTCCAACGTATTACGCTCGCACCAATGGTATGCCTGGCTGGTTTCGTTGTCATCATCTACGCCATCATGTGGCGCCAAAAAAATTCTACCGACAATTAAGGTATGACCTATTTACAGGCGCTTATCATTGCGGTAGTAGAAGGATTAACTGAATTTTTGCCGGTATCATCAACCGGACACATGATGTTAGCCACTGCCCTGCTTGGCATCAAGAGCACACCCTTTGTAAAACTTTTTACCGTTTGCATTCAATTAGGCGCTATACTGAGTGTTGTGGTCCTCTACTTCAAACGCTTCTTTCAAAGTGTCGATTTTTATTTCAAACTCGTTGTCGCCTTTATTCCCGCTGCAATCGCTGGCGTGCTGCTTGGCGACTTTATTGATAGTTTACTCGAAAGTGTAATTGGCGTAGCAATGGCGCTATTCTTAGGTGGACTCGTTTTGTACTTCATCGATAATTGGATCAAAGGAAACGAAGGAAGCGAAGTCAATTACCCAACGGCTTTTAAAATTGGGCTCTTTCAGTGCTTGGCTCTTTTTCCCGGTGTAAGTCGAAGTGCTGCTACTATTATTGGGGGAATGACGCAAGGTTTAACCCGCCAAAAAGCGGCAGAATTTTCTTTTTTCTTGGCTGTGCCGACCATGTTCGCCGCTACTGCGAAAAAATTGTTGGATTTTTACAAGGAGGGCATCACCTTGTCTGGTGATGAAATCAATATTCTCCTTTTCGGAAATCTAGTTGCGTTTGTGGTAGCAATTGTTGCCATCAAGGGCTTTATCGGACTCTTATCGCGTAAGGGTTTTCGCGTTTTTGGCATCTACCGCATAATAGTTGGGGGCCTACTCTTGTTGCTGCTGCTGCTGGGTTATTCTATCGATGTACTTTAACAGTGCATTGTTGATTGATTCCTAAACAACCGTTTTTCTTGTAAGCACATCTCCAATAAATTAGCAGTAAACTAATTACTGTGAGTGAACATCTGGCAAGAAAACGATTACGCACCTCCGGTGTTACAGTCATCATAAGTCTTTCATTGGTCTTGTTTATGTTAGGCATTCTCGGCTTGGTAATCATCAATGCGAGCAAATTGTCGACACATTTCCGCGAAAACGTTGGGTTCCAAGTGTTTTTAAAAGATACGGCCACTTCGGCTCAAACCGATCTTTTAATGCAGGAAATTAATGACGCCAAGTTTTCAAAAAAGGTCACCTTCGTTTCAAAAGAAGAAGCAGCCGTCTCCTTAAAAGAAGATTTAGGCGAAGACTTTATCTCATTAATGGGCAGTAATCCGCTTCTCAACTCCATTAATATCAAGTTAAATGCCGAATACGCTCAATCCGACACACTCGCCCAGATTGAGAAAACGCTGATGAAAAAACCGTTTGTGAAAGAAGTCGTTTATCAAAAAATCATGATCGACCGATTAAATAAAAACACCCGCGCTGTCGCCTTATTCATCCTCATTTTCAGCACTGCTTTATTAATTGTCGCCATTGCATTAATTAATAATACAATTCGACTTTCTATCTACTCTAAACGCTTTTTGATTCGCACCATGTACTTAGTGGGCGCCACAAAGGGTTTTATTAGCAAACCATTTATTCTTAAAGGCTGCCGCCAAGGTGTTATTGCTGGTGTAGTTGCTGGGGTACTATTGGGCATTTTCTTGGTCATTAGCCTTAAATACATACCTGATTTGTTGGCGTTTCAGGATGAAAATTTATTATTAATGCTTTTCGGAGGCATGATTGTTACAGGTATTGTCATTTCTGCGCTTAGCGCCCTTTTTGCCGTTACCAGGTACCTCAATTTAAAAACATCAGACCTCTATTTTTAAGATTAAGCTTAAAAATCCAGTGAAACAGCTATTCGGCTGAGTGTATTGGTGTATTTGAAATACTGAAATACAGTATATTTACAGTTAGCCACCATGGTGGCACACTATGTTTTTGTACAAACGTATACTGTTTATTACACTGTTGCTGTCGTTCATCAACGGGGCCTTTGGTCAAAATACCAATACCACCTGCGCCAACGCAACACCTTTTTGTACAGGTCAAACCATGACTTTTCCGGCTGTGACCGGTAATTCTCAAGCGCAATCCGGACCGAATTACGGTTGTTTGGGCTCGCAACCGCGTCCGAACTGGTTCTACATGCAAATCGCCCAATCGGGTTCAATTTCAATCGCAATTTCTGCTACTTGGGATGTTGATTTTATTTGTTACGGCCCTTTTCCAAATTTGGCTTCCAGCTGCGGCAGTCTTACTTCTGGCAACATTCAAAGCTGCAGCTACTCCGGTTCTGCTACCGAAACGTGTGTTATCGCCAATGCAGTCGCAGGTCAGTTTTACCTGCTCATGGTTACGAATTTTAATGGATCAGCTCAAAACATCAATTTTTATCAGAACAATGCTGGTCAAACCAATGCCGGCTCTACTAACTGTGGGTTCATTTGCCTTGTAACCGCTACCAATTCAGGCATTGTTTGCGCCGGTAATACCCCTACTCTATCTTTAACCTCAAGCTCCGCTGTCACCTCTTATACTTGGGCTGGCCCGAATGGATTTAGTTCCACTTCTTCAGTAGCAACAGCACCAAGTCTCACCAGTACCACCGCTTTCACCGTTACTGCATCCACTGGCTCAAGCACCTGCCAATCCATTACTACTTGCTCAGTAGTTGAATATCCGAATTTTAGCTTTAATCCCAATACCTACACCATTTGCCAAGGCGGCTCCATATTCGTACCCGTCGTTTACCCAGCTGGGGCAAACACGAATAATACGTATAGTTGGACCCCCGGTTTTACCGCCGGTGTTCTAAATCCCGCCGCCTCTAGTACAAGTATAGGCCCCCTCTCACTGCCAGCGACAACCACGCTGGGAACAATGATTTATAGCTTGACGGCGACACCCGTCGCTTTAAACTGTCCTGCCACCAAGGCGCTTACTGTCACCATCAACAACCCTTTAACTCCAACACTCACACTGCCTGGAGCCGTTTGTAATACTTCTGGGTCCCAATTATTAATTGCTACCCCTGGCGGTGGCACCTGGGCAGCCAACCCCGCAGTTACCCCAGGCGGTATGTTTAATCCTGCGGCAGTGCCCAATTTTTCAAGCCTAGTCACCTACTCCGTGCAAGCTGGTAATTGCATTGTGAGCAATACAAGTACGTTGTATGTCGCTCAATTTAATACGTCAGCCCTCTCAGGTAGTCTCAACATGCTCTGTGCATTAGATGGACCTGTTAATTTGATGAGCCTCGTTACGAATACCTTTTCTGGTCAATGGACAGGACAGTTTGTAAACACCAATACGTTTTCACCAACTGGTATTCCAACTAACACCTATGTTCTAAAATACAAGGCGACTTCTACCCCAAGTGTCAACCCAAATAATCCATTTGGCTTTAATTTTGCGAATGTTTGTCCGGATTCTACTTACCTAAGCGTCTCCGTTTTCAATCCACCCACACCAACCATTGTGCCCATTCTGCCAATGTGCACCAATGCCAGAACGGTTGAATTAAAAGCAACGCCGCTTGGTGGCACTTGGTCGCAAAATTCGGGGGTTACCAATGCTGGCATTCAAACCCCTTCGCTCTGTGCCATCAATGTAAATTCAGTAGTCTATACAGCTGGTATCGGCACGTGTGTAGCCTCTTCAACGGCCACCTTTATAGTGGCGCAGTTTATACCAGCTACTTTAACGGGAACAGTTCCTAATCAATGTGTCAGCGGCAACCCAATTAATTTACTCTCAATTGTTGCTAATACCACCGGGGTTTGGACAGGCATGGGCATTAATACACCCTACGTTTACTCACCAGCTAATTTGCCTACTGGTTTATATAAATACAAATACCAAACATTCTCCAACCCACCACTCAGCCAGTGTCAAGATAGTTCAATCATGCATATTCATGTTTTGAACCCACAAACACCCGTAATTCAACAAGTCGGACCTTATTGCAGTAAATCCACAAGTGTACAGCTTCAGGTGGCACCGCAGGTGGGGTATTGGACCAATGCAAGTTATTTAACCCCATTAGGGGCATTTGTACCGTCACTTGCGAGTGTTGGACTCAATCATGTGGAGTATGTTATCGGAACACCTACGTGTAATGTTAAAAAAGGCATCGACATTTCTGTAGAAGCATTTGTTCCAGCTGATATCATTAATCAAGTGCCCGATCTTTGTACTACTTCGAGCCCCTTTAACTTACAACCAATTACACTTTCCAATGGTGGTATATGGTCGGGACCGGGATTATCTGGATCGATTATCAATCCAATGGCAACAGGTGCAGGAACTTTTATCTACCAACACAGTACCGCTAGTTCACCAAGTGGACTCTGTCCCGATCAGGCAACCGTGTCTGTTCATGTATATTCTTTAGAAGTGCCGCGCATAACGCAAGCAGGACCTTATTGCAATAAATCACAAGCAGTGAAATTACAAGTATCGCCATTAGGTGGTTATTTTAGTGGTGCCAACAACGGCGCTGTTTCGCCTGCTGGTCTATTCAATCCAGCCAATGCCATTTTAGGCAATAACATTGTTAGTTATAGCATTGCATCGGGACCATGCATTGCCTTTGCCCAATCAAGCATTGAAATTGTAGAATTTGTATCCGCTGCAATTACCAAAACGATTGGACATGTTTGTCAAAACGACCCACCGTTAGATTTGTATTCCTTAGTTGGCGACCTACGCGGTCAGTGGTCCTCTGGCCCAGGTTTGTTAGGTTCTAGTTTCACGCCTGCTAATGCCCTTATTGGTAACAATACCTTTTACTATAACACCACCAGTCCTAAGTACTCCAACCTTTGTCCCGATCAAAGCACCCTCACCATCGAAGTCAAGGAAGTACCAACGGTTACGGCCATAGCTACAGAATTTGAAGGATGTGCCCCATACGAAATTACGTTTAACACAGCCAATGCAAATGCCGGTAATTCTAATTGGACCTTTGGTGATAACGAAAATGGTAAGGGCCTTACGACTACACATATTTTCAACACGCCAGGTGTATATACTGTTCAATTAAACTTCGAAATCAATGGTTGTAAAACATTTGATATATTAGACCAACAAATTGTTATTCACGAGACACCTGAAGCTTATTTTATCTTCTCTGATAACGAGCCTACAAGTGCTAGTCCCGAGATTCAATTTATCAATCAAAGTACACCACTGGGCAATAATAAGTACACTTGGACTATCGATAAATTAAAAACCAAACCGTTGGAGATAAGTCCATTCGTTACGCTACCTCAATTAGGCACATACAAGGTAACGTTGTTGGCTCAGAATGAAAACGGGTGTAAAAGTCAATACAGTCGATCCATAGAATTGAAAAACATTTTTGAATGTTTCATTCCGAATGTTTTCACGCCTGATGGCGATGGCTTGAACGATACATTTGGTCCGGTATTTTCACCATACGGTTTAGATGAAACCAGCTATAGTTTGGAAATTTTTGATCGTTGGGGAGAATCGGTTTTTAGAACAAGAAATTTCCTGGTAAAATGGGATGGGTTGAACTTCCTAAAACAGGAAGCAAAAGAAGACGTATACGTTTATCAAATTCGTTATAGGGATTTGGACGGAAAAGTCTATTACAAAACAGGAGCTGTAACCTTGATGCGATAGATTAGTTCGCATTCCTTGTTTTCCTTTAAGTTTTTCATTAGAAAATGTTAAGTTTTTTCGCCTAAAAAGTGCTCTCCTATGCACTAAAAAAATAACGGCTTCTCGTTCATTAAAGCCGACAAATTAGGTGCAGTTGGCTATTTGATTTTTTACTCATTGAAATGTAAAAACCTCATATTCAGAACATTAATATAAATGTCGTCAATTGCGATTTCGTGAAATAGCCAATCTAATGAGTGAACAAATTGGTTTCTAGTCTTCTCATTTCGTATCTTGAAGTTGTATTTCATTAACTATCTCATCATGAAAAATGCAGCTTTATTTCTACTGATTTTTTTAGGCTCAATTAATTCACAATTGCGGGCTCAAAACCGAATCAAAAAATCGGAGGTAGGCAATGATATGTCTGCAAAAGAGTCCTATGTACTTAATCAGGATTACCTTTCAAAGAGTACCCTTCAGAATTATAAAGATTTTTATGGTGATTCATTGAAAGGATTCGATGAGAATGCCATTAAGACCCGCATCATTGGCAACAATGTCTATGGTGAAGAGTACATCGCATACATCAATCGTATGAGGCGCGAGTACATTGATAACAAGTACCACATTGGAACTTGGGTTATTAAGCAGAACATGATTCCTGCTCCTCCAATCAATACAGTATCCATCAATACCAATACCACTTCAAGTGGTAAATCATTAGGCGGAGGCGCTGTAGTAAATGCATCGCCCTGCGTAAACGAAGGTTTTGAAAACACAACGCCAGGCAACTATTCAGGCTCAGCTAACGCTTATGCGGTTCAAGGATGGACCATCACCGGTGCCCTTAATGGAGGAAACTGTGTTACACCGAACTACACCTTGGGTGCAGGGGCAAATGAGTTCCAAATTGTTCAAACTCCTATTATTAACTTCCCGAATGTCGGCACCATCCCTCACTCGCCTCTTGGTGGTACACGTGTGGCACAAATAAATAACACAACTAATAACGCTTCAATCACTAAGATTTCGCAAACCTTCCCGGTTACCAATGCCAACTCTCTTTTCCAATTTGCCTTTGCCGGTTATTGGGAAAATCCTGGTCACCCATGTTGTGACCAACCCGGATTCTTTGTCCGTATGTTAAACTGTCAAAACCAAGTGATGTCGTGTTCATCGATTACATTGGCAGCTGGGTGTCCATTAGTTGGTGCAACGTTTTCTACCACAAGTTCTTCCGCATGGTGTAACTGGCAAGTAAAATATATTGACTTAACGCCGTTTATTGGCACCTGTGTTACATTCGAAGGTTGGACAATGGATTGCGCGTATTATGGGCATACCGGTGTTACCTTTTTTGATGCCATGTGTGGTGGTCAGTTAATTGGTACTGGTATTGGTGGTGTTGGTGGTAACATCCCCGGTCCTGTTAGCTTTTGCCAAGGCTCTAATTTAGCACAGATAAGTGCCCCCTTAGGCTATTCAACGTATTCATGGGTGGCGCCTGCAGGTGCTCCAGCAATTCCGGCTGGTCAGTCAACCTTAGCGACCATTACAATTTCTAATCCTATACCAGGATCAGTTTACACTGTACAATTAAATAGTTCTTCTGGTTGCAATTTTGTTGCTACCAATACCATTGTCTTTTCACAAGTTCAAATTGTTGGATTGGGGGCCAACCCTTCCTGTCCCGGCGGGGCCAACGGAACAGCCTCCGTCGTCGGTAACGGTAGTGGAACCGGTTATAATTATACGTGGCAAAACTCCAACGGACAAACGGTCGGTACGGCGTCCACGGCCACGGGCCTGGCGCCGGGAGTTTATAGTATAACGATTAGTGGTTTTGGCGCAGCCGGTTGTGGGTCAGCCGTTGCGACCACAACGGTCATTGCCGCTCCTCAACCTCCCGCCTTACTCTTTAAACCTTATTGTGGTAGTCAGGCCTTCTTTATGGCGCCACCTGGGGCCACGAATATCCAGTGGTATACCGGCAACTCGGCAATTTCAGCTTCTCTGGGCGGTATCTCTACTTCTTATACACTCAGTAATCCAAGCAGTGGCGGAACGTTCAGGGCTGGTTACAATTTAAATGGTTGCCGTGACTCGCTTATTTACACGCTTGCCCCAGCCGTTCCTGGTGGTATTTCGGTGTCGAGCAACACCATTTGTCCTAATGGCACCAACGGTACAGCCATCATCACGATGACACCTGCGGGCGGTGCGCCTCCGGGACAATTCAGTGTTAACGTATACAATACAGGGACTATATCCCCAACCTACAGTTTCCAGAACGGACCAGGTTCCGCATCTACCTTTACAGCCAATAACTTTGTTGGTGGGGGCTCATACAGTATTCAAGCCTTTGATGGTTCGTGTATGTATTCAACCAGTTACTTGCAACCTACCGTCACCTTTAGTTATAACTTAAGTGTGAGCACGGCTAGTTTGTGTCAAGGTCAAAGTTTATCGGCCGGTGTGGTCTTTACTAATAACCCGTTAGCCGGTCAGTATTCGTATTCTTGGTCACCGACCACCTTCCTATTTAATAATATAGGATCGTTGCAGAACACCATTATTACTCCAACGGCACCAATGGGTACCAATGGTGTAACTATTTACACGGTGGTGGTAACCCCTACCTTGGCGTACTGTCCTTTAACCAAGACCCTTGCGGTGACCTCGGTTAATCCACCTACACCAACCATTACTACGATTCCGAACCTGTGTCGTCATCAAAACCCTTATCAAATTATTGTTGCCCCAACAGGTGGTACGTTCTACACCAGTTCTTCAACTGGTACAGCCAACCCTATTGGTGCTACGACTGGTATCCTAACTCCAACGCTGGTTACCAACATTTCTTCGGCTAACACCATTACGTATTCAGTAAAAGTGTTTACTTGCTCTGCTTCACAAACAGCTACCTTCCAAATGTCGCAGCTAAACCCTGCTACATTAACCAGTACAATTTCTCCACTTTGTACAACTAGTCCGATTGTGAACTTGATGAACATTGTGCAAACCACGGTTAATGGGGTGTGGACCTCTACGAGTGTCCCTAGCGCTGCTGGTGCTATACAAGGTGCTACTGGTGCTCAAATCTTTAATCCTGCTGCGTTGCAAAACGTGGCCGGTGCAGCACAAACGCAACCTTACATCCTTACTTATAGCACACAATCTTCACCGATTCTCGATGCTTGTCCCGATGAAAGCACCCTTCAAGTAACTGTCACCAAAACCTTGGTACCTGTTATTGAATACGTACCAGCCTTCTGTAATAACAGTGCTAGCTTTAACATGACCGTTACACCAACTGGTGGTAACTGGAGCGGCAATGGCATTACCTCTGGTGGTGTTGTTACTCCTTCTCTTTACAGCTCGGCTGGTGTTAACCTAGTAACTTATACGGTATCCATTGGCGCTTGTGTTAATACCAAGACTGCCAATTTGTATGTTGACAGATTTAACAGCGCTTCTTTAACTGGTACTATCAACAACCTTTGCTTTAATGCCGCTAACATTAACTTGAACAGCATTGTTCAGTCTACTGTAAATGGCTCATGGGGTGGTCCTGGTGTAGTTCAAGGCGGTAACCTATTATCCGTTACTAACCTCACTACTGGTGTTTACACCCTAACCTACAGCACATTGCCTAATATCAACCCGGCAGCAGCAACCAATTACAGCCCTTGTCCAGATACCCGCACCATTGCTGTGTCTGTATTGCACCCGATTGTGCCTACCATCACGCAAGTAGGACCATTGTGTACCAAGGGTGCACCGGTTCAATTGTCTGTATCGGCTCAAAGCGGTACGTGGACCGCTAGTTCATTCCTCAGTCAAAACGGTGTGTTTACCCCTTCTCTTGCTTCGATTGGTAACAATGCCGTGCAGTTCATTGTTGGTACAAGCACCTGTAACGTTCAACAAACGGATTACATTTCTGTTGAAGCTTTTGAACCTGCTAACATCATCTCTTCTGTTCCTGATTTGTGTAACACCAGCGGAGCTATTAACCTGCAGCCAATTACTCAAAGTAATAAAGGTATGTGGAGCGGTCCTGGCGTGTCTGGTACCAATTTCAACCCTGGTGTATCTGGTGCTGGTACATTCACCCTTTTACACAAAACAGCTTCTTCGCCTTCAGGACTTTGTCCTGATCAGGCTCAAGTCGCCGTGCGTGTTTACTCACTCGCTCCTCCGGTACTAGCGCAAATCAATCCACTCTGTAGCACCAGCGATCCTATTCAGATCTCTGTGAGTCCTGTTGGTGGTCTATTTGGTGGTGCTAACAATACCGCTGTTTCTTACAAAGGTTTATTTAACCCTGCTACTGCGGTTATTGGTAACAACGTTATTAATTACTCTATTACATCAGGACCTTGTGTTGCTTATGGTCAAACAACCGTTACTGTTGAGCAATTTGTTTCTGCCAACTTTGAAAAAGTGGCTGGTCCTTTCTGTAAAAACAATGAAGCTATCGACCTTAAAAGTATTGCCACCAACCCTATTGGTGAGTGGAAAGGTCCTGGTATCCTCACTGGTAGCAGCATGTTTAACCCTGCTAGCGCTAACATAGGCATGAACATCATTACTCACAAGGTCGTATCTAGTCCTCTTGGCCTGTGTATTGACGAAAAAACAACTGAAATCGAAGTGAAGGACGTTCCTAAGATTTCTATTGCTGCTGATAAATTCAAAGGTTGCGCACCAACTCAAATCGTGTTCAACACCATTGGTACAAACACCGGTGATGGTCAATGGACTTTTGGCGATGGCTCTACTGAAAAAGGGCTGCTCTCTACCCACGTATTCACTGCAACAGGCTCTTACTTCGTTTCCTACTACTACACGGATCAAGTTTGTGAATTGCACCTTAAAATTGAAAACCCTGTGGTTATCAATGAAGCCCCTGATGCTAACTTCAATATGCCTGCAGAGGTGTTAATCTCGCAACCTGCAGTACAGGTAACCAACCTCTCTACTGTGTTAGGTAATAACAAGTACTACTGGACACTCAACGGTGCTAAATCACCTGAACTTGAAGGTCAAGTGAACCCTGTGCTCAACCTCACCAAAATCGGTAACTACAAACTAACCCTCGTTGCTCAAAACAAAGAAGGTTGTGTCGACTCTGTATCGCATAACATCGAAGTAAAGAGCGACTTCAACATCTTTATCCCTACCTCGTTCACTCCTAACGACGATGGTCTCAACGAAGAATTCATCCCTGTATTTAGCAGAGATGCCAACTTCGATGAAAAATCGTTCGAAATGGAAATCTACGACAGATGGGGGCACATGCTCTTTAAATCTAAAGGAGTACTTAAAGGATGGAATGGCGTATTTAAAGGCGAACCTGTAAAAGAAGAAGTCTATATCTACAAAATCCGCTACAAAGATCCTGATGGTAATCTAAACAACATTACTGGGCACTTCACCCTCTTGCGTTAATGCACCCTAAACATGAAAAGATTAAGCCGGCGAAAGTCGGCTTTTTCTTTGGGGAAATGTGAGGGGGAATTTCCTGTCGACTCGTTTCTTATCCCTTAACTTGTGCTTCACTCAATAAAAGACCCATTACTAAATAAGTACTGAATGAATAAAA
>JACCDS012130421.1_pt1 | contig 18325 bp, 14 predicted proteins | sample 7446441 | NCBI WGS metagenome assembly JACCDS01 (sample SAMN15323445, study PRJNA562643) | freshwater metagenome | isolation source: river surface water | place: USA:Blue River Watershed | collected 2017-08-17
GCGACGGCGCACGCAGCCCGATTCGCACGATGCTCGGCCTCGACATCGAAGGCAAGGTGTTCATGGACCGCTTCCTGATCGCCGACGTACTGATGAAGGCCGACTTCCCGGCCGAGCGCTGGTTCTGGTTCGATCCGCCCTTTCATCCTAACCAGTCGGTGCTGCTGCATCGCGAGGCCGCTGACGTGTATCGCATCGACTTCCAGCTTGGCTGGGACGCCGATCCAGAAGAAGAAAAGAAGCCTGAGAAAGTCATCCCGCGTATCAAGGCCATGCTCGGCGACGACCGCGAGTTCACGCTCGAATGGGTCAGCGTGTACACCTTCCAATGCCGCCGCATGAAAGCATTCCGGCATGGCCGCTGCCTGTTCGCCGGCGATGCCGCGCATCAGGTATCGCCATTCGGCGCGCGCGGCGCGAACTCCGGCATTCAGGATGCCGACAACCTGATCTGGAAACTGAAGCTGGTCATGGACGGCAAGGCGCCGACCCGGCTGCTCGACACCTATAGCGAGGAACGCTCGTACGGCGCCGACGAGAACATCCTGAACTCGACCCGCTCGACCGACTTCATCACGCCCAAAGGCGCGATCAGCAAGACCTTCCGCAATGCCGTACTGGAACTGTCGCGTACGCTGCCGTTCGCGCGCAAGCTGGTGAACTCGGGCCGCTTGTCCGTACCCTCTTTCCTGACCGGCTCGGCGCTGAATACGCCGGACAGCGAAGCATTCGACGGCGACATGGTGCCGGGCGCACCGATGGACGATGCGCCGGTCGAAATCGACGGCCAGCCGGCATGGCTGATTGACCAGCTCGGCAGCCGCTTTCAGGCGCTGTATTTCTGCGACGACCCGGCAGCGATACCGCAGACGATGCAGCTTCAGCTGCAGGGGCTGGCACAGGCCGCGATTCCGGTCGAGCCGCTGGTCATCGCCCGCAAAACCGGTCCATGCAATTTAAAGCATGCTGTCGACAAGGAGGGCCTGGCCTTCGCGCGCTATGACGCCAAGCCCGGCACGCTCTACCTTGCCCGACCCGACCAGCACGTCGCCGCACGCTGGCGTGAAGCCGAAGTCTCGCGCATCGTCGCCGCCGTCGCACGCGCCACCGCCAATTTCGCCGGGGAATAAGACCATGCCGTTAATCATCGAACCGAACTTCCGCGAAGAAGGACAACGCTATTTCCGCGACTTCTCGCCGGGCGACGATTTTTACCAGCTGCTGATCGACACGCATCGCGATCTGTCTGACGAGCAGAGCGCGATGGTGAACGCGAAACTGATCCTGATTTTGTCCAACCACATCGGCGACATCGCCGTGCTGCGCGAAGCGATGGCGCTCGCGCGGGCCGGTGTCGACCAGAACTGAAGCTGTCCGGAGGACTGATGCTGATTCAAAAAATTCATCATGTCGCGTACCGCTGCAAGGACGCGAAAGAGACCGTTGACTGGTACGTCAAGCACCTCGACATGAAATTCGTGCTCGCGATCGCCGAGAACGAAGTGCCGTCGACCAAGGCGCCAGACCCCTACATGCATGTCTTCCTCGATGCGGGCCATGGCAACGTACTCGCATTCTTCGAGCTGCCAACGCAAGCACCGATGGACCGCGACCGCAACACACCAGCCTGGGTGCAGCATCTGGCCATGAAGGTCGACTCGATGGAAACGCTGCTGGCGGCGAAAGCGAAATTGCAGGCCGCCGGAATCGACGTGATCGGCCCGACCGACCACACCATCGTCAAGAGCATCTACTTCTTCGACCCGAGCGGACATCGCCTGGAACTCGCCTGTGACTGCGGCACGCCGGAAATGTACGCGCAGCTCGACGCAGTGAAATGGGAGATGCTCGACGAATGGAGCAAGACCAAACAGGCGCCCAAGCATGCGGCGTGGATGCATGACGGGAGCATGACGAAGTGAATCACCTGAACGAAACGCACGACCCGAAACTGACCAGCTGGATCGCCTCGGCCAACGCCCCAGGCACCGACTTCCCTATCCAGAACCTGCCCTTCGCGGTGTTTCGCCGACAAGGCGGCACGGAATCCTTCCGCGGCGGCGTCGCGATTGGCGATCAGGTGCTGGACCTTGCTGCCGTTTACGACAACAATATTTTCACCGGTGATGCGGCGCAAGCGGCGCAGGCCGCGTCAGCCAGTACCCTGAACGCCTTGATGGCGATGGGCCCGGCCGCGTGGAGCGCGCTGCGTCTGGCGCTGTCGCGCGCATTGCGTGCAGGCTCGCTACAGCAGGACGCGATCGCGCCCTGCCTGGTGCCGATGAAGGACGTTGACTACGCGCTGCCCGCGCAGATCGGTGACTACACCGACTTCTACACGTCGATCCATCACGCGACCAACATCGGCAAGCTGTTCCGCCCCGATAACCCGCTGCTGCCGAATTACCAGTGGATCCCGATCGGCTATCACGGCAGAGCATCAAGCATTGTCGTGTCAGGGCATTCATTCCATCGCCCGCACGGCCAGCTGATGCCGCCCGGCGCTCAGCAGCCGGTACTGGGTCCGTGCAAACGACTCGACATCGAACTCGAGCTGGGGGTCTTCATCGGCAGCGGCAATGCGATGGGCGCACCGGTGACGATCAATGAAGCCGAGCAGCACGTGTTCGGCATCTGCCTGCTGAATGACTGGTCGGCCCGCGACATTCAGGGCTGGGAGTACCAGCCGCTCGGCCCTTTCCTGGCAAAGAATTTTGCGACCACGATCTCGCCCTGGATCGTGACGCTGGAAGCCCTCGCGCCGTACCGGGTTCCCTTCACGCGCCCCGCAGGCGACCCGCAGCCGCTGCCCTATCTCGACAGCGACCACAACCGGGCCGCCGGCGCATTCGACATCCGGCTCGACGTAACGCTGCAAACGGCAACGATGCGCGACGCCGGACACGCCGGGCACAAGCTCTGCGAGACCAGTTATCGTCACGCCTACTGGACGCTTGCGCAGATGGTCGCTCATCACACAGTCAATGGCTGCAACCTGCAGCCGGGCGACCTGTTAGGCACAGGCACGCTGTCCGGCCCCACGCTGGCACAGGCAGGCGCCCTGATCGAGCTGACCGAGGGGGGGAAGAAGCCGATCGCGCTGGACAATGGCGAGCAGCGCACTTTCCTCGAAGATGGCGATGCAGTGAGCGTACGTGGCTGGTGCGAAGCGCCGGCGGCGGTGAGGATAGGGTTTGGGGAGTGCCGCGGGATGGTAGTGCCACCAACCACGCTCGCGTGAGTTCCCGGACGGAAGCTTGGCCTCGATTTTTCGAAAAATCAGACGATCACAACGTCTGCCGGAGCCAGTAAGCCATCGCCGGCGATACCAACCAGATCGACCAAACCCTCCGCAGTCAGGTAAGCATCGGTGGTTTCGCCCTCAGCGATCTTCGTCCAGTTACCATCGCTATCGCGATCGACGAATACATCGAACTTCGTGCTGCTCCATTCGCTATCCGTCTTGAGCACATAGGTTTCGGCACCGATCAGGACGACGCTGTAGCTCTCGTCGCCATCCATGCGCTCGGCTTCCCATCCTCGTCGCCCTAATTCATAAGCGCTCACGACGGTGTCATCGACCAGATCAAACTGGTAGTTCTCTTTGCTGTAGCGGGACGAATTGACGACCTCGATCTCGAAAGTTTCGACGAAGCGGCTGTCTCCGTCCTGGTCAGAGTAGACACGGAATTCAATCTCGCCACGGCCAATTTTTGTCGCTGTCACCTCGACCACGCCGATCAGCCCTGAGTCGAAAGTTCCCGTCTCCGTTTCGAAGGTGGTGGTGCGAGTCGATTCGGCTTTCAGCCGGGAACCCTTGATCTCGTACATCGCCTTGACATTGTTCGACTCGTCAAAAGTAAATTTCTTGAAATTGGCCATGGGGATCAATCCTTGTGAAATAAATACGCCAACAGTGCCTGCGGTCGGCGGCTGCTTTTCGACGCTCGATTGTGACTTTCGAAAATGAATCTAACCTGAAAGAATAGTTAATTTATTTTTAATGAAATAGAGGTTCATGGCACTCGCTGAAGTAATTCATCCCTGTTTAATCGGGTCTTGCTATATTTGGTCGTATAACGAGGACTAAGATGAAAATTTTGCTACTTGAAGACGAAGCAACGCTGGCCGATGCGATGGAAACGCGCCTTCGCGCCGACGGAGCCGTTGTCGACACGGTATCCACCCTCGCCACAGCAGACCTGGCGATCTCTTCTACGCAATACGACGCTGCGATCTTCGATCTGTCCCTCCCTGATGGCGATGCGATGTCGCTGCTGAAACGGTTGAGGATTCGCGGCACTTTGTTGCCTGTCATCGTTGCCTCGGCCCGCGACCAAATCAGTGACCGTATCGCCGGCCTGCAGGCAGGTGCCGACGACTACCTCGTCAAGCCTTTCGATATTGATGAACTGATGGCGCGGGTGCGCGCCGTGGTGCGCCGCGCCGACGGTAACGCCAATCCTGTGATGCATATCGGAAAATTCGAGATCAATCGCTTCGCGCACTGGCTTCGCATGGATGGAAAACTGATCGACTTCACCGCAAAGGAATGGGCCGTAATCGAAAAACTGGTCGCTCGCCCCGACAGCATCGTCACCCGTGATGCACTGGAGACGACACTGTACAACTTCGACGACGAAATCAGCAGCAATACCGTCGAGGTTTACATCAGCCGCATAAGGAAGAAAATCGGCAAGGAATCGATCGAGACTGTACGTGGCTTGGGCTACCGTTTCACCGGAATCTGTGATGACCGTGTCCAGCATTAACCGTCGCCTGTATTACCGCATCGTCGTATCGGTCACGGCCTTGTGGTTACTGGTCGTGCTGGGCGTGGGATGGGTCGTAAAAAACGAGACCGACGAAGTATTCGACAGCAGTCTGCAGGAGGTCGCTCAGCGTGTACTGGCGCTGGCCACGCTTCAGATTGAGCGCGGCGGCCAACTGGACGACGAAAAACTGTGGCCTGTCGAACATGAGGAATACCTCACCTATCAGGTATTCGACGGTGAGGGTGCCTTGCGATTGCGCTCGCATGATGCTCCGGCAGAGCCTTTCAACGTACCGCACACAATAGGCTTTCATCGCATCGATGGCCGCCGTTTCTACGTCGATGTCACCAGCAATAAAAGCTACATGATTCAAGTTGCGGAACCAGCCGAGCATCGAAAGCATACGCTCGTTCACATCGGGCAGTTCCTGTTGCTGCCGCTGCTGCTGCTGTGGCCCTTATGCATTTGCGTGATCTACCTGAGCGTACGCGAGGCACGTAATTCATTCGTGCTTTTTACCGAAAAAATTGCGCAACGGCGTAGCGCCAACCTCCGGCCAATCGACCGGCGGAAGTTACCCATTGAGCTGCACCCGATCAGCGATGCTGTCAACGCGCTGATGACCCGCCTCAAACAGGCATTGGAATCTGAACGCAACCTGGCCGCCAACAGCGCGCATGAATTGCGCACCCCGATTGCCGCAGCGATCGGTCAGCTCGACCTGTTGCGCTCGAGCGACTTGTCGCCAGCGGCAATACAGCGGGTCAATGCTGCGCTGGACAAACTTCGCGGTTTGCAGACAACCACGGTGAAACTGCTGCAGCTCACGCGCGCGGAATCCGGTGTCGCACTCAACATGCAGCCCGTCAATTTGACGCAGATTCTGCAACTGTTCATTGACGAACTTCGATTTCAAACGAATAGCAGCATTTACCGGTTCAGCCTCCCGGAGAAACCGGTCTGGGTACGCGGCGACATGGATGTGATCGGCATTGCGATACATAATCTGCTTGAAAATGCGGGCAAATACGCCACGGCAGGTACAAAAATCGATATCGAGCTGAGTACTCAGGGCGTCCTCGCTGTCCGGAACGACAGCGACGCGATTCCACCTGACCGCATGAATCAACTGACTCAGCGCTTTGTCAGAGCCAACCAGGAAAAATCCGGCTCAGGCATCGGGCTGGCCATCGTGGCAACGGTGGCAGAGCACTGCGATGCGCGTCTGCGCCTCACCTCGCCCTGCTTCGAAAACGGTCGCGGATTTGAGGCCTCGCTCGCTTTCCGCCTGTCCGCACAAAAAATCGACGCTCCCGACAACTGAGTTTCATTGAGAATCGCGCTGCTTTTTCGAAACGGGAAAATCCTGCTTCAGAAAGCCTTGCTCAACGTCACCCAGGCCCGCACCGATGCCGCACTGCTGATCAGTGACGGTGCGTCGCCGAGGCGCGCCGCCAGCGAAGCACTTGCTTTCCATTGCCCGGGCCCGCTCCAGTTCAGGCCTATGCCGGCGCCGGACAAGCTTGCGGTGTTCTGCCCGTTGCTCCAGGCTTGATGGTTTACGGTGACATGGGCGGCGTCAACAAAACCCAGCGCCTGCCATCGGCCACTGTAATACGTACCGAGGTCACGCCGGAGCTCCAGCGTACCGAAATAGCCCCGGTCGGCGGAAATCGATCCGATATCGTAAGCACGTACCGTCGCGGGACCGCCGACAGCGATTTTTTCGGATGTATCGAGATTGCCGTCTGCCCATTGCGCAGCGAGATTCAGGTACAGCGTGTCCTTGACGCTGAGACTTTGTATTCGAGAAAAATTGGCGTTCCACTTCGAGAAATGGCCGCGGGTATTGGCTGACGATGCGTCGGCAGATTCAGCCACTGCATCGTCAAAGGCTAGCCTGCCTCTGGTCCATCCCAGGCTCCATATGCTGACGCCACCAGCCAGCAGATCGTCGCGTACATCGCCGCTCACACTGAGGACCAGGTTATCCAGATGACGGTCGTTGCGGACGCTGGTGGAGTCAATATGGTCGCGCAGGCGTTTTGCATCGTACTGAAGCTGGGCGACGAGATTCATCTGCCTTCCGCGCCATAGCGGCTGCCTGACCCACAGGCTGGCCACCTCCGCCGTACCGTTGGCTTCGAGGGAACTGAGGCTGCGCCCGAGAACATAGCGGACCGCAGAGTAGCTCACGCCGGAGCGCAGACCCAGCCCGTTGAGCAAGGTGTCGTAGCTGACGCGGCCGTAATTCATGTCACTGCCCGTCGTGACGATGGCTGCGCTGAGGATGTCACCTTGCCGAAACGGGTTGATGAGACTGGCGATCCCGCCGGCGCGCGCCCGGCCGACGTATTGATTGCCGTAATTGTCGAGCGTGAGTTCGCCCGTAGCCGCTGCGCCGGGTGCCACGGCGATATCCAAGTCCGCAGTGCCCGATGTCGCGCCGGGCTTGAGCGTGGCGCCGAGGCCGGTGCCTGGAACATCCGATAGCAGCAAGAGGGTCCGGTCCAATGTCCGCTCTGTGATCAGATCGCCCTTGCGCAGTGCGCTGGCAGTGCTGCTCAACAGCCGCTCGCTGACGCGGCTGCTGTTGGCAAGGCTGATCTCGCCGTAGCGCGCCTCGACTACACGGATCACTACCGTCCCGTCTTGAACGGTTTGCGCCGGAATCATGGCGCGCGTCAGCGGGAAGCCACGCTCCTGGTAATACGCAGTGACGCGCGCTGCGAGCGCTTCGAGTTGCGACAGGCTCAGCTCACGCCCCTCCTCTGCAAGCACCAGCGCATGCAAAACCTCCGTCGGGAAAACGGTGTTCCCGGTGATGCGTATTGCCTTGACTTCAAAGGGTGGCGAATCCGCCAGTGGCAAGGCATCCTTCGGTTTCAGCTGCAGCGACGGAGCGCCTGACGAGGGCAGCGCCGGAATCGCTGGCTGAAGCTGCTGCAGGATTGAGCCTGAATCCGGCGCAGGGCCGGCCGCATGCACACTCAGAGAAGCCAGCATTGGCAGCGTCAATGCCGATGCGGAAAAAACCTTGGACTTGAAAATGGCGTTCACGAAATAGATTCTTTATTCAGCGTTATCTGCGCTCGTCGAGGGCAACTGCATGCCGCCGCGCTGGATTTTCAGTAGCGGCGTTTGCATGCCCGGATTGCCGACCTGGTTGAACGGGCTTTGCTGCGGCGGCGTACCGTCGGATTCCCATACCGGGGGAGCGCTGGTGGCGTTCATAGACTGCAGTCGGACTGTCGCCTGGCTCGGAAGGACAGCGGCATGCACCTGGGCGACACTGCCCTGAACGACACGGTCGGGAATGGCTTGTGGCGTGATGCTGGCGAAGGCCGTCGCCTGATCAGTGAAAAGGTAATTGCCGGCATCCGCTCCGCCGTAGGTACTGCTGAGATTGACCAGCTTGCCGTCGCCGACGGCGGCATCGACGAACGTGCCGGTGGCGCTCACGGTGACCACGTCCGAGCCGATTTTCCCGGTGAGGACCGCACCGGCCGTACTGACGGTGGCTCTCGTGGTGCCGTCGAAACTCTTGTCATTGGCAACGATGCCTGTGACCACAATCGGCGCAGCCGTAATGCCGGCGGTGAGTCCTGCCGGGCTGACGAGGTTGTAGTTGCCGGCGTCCGGGCCGGTGAGAGAATAGCCGCTGACTGTGACTGCTTTGTTCGCTCCAACGGACTTGTTCGCAAACGCACCCGTCCCGGTCCCGGAAACGGACACCACATCGCTGCCGAAGGGGTTAACGCTCGCGGTGCCACTCACAACCGCCGCCGTGCTGCCATCGTAGGTTTTGTCAGCAGCCGACAAGCCCGAGACAGTCAGGTCGGCCTTGCTGATTGTCGCCGTCAGGCCGGCAGGCTGTACGGCATTGTAGTTGCCGGCATCGGTGCCCGTCAGCGAATAGCCGGTCACGGTGATCGCCTTGCCAGTGCCGGCATTCTTGTCCGCGAAGCTGCCGGTGCCGGTGCCCGTTACTGACACCACGTCACTGCCGAAAGCAGACACGCTTGCGGTGCCGCTGAGTGTAACGCTAGTCGTGCTGTCGTAGGTCTTGTTCGCTGCGGACACCCCGGAGACCGTGAGGTCGGCCTTGCTGATCGTCGCCGTCAGGCCGACAGGCTGTACGACGTTGTAGTTGCCTGCATCGCTACCCGTCAGTGAGTAGCCCGACACCGTGACGTCCTTGTCGGTGCCGGCATTCTTGTTCACGAAGCTTCCGACGCCGGTGCCACTCACGCCTACCACGTCAGCACCGAACGCGGAGACGCTTGCTGTACCGTTCAGTGTGGCGACTGCAGAGCCGTCGTAGGTTTTGCCGGCGGCGGTAATGCCGGAAACCACGATATCGGCTTTACTGACATTGGCTGTCAGGTGGGTCGGCACAATCAGATTGTAGTTAGTGGCATCGGTCCCGGTCAGCGTATAGCCAGCCACCGTGACCGACTTGCCTGTTCCGACGTCTTTCGTGGCAAAGCTACTGCCTGCGCCGGTGCCCGAGACCGAGACCACGTCACTGCCCAGTGCCGCTACGACAGCGGTGCCGGAGATCGTCGCAGCAGTGCTGCCGTCGTAGGTCTTGTTGTTAGCCGAGATACCCGACAAGCTCAGACTCGCTTTGTTGATCGTCGCCGTCAGGTCGACAGGCTGCACGATGTTGTAGTTGCCGGCATCGGTGCCCGTCAGCGAATAGCCGGTGACAGTGACTGCCTTGCCTGTGCCGGCATTCTTGTTAGCGAACGTGCCGGTGCCGGTGCCCGTCACGGCCACCACGTCACTGCCTAAAGCAGAAACGCTGGCGATACCGCCGAGTGTGGCGCTGGTCGTGCCGTCGTAGATTTTGTTCGCTGCGGACAGCCCGGAGACCGCAAGGTCGGCCTTGCTGATCGTCGCCGTCAGGCCGGCAGGCTGCACGATGTTGTAGTTGCCGGCGTCACTTCCGGTGAGCGAATAACCGCTGACGGTGACTGCCTTTCCCGCACCCGCGTTCTTGTCCGCAAAGCTTGCGGTAGCGCTGCCTGTCACGGAGACCACGTCACTGCCAAACGCAGAGACAGCTGCGGTGCCACTCAGCGTGGCCGCCGAAGTGCCGTCATAGGTCTTGTTGGCGGCGATTATGCCGGAGACCGCCAGATTGGCCTTGGTGATGCTGGCAGTCAGGCCGGTGGGCTGCACGATGTTGTAATTGCCCGCATCAGCACCGGAAAGCGTATAGCCGGAAACCGTGACCGGCTGGTTCGCTCCGACGTTTTTCGAACTGAAAGTGCCTGTGCCGGTGCCAGAGACCGAGACCACGTCACTGCCCAAAGCGGTGACGGTGGCCGTACCACTAAGCGTGGCCGCAGTCGTGCCATCATACGTTTTGTTGCTCGCCGTGACGCCGGACACGGTCACGTTCGCCTTGCTGATGGTTGCAGTCACGGAATCGAGACCGTTGAGGGCATACTGGCTCGCATTCACGCCAGTCAGGGCTACGCCGCTAATGGTCACCGCCTTGCCGGAGCCCGCCGCTTTGGTGGCAAAATTTGCGGTCACGCCACTGACGTCAATGGTGGTACCGGCAGGTGGCGTAAGCAAAGTAGAAATACTTTGGATCGTCGCTGACGTACTGCCGTCATAAGTTTTGTTCGCGACATTGACATTCAGATTAACAAGCATGTAGGCACTGATACCGGTTTGAAGGGCATCTACGCTTGAGTAGTCTGTGGGCGAGTTATAGTTGGACGGGTTGTAGTAGATCTTGGTTGTCCCGCCGCCGCCGTAGATATAGGCATCGGTGCCAAAAATGACTGTGCCAATACCCGTTCCCGTATTATCGGCACGCAGGACGATGCTGCCCGACCCATTGCTGGCATCGATCGCACTGTACCCACGAAATTCGACATTCCGATACGCGCTCAGCGTCAATGTCGTACCGCCAGACCACCCGTCAGCACCGACATACGCACCGTCAGCAAGGATGATGTCACCATTGCCGCTCTGCCCGGCTCCGCAGCTGACACCCGTGCACGTCATGCCAGATCCGGTCTTGATGGTGACGCTGGACGACTGAAGCGCCGCTGTGATTTGGTCAGCAGCGATGTCGCCCTGGCCTAGCTCGCTGCCAATCGTGAAGTCTTGCGGGTCAAGCAGCCACTCTCCTGCCCTGCCCTGCGCCGCCAGCGTGGATACGGCAGCAGAAGCACCCACCTTCAAGTGCTTGCCCGAGGTCTCGACCGAACCGCCATTGCCGCCAGCCTGCCCGCCACGCGCGGTGATGGTGGCATTGAAGTCGGTTGCGCCATCAGACCAGACGGCGACCTGACCGCCGTCGCCGTTCGTAAGTGCATCGGCACTGATGCTGCTGCCTGCGGCCACGGTGGTGTTTTTTGCATTCTGTTCCGGTCCGGCGCCGAGAAAATTGCCGCCGACAAGCACCGTGCCGCCTCCGGCGTCGCCAGTCGCGTCGATCTTGCTGGTTGCCAGCAGCCGGACCTGATCGCCCAGTACTTTGACGGTGCCGCCACGTTCAGCTGCGTTCCTGCCGGAGGCTTCCAGCGTGCCGCTGTTGGTGACCGTGGACTGCGCCCCGCCACCCAGCACGATGGTGCCGTTCACCTTCTGCACGCTGCGCGCCTCTATGACGCCGGAATTGTTGACAACGCTGGCCAGCACCGCATCCTTCGCGCCTGCCGACAGGTAGACCGCTCCGCCATCGGCACGGATCAGACCGCGGTTCTCGGCCAGATTGTCCAGCGTGCTCTGATTGACTTGCAGCTTGAGCAGACTGTTGCCTGCAAAGGACAGCGTCACGTCATTGCCAGCGCCCATCGCCACCGTGCCTGAGGGCGCGGTGATGCTGCCCTGATTGCTGACCGAGTTGCCGATAAAAGCGAGATAGCCGCCGCTACCGATGTTGATGCTGCCCTGATTGATCACGCTGCCTGTTCCGCTGCCGGAAAATCGGCGCGTTGAATTGGCGAGGCCGGAGTTACTGGTGTCGAGGGTCGATGCCACCAGGCCACCGACATTGACTTGCGAACCTGCGCCGAACAAGACCCCGTTAGGGTTGATCAGATACACCTGACCGTTTGCGTTCAGGCGGCCAAAAAATTGCGTGGGTGAGTTATCAAGAACCCGGTTGACTGCGATGGCCGCGGCTGAGGGTTGAACGAAGTTGATGGTGTCAGCCGCGCTCGTGTTGAAGCTTTGCCAGTTCAATGACAGATGCTGGCTGGACTGCGTCACCGTGGTGACGTTACCCGCTTGGGCGACCGAGCCATTACCGGCGGTGACTTGTCCGCCGATGGGACCAGCCTGAGCAAACGGGACTGCCGCCAGCAGGCTGGCAGCGACAAGCCGGCGCCTGCTGCGCTTGCCCTGGCCGCGGGTCAGTTCCGAAACGATGACCCAGGTGTTTTGTGCATGACTCCAGATCAACCGATAGATGCGGTTGACCGACGCGTGGCCGCCCATAAATTCCCCAAGTGCCAACAAGCATCGCCATGACGCAAATTGGTATATTTTTTGGATGCTAAATTTCCAATCGGAAACTTATTCTTTCACTAGAGAAACTTCAGGGCAATAAAAATATCAAAATTAACGGAAGAGGCCGGAGAAAAGTACTTTTTTGAAATGAATTTGAGCGGTTTGGATTGTCAAGTCGGTACTTAAAACGCCTGCTGCAGGACGATAAATTCTGGAATTTTTGGTTATATTTATTAATACACTGCACGGTGCGATTGCGATTCAAACCGGACGGCGCAGCCGACTAGAACACCGCATGGTCTCCCCGCTCAAGCCGTTCTTTTCCCGATACCAATTGGTCGTAATACTCGAACAGGGTCTGCCTGCCGAAGGAAGGCGTTGCATCGGCATCGTATTTCATGGCGCGTGAATCCCAGACCAGCATGGACTCGGTGGCGTAATAGCGGCCGATTTTTGCCAGCTCTGCCTTTTCTGCCCAACTCGGCAAGACAAGCCCGCCGATACGCAGCACATGAATAATGAGATCCAGCACGGCAATCGGCAGACGCCGGAAGCGCGGGTGTTTGCCGATCAGCTTAAACAGGTACTCGCCTTGCTCGACTGGCGTGATGGCAGCGCCAGGGCCGCCGATGGGCAAGATGCGATGGTGCTTGTCTGCATCGGTGAGGCAGGCTGCAAGGAACTGCGCAAGATCATGGTCGCTGATGGGCTTGCACGCAGTCAGCCGCCCGTCGCCGAACAACAGATAGGGCTTGCCTTGTTGCAGACGCTGTAGTTGGCCGGACAAGGATTTGAAAAATGCCGTCGGCCTGACGATGCTGTAGCGCATGCCCGAGCGGATCAGCGCATTTTCAAAAGCCAGCTTGGCCTGCTGAAAACCCAGCAAGGGCTTCTGCACGCAGATGGCCGACAACAGGACGAAGTGTTTTACACCGGCAGATTTTGCACGAGTAAGGATTTCATCGTGCATCCGGAAATCCACATCCCACGCATCACGCGGCGACCCGGTACGGGAGGCAAGGCAGGACACGATGGCATCGATGCGCTCATCCCGAAAAAAATCCGGCTGCGTCTCAAAGACCGAGCCACCCTCTGCGAAACGAAGCTCGACACCCGGCAGCAAGGCGCGCGTCTTGTCGCTGGTCAGGCCGCCGTGAAAGCCGACCTGCTGTCGTACCGGACAAAGTACCTCGTGGCCCTGACTAAGCAAGGCTTTTGCGGTCGCCTGGCCTATGGTTCCGGTCGCCCCGAATAACGCAACACGCATGATTCAATCCTCTCGATGCCATCGTTTCCTGCCAGCGCGATTCATTGCAAGGCCTGAGCAACATCGACCACGAGCAAAGACGCTCATCAATCAGGCAGGACGAGGCATTATGGCAGAGCGTCCTGCTTCGGATGGACCGTTACAGTGCGTTTGCCACTACGACCGAAAGCGGCGTGGTTGGCCGGCCGATCAGCCGCGACAACTGCTTGCCGTCATCGAAGAGCGCGCCGCCGGATGCAGCGACATCCCAACCGGCGACAGCTGCAGCAAACCCTTCCGGGAGACCAAAGCGTGCGAGCAAGGTCGCGTACTCTGTCTCTGGCAGGTTCTTGTACGGAAGCGGCGCACCAATCTGGCGTGAGATTTCTGCGGCAAGGTCGGCCAGCGTATACGACGCATCGCCAGCCAGCTCATAGGTCTTACCTTCATGACCGCTGCTGGTCAGCACGACCGCGGCGGCTTCCGCATAATCAGCACGAGCGGCCGATGAGATTTTTCCTTCGCTGGCGCTTCCGACAAATGCTCCTGCCGCCACCGCCGCCTTGACCGACCCGGTGTAGTTCTCCGTGTACCAGCCATTGCGCAGCACGGTATACGGTATGCCACTGGCCTTGATTATTTGCTCGGTGTCGATGTGTTCGCCGGCCAGGCTGAGGGACGAGGTATCGGCATGCAGCAGGCTGGTATAAACGATGCGTTTCACACCCGCCTGCCTGGCTGCGTCGATGACGTGACGATGCTGCTGTAAGCGCTGGCCGATCTCGCTCGACGAAATCAGCATCAAGGTGTCGACCTCTTTCAGCGCGCTGGCCAGCGTATCCGGTTTCGAGTAATCGGCCTCGCGCACAGCGATACCGAGGCCGGTCGCATTGCCAGGATTGCGCACCAGAGCCAGCAAGTTGCTGATGTCAGTCCGGGCTTTCAAGCGATCGATGACGAAGCGACCCAGCTGGCCGGTGGCTCCGGTAATGGCGATAGTCATGGCATGTGCTCATTGTGGTGATTGGGATGCCCACTGTACAATCGAAGCTAATTTTTTGTAAGTACGTACAGGAATGTAAGTGTCATGAAACCCTCCACCCGAGATCACAGGCCATCGGCTCCGTTGTCAGCCAAAGTCAAACGCGGCGACCTGCTGGCCGAAGCCTGCCCTTCGCGCGAAGTACTGAAACACATGACCAGCCGCTGGGGCGTGCTGGTGCTCATGGTGCTTGAATCAGGAACCCATCGCTTCAGCGAACTGCGCCGTGCAATCGGCGGGGTCAGCGAACGCATGCTCGCGCAGACCTTGCAATGGCTGGAGGGTGACGGGCTGATCGAAAGGATTGCCTACCCGGTCGTGCCGCCTCATGTGGAATACCGGCTCACGCTGCTGGGCGGCGAGGCGGCCGAAAAAGTGCGCGGCCTGGCCGACTGGATAGAAATCAATCTATCGAGAATCATGGCGGCCTGCGAAACGAAAGTTCCTGAAACCAGCGAAGAGGAATCATCGCGCAAAGTGGTGAGGCGAACACGGCGCGCTGAGAAGACTACCTGAAGCAGCCAAAGAGTTTCCGGTACACCAGCGGCTATCGCAGCTTGACGACGACCTTCCCCTTTGCGCGACCCGCCTCGACATAGTCTAGCGCATCGTTGGTCGATTCGAATGGATACACTCGATCCACGACAGGCCGGATGATGCTTTCCTGGAGCAGGCTGGCGATCTTGCCGAGCTGGCTACCGTTGGCCTTCATGAAGAGGAACGAGTAACTGATTCCCCGTCGCTTTGCTTTTCTGCGAATGCCGGCGCTCAGCAAGCGCATCACCAGCTTCACGAACGCGGGAGCTTTGATGGCCTCGCCAAATGCAGGATCAGGCGGTCCGGAAATGGAAATGAGCTTGCCACCGGGCTTGAGTACATTCAGGGACTTCGCCAGCGTCTTGCGGTCCTGACTGTTCAACACGACGTCGTAGCCAATCAGGACTTTTTCGAAATCTTCGTTTTTATAATCGATGACGATATCTGCACCAAGGCTCTTCACCAGCGCAACATTCGCTGAGCTTGTGGTGGTGGCGACCGTTGCGCCCAGATGCTTTGCCAGCTGGATGGCAAAGGTGCCGACGCCACCGGAGCCAGCCTGTATGAAAACTTTCTGCCCCTTCTTCAGATCGGCCAGTTCAACCAGCGCCTGCCACGCAGTCAAAGCGACCAGTGGAATGGAAGCGGCTTCTTCCATGGTCAGATTGGCAGGCTTGAGCGCCAATGACGATGCCTTGACGGGGACGAATTCGGCGAATGTCCCGATGCGGAAATCATCGGCTCGCGCATAAACCACATCCCCCTCCTTGAACTCCTGCACATGCCGCCCGACCTTGATCACGTCCCCCGCAACGTCATGCCCGAGGACCAGCGGTAGCGGATAGGGCAGGATGAGTTTGAACTCGCCACTGCGGATCTTCGCATCCAGCACGTTCACGCCCGCAGCATGTACCCTGATCAGGACTTCGTCGTCGCGCACCTCTGGCGTTGGCAGGTCTGCCGGTCGCAAGGCGCCATGCTTTCCATAACGGCCAAGAACAAATGCTTTCATGGTTTCTCTCTTCATCAGGCAAGTCACTATCGAATAGAAATCGACTATACTACCAATTCGATAGCGAGTCACTACTCAATTGATATGAATGCTGAAATCAGCCAGGAAGACCCTTGCCCGATCGTGCGTAGCCTTGCCTTTGCTGGCGACTCGTGGAGTCTGCTGATCTTGCGGGATGCCCATGCCGGGCTGACGCGATTCGACCAATTCCGGAAAAGCCTAGGAATTGCGCCAACCATCTTGACCCGGCGACTGGCGCTGTTGACGGATGAGGGCTTACTGGAAAAGCATCGTTATTCCGACCATCCGCCGCGCGACGAGTATCTTCTGACGGAGTCCGGAAAGGATTTTCTTCCCGTGCTGTTCATGATTGGCGCATGGGGAAGGAAGCATCGAGGCAAAGGAAAACTTGTGCAATTTCTCGATGCAGAAACCGGCGCTGAAATCAACGCGATCGCGATTGACGAGCTGACCGGTACAAGAATCGGGACTCGTCCGATACGAACGGTCAGACCGGATAGCGCTTAAAACTTACTCACGCGAGTCAGCCTCAGTTTTGGTCGACCGAGTGATGAACCTCTGCTCAGAACTTTTCAAATCCCGTCAGATAACGCCATTGACCAACAGCCAGTCCTGCCATGGGTATGCGGCCCATGCGTATGCGCTTGATAGAGACGACGGACAGCCCTGCCCTCTCGCAAAGCAGCGTGATCAGCCTTGAAGACAATTCTTTGCGCGCGAAGCGCAGACGCGTTTCATTTTGCCAGCTGACCTTGGCTGGCGCAGAGGGCTTGCCATTGAAGTTGATGCTCTGGTTCAGAAGCTGAAGGCCACCCTCCACAATCTGACCGCTGACCTCGACCACAAATTCCTGCTCTACCCGAGACAAATCATCAACCAGCTTGCGCTTGACGCGCCAGTCTTGCGTAAAGACCAGTAGGCCGCCGGCAGCATTATCCAGCGGATCCAGCATGACCAAGTCTTTCAGGTGCCGTTTCAGAAAACGCAAACCCGAACGGTCTTCCACATCGTGATTTTCAGCTGCAATCAACTCGTGCACATTCGCCACCGGCATGCCCGCCGGCTTGTGCAGCAGGATGGTGACCTCTTCAATTGGCGTCAGATCCGCCCCCGGCAGCAAGGCGATCTGCTCCTGCGCCGTGACCCGAAAGCCAGGTTCTTCGACAACGACGCCGTCCACCGTGACGCCACCGCCTTCGATATACAGAGTCGCCTCGCCACGCGAACAATGGAAGAGTTCGGCAACGCGTTTGGCAAGACGGATTGAACCAGACATGAACGCCACCATAAGTAAGGCCAGCTATTGTAAAGCTGATGCCGGGTTTCTTTGACCGGTGGGATGAAGGATGTGAAACAAAAAACGCGCCCGAAGGCGCGTTCTTATTGATGCTTTGGCGGGCTAGAAAATTCTGCATCACTAACCTGCTCCAGTCAGAATACATCGTTTTTTGATGAGATCGGGGATTCGAATCCCTGTTTAGGATTTCAAGATTGCACAGAAAGATATACGTGTCACTACAAATCAAGTAAGCAACTTGGCCTCCAAGTCACGACGCAGGACGAGGCCAGGTAATACTCTTCCACCCCCATAGACCCATCGGCGCATCTCTTGTTTTGCCGCAGTCCAGTCCCTTTGATTAACCCTTCTTCGTAGAGTTGAGGTTTGCAGCCGCCCAGCCCCAAGATTGAACGTAAAGTCCACAATGGCAGCGAGCCGCTTTTCTGGCTCGTCGGTGAGAGTTGGGCAGTAACGCAGCGTGGCGGCTAGTGCGGTTTGAAGATCATTAAATAGGTAAACCGAACCTTCGGCCTCAGTGATCGGTGGATGCTTTGGGTCGCAAAGATGGCCGTATCCGATAGTCCAGTAACCCGCCGGGCAGATGTACGGATAGGCCCGACTAGGATCGTTCTTCGGTACACGGCAAAATCCTTCGAACCGCTTTGCTAGATCAATTGCTGCCTTTGGGACGGCAATCATGGTCGCACCCGGTCAAACACCCGGCCCAAGAACCAAAAATTGAGCACCCCAGCCCAGAGCGCCTGATCCGCCTCCGTCCAAGCGTGCAAGATGGCCGCTCCCCAGCCAGCACCCGCAGTGACCGCAGCAGCAAACGCCGCCGTCTTGGCGGCGCAGTACAGCGCCATAAACCAGTAAGTGATAACGGGCCGAACACTGGTCGACAACGCATCCGCCCACTTCACTCCGGAGGACC
>JACCDS012449073.1_pt1 | contig 18324 bp, 14 predicted proteins | sample 7446441 | NCBI WGS metagenome assembly JACCDS01 (sample SAMN15323445, study PRJNA562643) | freshwater metagenome | isolation source: river surface water | place: USA:Blue River Watershed | collected 2017-08-17
CGGATCATGCTATTCGGTTGGCGCGGGCGGCCATATTACCGGCGGCGGCTATGGCTTGCTGTCGCGCTTGCATGGCTTGACGGTCGATCATTTAACGGCGGTCGATATTGTCACCTGGGATGCCGACTTGCAACAGGCAACGCTGCGCCGGGTCTCGAACACTGGGGTGCGCAGAATTATTTTAATCACCCGCAATCGATTCCGCTGTAGCTGCAAGCACAAAACATTCATCAGAAATATTGCTTACGTATGAAAGGCAGGCAACAATCCAAAACAGGGCATCCAGCAGATTCGGTTCTTTGGCTGTCCAGTCTCGCGCTGTCCAGTCTCGCTTTCCTGCCCCCTCCAATTGCCGTTCCGGGGTCTGGTCAAAGCTATAGGACTTACGCAAAACCGCCCCAGCGGCGTTGCGCTGCCTTGCCGTACAGGCGTACTGCCTGCGGCAGCGCGCCTTGCTGGGACTATTTTGCGTAAGTCCTAAGCTACTGATGCGAACGTAGCCAATGCATTGCTTGTCAAAGCCCCCCCCCAATATAGTAGTGCGTCAAGTTAAAATCTATTAATGTTGACTGTTTACATCAATTAATCTATTATCGAATCCTATTCTGACGAAATGCGGCCTATCCCCTGCCGTGGATTTTGAAACCGCCGGGCATCCGAAATCTGGCACCACAAGGAGATACGAGTGACACCCACCACGATCCAACTGATCGGCGCTGTACTGTTTGCAGTCGCCATCCTGCACACGTTCTCGACCAAGTTCTTCGAGCATCTGGCGCATACCCGCCCCACCCATGCCGGGGTGTGGCACTTGCTGGGCGAAGTGGAGGTGGTATTTGGCTTCTGGGCCTTGGTTCTGGTGATGGCGATGTTTGCCACCGATGGTGCAAAAGAGGCAACGCAGTACATCGACTCGCGCAATTTCACCGAACCAATGTTCGTGTTTGCCATCATGGTCATCGCGGGCACACGCCCGATTCTGCAAACTTCCATGGTCGGCGTGCGTCTGATAGCGCGTGCCATCCCCTTGCCGGGCAGCATGGGCTTCTATTTCATCGTGTTGTCGCTGGTACCTCTGCTGGGCTCATTCATCACCGAACCTGCGGCCATGACCTTGGCTGCCCTGATCCTGGCCGACAGCTTCTTCGGCAGCGCCATTTCATCACGATTGAAATACGCCACGCTGGGCGTGCTATTCGTGAACATCTCCATTGGCGGTACCTTGACGCCATTTGCCGCGCCGCCGGTGCTGATGGTCGCTGGCAAATGGAACTGGGACATCGCTTTCATGCTGACCACCTTCGGCTGGAAAGCGGCCATCGCCGTCGTCGTCAATGCCGTCGGTGCGACGCTGCTTTTTCGCAAGGAGCTGGCCAAGCTCCCGCTGGGGGCCAGCAACAGCAGCAAAAACGGGGCAGCTCCGGTGCCGCTGGCACTGGTCATGGTTCATTTGCTCTTCCTGGTGGGCGTCGTCGTGTTCGCCCATCACCCGGCCATCTTCATGGGCCTGTTCCTGTTTTTTCTGGGCGTGGCCCATGCCTACCAACGCCATCAAGACCGCCTGATCCTGCGCGAAGGGCTGCTGGTGGCATTCTTTCTGGCCGGTCTGGTGGTATTGGGCGGACAGCAGCAGTGGTGGCTGAAACCCGTGCTGCTGAGCATGAGCAGCGATCAAGTGTTTTTCGGGGCTGCCATCCTGACGGCGTTTACGGACAACGCGGCCTTGACCTACCTCGGCTCCTTGGTCGAAGGCTTGTCCGATGGTTTCAAGTACGCCCTGGTCGCCGGTGCCGTGACCGGTGGCGGTTTGACCATCATCGCCAACGCCCCCAATCCGGCCGGTATTTCTATCTTACGCAAGCACTTTAGCGATGAAGCGGTGAGCCCGGTGGGGCTGTTACTGGCCGCATTACCGCCAACCATCGTTGCAGCATTGGCGTTCCGACTTTTATAAGGCACAACATGATTGATTTAACGACACTGATAACTGAGATGGCATGGCCCATCGCTATCCTGATTGCATGGTTTGCTGGCGAATTCGCGCACCGCTGGGTGAGACTGCCGCGCATCAGCGCCTATGCGGTGGTCGGCTTTGTTTTGGCACCATCGCAGGCGGGGTTGTTGCCGACTACGCAGTCGGCGATGATGTTGCTGCTGGCAAACATCGCTTTGGGCCTGCTCTTGTTTGAATGCGGCTACCGCTTCAATTTACGCTGGCTGCGAACCAATCCGTGGATCGCTGTGACCAGTTTAACTGAGGCAACTTTTACGTTTGTCGGGGTTTACTTCCTGGCAATATGGTTCGAGCAAGCACACACAACCGCGCTGCTCTTGGCGGCACTGTCAATGGCGACTTCACCGGCGACGATTGTTCGCGTCATCACCGAGCAACGCAGTTCTGGTCAAGTCACCGAGCGCGTACTGCATCTTGCCGCCATGAACTCTGTGCTTGCGGTGCTGGTTTTCAAGGTTATTGTTGGCTTGGTCGTATTCAAAACATCTGGAAATCTCCAGGAGGCAAGCTATAGCAGTTTGATTGTCCTGTTGGCATCCGTATTTATAGGCGCAATGTTTGGCGTTCTCATCCCTGCCTTGCTGCGATTGACCAAGCGCGCCAGCCATGACAGCACGCTTGTGTTCACCATTGCCATCATTGTTCTGGTTACGCTGGCGCACAGCCTGAAACTTTCTCCCGTGCTGGCCGCGCTGACCTTTGGACTACTTGCCCGTCATCGCCGCATTGTTTTAAACTCGTCACAGCGCGGCTTTGGCGCGCTGGGTGATCTCTTATCCGTATTTTTGTTTGTGTTTGTGGCGGCAACGCTGGAATGGCACCAAGTGATTGCAGGCATTGGTCTGGGCCTGGCCATTATTGCAGTCCGTCAGATTGCCAAAATCGCCGGGATTACGCTGTTCGCACACGTGAGCGGCATTTCGTGGCGCAAGGGGGTGCTCACAGGCATAGCGAGCGCACCGATTTCCGCCTTTGTGATTTTGGTATTGGAGCAAACGCGCCATCTCGGCATCAATCTGCTTGACCAGCTCGCGCCACTGGCGGCGGCGGCACTGACATTGGAAGTCTTCGGCCCGATCTTAATCCAGCGCGCATTGATCTGGGCGCATGAAGTACCAGAAACCAAGGAGTCTTGACATGCCGCTTGAACCATTTAAAACCTCGCAGGCCCTGAGCCTTGGGGTAGAACTGGAATTACAACTGATTGGCCTGAGCGATTTCGATCTGGCCGCCACCAGCCCGGACATGTTCGAGTTACTGGGACGCAAGCCGTTTCCGGGTGTGGTGACACCGGAAATTACTGAAAGCATGATCGAAATCGCGACCGATGTTCATACCGAATATTCAACGCTGCGCACGCAACTTCTGGAAATTCGCGATACGCTCGTCCGTGCAGGGGATCGCCTGAATATAGGAATTTGTGGCGGCGGCACCCACCCCTTTCAACAATGGTCTGAACGCCGGATTTTTAAAAAGCCACGCTTTGCACAAGTGTCTGCGTTATATGGTTATCTCAGCAAACAGTTCACCATTTTCGGGCAGCACGTCCATGTCGGTTGCACCAGCGCGGATGAGGCCCTGTTCCTGCTGCATGCACTGAACCGCTATGTGCCCCATTTCATCGCATTGTCAGCATCATCCCCTTTTGTGCAAGGCAATGACACCTTGTTTAACTCGGCGCGGCTGAACTCGGTATTCGCCTTTCCACTTAGTGGCAGGGCACCGTTCTTGCTGCGCTGGGAGGATTTTGAACAGCAGTATTTTGCCAAGATGGAGCACACCGGGGTGGTCAAGAGCATGAAGGATTTCTATTGGGATATCAGGCCGAAACCGGAATATGGCACCATAGAACTGCGTGTTTGCGATACGCCGCTATCGGTTGACCGTGCTGCCGCCTTGGCTTGTTACCTTCAGGCGCTCTGCAAATACTTGTTGGAGCGCAATGAACCTGATCCTGCTGAGGATGACTACCTTGTCTACAACTACAACCGCTTTCAGGCCTGCCGTTTCGGTCTCGATGGCACGGTCGTGCATCCAAAATCCTATGAGCAAGTTTCTTTGCGTGAGGATATTCTGACCACACTACGGCGTATCGGGCCTCAGGCTGACACTTTGAATTGCGCAGCAGCGCTTGAACACATTTACCGGGCGGTGCATGAGGGCAGCGACGCCAGCTACTTACGGCGTGAATTTACAGAACGTGGCAGTGTGGAAGGTATGGTCGATTCAGCATTGCAGCGGTTTCGCAAAGATTTTGATCACCAGTATGGGTGGCATTGATGACCGCAATGTGCATTCAGTTGAAATCGTGGCAGGGGTTCAATGGCATCCTGAGTTTCGGCAACGAACCGACCCCCGGCTTTTCGATGACAACCCTATTCTTTTTGATTTTCTGCAATATGCACGCGACCTGAAGCTCAAGAGTGAAAAAACCATTCGATTTAAATAGTCTGTATGGCCAATGTGAAAACTATGAAAACTGTGAATGGTGACTTGACATGACTGTAGACTCTTTGAGGCGGCGTTTCCACGCCCGTTTTGACTTGCAACCGGATCAGGCGGACGAATCTGAGATCGATCTGACTTTTCGCAGTGGTGTCGAATTTCGAGGTACCAATCTTTGGGTGCTGATTTTTGCGATATTTATCGCCTCTATCGGACTGAACGTCAACTCAACTGCGGTCATCATTGGTGCCATGCTGATATCGCCGCTGATGGGGCCCATCATGGCTTTGGGTTATGGCGCAGGTACCAACGATTCAGCCCTGATGCGCGCGTCCTTATTCAACCTGGGGCTGGCGACATTATTGGGCTTACTGGCCTCTACAACGTACTTCTTGATAACGCCCTTGTCGCAAGCCCACTCGGAACTCTTGGCACGCACGACGCCCTCTATTTGGGATGTACTCATCGCCTTGTTTGGTGGCTTGGCGGGAGTCATTGGTGCTACCCGGCGCGTCAAGTCGAATCTGATTCCCGGTGTTGCTATTGCTACGGCGCTTATGCCGCCGTTATGTACGGCCGGCTATGGCCTGTCCGTCGGCAATTTTCAATTCTTTTTCGGTGCCATTTATCTCTTTGCTATCAACTGCATATTTATTGCCATTGCGACCCTGATGATGGTGCGTTTTATGCACCTGCCCAATATCAAGTTGCCGGAAGAACACTCCGCCATCAAGCGCCGTACCGTCATTGGCTTGGTAGTGCTGTTGACGGTGGTGCCCAGTCTTTACCTGGCGGTAGGCCTGGTTAATAAGGAACTGTTTGACGTTAACAGCAGGCGATACATCCAGGAAGTTGTCCGCGCAAATCCGAAGGTACTGGTGCTCTCACAAGGTTCGGACTACGAGTCCAGGCAGATCCGTGTGATTTTGGCAGGTGAGCGCCTGTCAGACAGCACGATCACTGCAATGGAAAAGCGAGCTGCCGAATTTGGCTTGAGCGACGCCAAACTTGTTGTGGAGCAGTCCGGTCAAGTGATGCCCGACATCAATGCGGTGAAGAAAGACATTCTCACCAATTTCATCAAGTTAAATCAAACGGAAATCATCAAGCGCGAAGAGCGTATTGCTGCGCTTCAGACGGAATTGGATGAATTACGCAAGGCTGCATCGAAACAACTGCCGTTGCATGACATCTACCGTGAAATCGCCGCGCAGTTTCCGCAGGCGCTATACATTGCGGTAGCGTCTGGATATCACACTGTGGAAAACCCGGCTATTGCCGCCGAAAGAACGTTGGTGGAGCATCCGCTTCTGCTTGTACACCTGAAGCTTGCAGAGCCTTTGAGTCCGGATGAAAAACAGCGCCTTCGACTTGGCTTAAGCGTGAGATCTGGGCTGAAGAATGTAGAGGATGTACAACTTGAGTTGACCGTTCCGAGCGCAAAAAACCGCAAGTCAAAGACCGCAAAGCGATAGATGTTGTTGACTTATAGTGCACCGGGGCGCGCATTGAACAGGTATGGGCTTGCTGTCCGCGTAGTGCAGAATCACAGGTTTATGCCTTGGTCGTGCCGCCACGCGCATTAACCATGCCCATTAACCACCCACATAGATTCCGTTTCTGAGAGGACCCTAAAGATGGCCATTTCAGCCCCCCCCTTTACCATCCGATAAATCGCCTGCCTGGCACGCCACGCCTTTGGACGAGGCATTGCACACACTGTCCGTTACCACCAGCACTGGTCTGAGCCGCGCGGAGGCGGCCCGCCGTCTTGAGCAATATGGCCGTAACAGCCTGCCTGCACCCGAGCGGCGCGGCCCCTGGCTGCGTCTGGCGCTGCAATTTCACAACCCATTGATCTATGTGCTGCTGGCGGCAGCAGGCATCACGTTCTGGCTCAAGGATTACGTGGATACCGGGGTAATCGTTGGGGTGGTTCTCATCAACGCCATGATTGGCTTCATTCAGGAAGGCAAGGCAGAGAAGGCGCTCGAAGCAGTCAGCGCCATGCTGGCCAGTCGCGCCACGGTGCTGCGCGAGGGTGAGCGGCACGAGATCGACGCCGCTCTGCTGGTGCCGGGCGATATCGTGTTGCTGGAGTCAGGTGCCAGGGTGCCAGCCGACTTGCGGCTGGTGCGCGTGAAGAACCTGCGCGTCAACGAAGCCGCGCTCACTGGCGAATCGGTTCCGATGGACAAGGGCACAGAACCGGTGGCTGGGGACGCGGCTATCGGTGATCGCACCTGCATGGCCTATGCTGGCACGGTGGTCAGCTTCGGTCAGGCGCATGGCGTGGTGATCAATACGGGCGAGAGCACCGAGATGGGCCAAATCGGCAAGCTGGTCGGCGAGGTGCAGACGCTCGTCACACCGCTCACCCGCAGGCTCGATCAATTTGCCCGACAGATCACCTTGTTTATCCTGGCCGCGGGGTTGATCACGTTTCTTTACGGGCATTTCGTGCGCCAAATGCCAGTGCTTGACATCTTTCTGGCAGTGGTCGGATTGGCGGTAGCGGCCATCCCCGAGGGATTGCCAGCGGTCGTGACCATCGTGCTGGCTATTGGCACCCGCGTCATGGCGCGTAACAAGGCGGTCATTCGCCGCTTACCCGCCGTGGAAACGTTGGGCTCGGTTACCGTGATCTGCTCGGACAAGACCGGTACGCTCACCAAAAATGAAATGACAGCCGTGCGTGTCATGCTACCAAACCACACTCTGGACGTGAGCGGCAGCGGCTATGCGCCCGAGGGCGGCTTCCATTCTGCCGGTGTGGCGATCGACTTTGTGCAAGATGAGGCACTGCAAGGGCTGGCCCATTGCGCCTTGCTGTGCAACGATGCCCAGCTTAAGCACAATGAAGCAAGCGGCTGGCAGCTCGTGGGTGACCCCACCGAAGGGGCGCTGCTGACGCTGGCCCACAAGGCAAGGCTTGATCCTCTCGAAACGGCTGCGGCAACGCCCCGGATTGATGAGATTCCTTTCGAGTCAGAACACCGTTTCATGGCTACGCTGCATCACGATCACGCCGGACATGTGTTCGCGCTACTCAAGGGCGCGCCGGAGCGCGTGCTCGAATTGTGCGTACAAGATGCCACTGGCCAGGCACTCAATCGCAACGATTAGGCAGCGCGCATGGAAGCGGCCGCCAGCGCCGGACAGCGTGTCTTGGCGCTGGCGCGCTGCGACATGCCTGCTGGCACAACGGCACTTTCCATGAGCGACATCACGCAGCGGTTCACCCTGTTGGGGCTGGTTGGTCTGATCGATCCGCCACGGGAGGAAGCCATTGCGGCGGTAGCCGAATGCCAGCGCGCCGGACTGCGCGTCAAGATGATCACCGGCGACCACGCCGTCACAGCGGCGGCCATCGGACGCCAACTCGGGCTGCGGGCTGATCACGCGCTCACTGGCGAAGCGGTTCAGGCGATGGACGCGCCAGCCCTTGGGCGCGCCAGCCTCGAAACCGATGTATTCGCCCGCGCCAGTCCCGAGCACAAACTGCGTTTGGTGGCCGCTTTGCAGGCACAGGGCGAACTGGTGGCCATGACCGGCGACGGCGTCAACGACGCGCCAGCGCTCAAGGCCGCCAACATTGGCGTGGCCATGGGGCAAACGGGGACAGATGCGGCCCGTGAGGCTGCCGATTTGGTGCTTACCGATGACAATTTTGCGACCATCGCACGGGCTGTGCGCGAGGGCCGCGTCGTATTCGACAATATCAAGAAAACACTGCTCTTCATGCTTCCGACCAGCAGCGGCGAGGCCGGTGTGATTATGCTGGCAGTTTTCGCCGGACTGGCGCTGCCGGTCACTGCTGGCCAGATTCTGTGGGTGAACACGGTCACGGCGGTCACGCTGTCGTTGGCACTGGCCTTCGAGCCAGCCGAGTCGGGCGTTATGCGCCGCCCGCCGCGCAGCCCCTCGGAATCCTTGATCACGGGGGTACTGGCCTTTCGCATCGCCTACGTTAGCTTGTTGATGATCGGGGTGACCTTTGCCGTGTTCGAATGGGAACTCATGCGCGGCAGCAGCATTGAGGCAGCACGCACGGCGGCAGTGAATATGTTGGTTGTCGGCGAACTGGTTTACCTGTTCAACGTGCGCCACTTCACCGCCCACGCCTTCACCCGGGATATTTTTACTGGCAACCCGGTAGCGTTCTGGATGAGCGCGCTGTTGATCGGTTTCCAGCTCCTGTTCACCTACGCGCCGCCAATGCAAAAGATGTTTCAGACCGCAGCGCTGGATGCAGCGTCTTGGCTGGTCATCCTCGGGTTGGGGCTTGGCAAGTTCCTTGCGGTAGAAGCGGAGAAGGCGGTGCTGCGGCGCTTGAAAGTTCAGAGCATGTAAGCTTGGCGTGCTTTATTTTCGGTAGCGGCGAATCCGCCTGCATTGTGGGCTGAGCAGTGGGGATGAGCAGTGGGGATGAGCAGTGGGGACCACTTGTGCGGCGCAAATGACGGTCATTGGCATGCAGCTTGCACGCTGGACGACTGCAACGGCGCGGTCACCAGTATGCCCGAGCACAGCGCGGATTCGCGTTGCGCCGACCAAGATGCGATGTAGCGCCGGGCCTGCTGCCAATTTTAGGCCATCGGTCATTAAACCCATTCCGATCAGGAACAGTCCCAGCCCGCCCACTAACTCGCCGAACCCCTGCTAACCAATCATGCCAAGTTCCCTAATAGGCTTCGCTCCACGATTTGCTGAGTCGAACGGCACATTGTATTAAACCAACCACGCTGTACGTTTTCGGAAAAAAAGCGCAGTGAACAAAAATTCATCCATCCCCCTTCGTTAAAGTCGTAGCCTGATCAGCCCGTGACATTCGATGGCTGTCCTGTCGCGCCTCTGGCTGCGGTGTTCAGCAAATTGATGGCCGATTCTGCGCCTGCGGTGCGCCCGAAATTGGCTGCTGGGTTTGCGGTTGGCTGGGCGCTTCGTTGTGCCAGTCCGGCAATTGCGCATCCAGAATTTCCCGCGCGACAATTCGCACCGCCCGTCCCGGCAGGTTGCGCACCACGTCCAGCAGTTGCACGCCGTCCGGCGGCAGGCTTTGGCGCGTGCCCGCCACCAAGGCAAAAGGCGTGTTGCGCACCGATGAATTGGGTTTGTGCAGCACTACCTCGCGCTGGGCGTCATTGAGTCGGGCGTCGCTACGTCAGCCCAGCAGCTCCAGCAGGGGCCAGCGGATGCTGGTGATGTCTTGCAGCAGCGTGGCGGCGCGGGCCAGGGTGGAATTGACGGTAACGGTTGCCATTTAGTGTTGTGTCCTGCCGCGTAGAATTGCCCGCCCGAGGCCGTGGACGCCTGTGGCTTTGGCGGCGTTGAGTGCGTTTTGAAAGCGGTTTTGGTGCATAGCTGCGCCTGCCAGGTCTGTCCACGGTTTGGCGGGGATGGACATCAGGCGGGATAATGCGCCGCTGGCGAGCGCTTCCATGTATTGCGCGGCGATCCATTGCGGGAAGGCGACGGCGGCGCGTTTGGGTTGCAAGGCCAGCGTCATGAACAGGCTGTGTGCTTGGCTGCTGTCTGGCACGGGGGCCAGGATTAAGGAGGCGGTGTCGAGTTGGGTGAAAAATTTCACCGTGCCGGGTACGGTTTGCCAGGTGGGCAACTGCTCGTAGAGGGCATCGGTGGAAAGGGGCGTGAGGGGTACGCCGTCCAGCACGCAAGCCAGCACTTGGGCTACTTCGCTGCCTGCGGGTGGTTCAAAGTCGTGAAAGGCGTTGCCTGCTACTACGTCTTGGACGTCGGCGAAATGCCGCCAAATCCACGAGTCGCGGCAGAATTCGATGACGGCGTTTTTGATGGCGGCTTTGGCTAAGGGGTCTGAGACCAAGCCGGACAGGTGGGGCAGGACTTCGGGTAGTAGGTCGAGATATTTGATGTTGCTCATTGGATGCTAGCGGTTGTGGGGGCAAGCGCTAGTATCGGGTGGGGGGCGCTATTTGATGTTGGGGGTAGGTGAAGGGGCGGAAATATGCACTAACACCAGAATTTACCGCCTGCGCGGCCTTTCGCGCAGGTCCGCTCGACTACTGGGTTCGGTGATGTTCCAGAGCAATGCACAGCAAATCGTAACGAGATCAAAATAACCACATTGGTACAGCAGAACACTACACAGAATCAACTTTATTTGCTATCCAAAAACGAAAGTGTCTTCAGGAACGCAACAAGTTCGTCAATCTCCGAAGCGTTGAGCCTAAGTGGTTGCAACAGAAGATCATGCGCCCCGTGCCCTGGATAAGACTTTCCAAACTCCGAATAGTGAAGAACTACGTCTCTAATGCTTGCCAATTGACCTTGGTGCATCAGCGGCGAATTGTCGACAAGCCCACGCAAAGTAGGTGTCTTGAACGCACCGAAAAGCTCACCTTGGCTGTGAAGATACGGGATAGTTTCTCTAATCTGTTTCGGCGCGAACTTTTGCGCCATTGGCGAAGCAATTGCCTGCCTCAGTTTCTCTATGGCGGCCAGCCGCCCAGGGTCAGTAGGAACCCCTCCATTTTTATCCAAGAGCCGTAGGTTATGGAACTCACCATCAGAAAGTCGCCAACTGTTGTGGCACGTTATGCACCGTCCTTTTCCGAGAAATAATCGCAATCCCCGCACCTCTGCCAGGCTAAGCTGTACAGATTCGTTCTTTCCTGACAGCAATTCTTCCGCAAATTTGTCTAACCTTGTCGGTTGTGACTGAAGCGTGCGTAGATATTCTGCCAATGCAACACCGACAACCTCCAACACTTCTGAATCGCTAAGCTGATCCAGATTCTTCGTTGAACTTTCCGGATTGGGCAACAAAGAAAATGTAGGATTCCCGCGATATGTGTCTCTGATAAGAGCCGGGCTTGACCCGACTTCGTCTTGGTTCAAAAGAGGCTCCAGCACTGCCGCCTCAAGCGAGATAGCACGACCGTCCCAGAAGAACCAGCGATTCCATCCAACATCCACGAGTGTTGGTGCTCTTCTGCGATTGGGAGCGCGATTAGCTTCAACGTCTGGCGCTGTACCGCCCCGAGGATGGCAACTTGAACAGCTTCGTTGGTTAGAGGAGATTCGCGTGTTGGTAAAGAGTTTTTGCCCAAGTAATGCGAGTCGTGTGTCTGGCACCTTAAGTGCAGGACGGTTACCGATCCAAAGCGTTTGGAGCTGACTGAGCTCGGCTTGTGTAAGTGTCGCTGCTTGTGCGACACAGCCAGCAAGAATCAGAGCGATAGCAAAGCTACGCCGCGTGATCGCGCCAATCATTGCGGAACAGGATGAATCAGTAGTTGAGCTCGCTCCGTAACGCTTGGCCCGATTACATCTAAGTAAAGGGTCCAATCCCCAAGCATGTGAAACAGCAGCCCGTCTACAGTAAACTTGTTTTTGGCCATTCGGCGGACGGTAGGGGTGACATTCATTCCATGATTGTGCTCTTCCATCCGCGCGTCGACGGCTAGATCGACTAACGGCGCGCCACCAGCAGCAGTCTCAACTTCAACCTCCACAGACTGGATCTGGCCCGCCTTTAATGAAGCTAGGGGTGAGACGGTTATAACATATCCCTTTGCATTTGTTGAAATTTTCGCTGTTTCACCGGATGTAGCCAAGCTGAGAGGAGCAGCCATCAGCTTTGAACTAGGGGGCGATGCGCCAAGAGTCGCAGTATTTGAAACAGGGAATTGATCGCCACTCGGCGAAAGAATCTGTTCCCCGAAAACACGAAGAAACTTTCCTTCGCGATCAAATACCTGACCGCGATGATTGCCGAAATCAACCACATAAACCCTATTCTTACTGTCAATCGTAATGCCTTGCGGATAAAGCATGCTGCCAAGTTCTACACCGTATTGGCCCCATCGGCCAATATATTTGGATTGGATTACTGTTCCATTCGCCAAAATGGGAGCAAATCTAGAGATTCGATGGGTTCCTTGATCCGTGACGTACACGTTGCCATCCATATCAACTGCTGCACCGGATGGAGCCATGAACTGCCCTTCATCGACACCAGGCGAGCCAAGATGGAACTTGAACTGCAGTGACTCAGCATCGAATGCAGAAACCCGTCGATTGAACGCTTCAACGACATATAGTATCCCGTTCTTGTTGTCCACGACCAGATCCGTCGGTAGATTTAATTGCCCCGGACCTGTTCCGTAGCCGCCAATTACACGACCTGTAAAAGTGCCGTCGCGCTTAAATACCTGAATGCGATGATTCCTGGTGTCGCCTATGAAAACAATATCTTGAAGGGCTGTTTTCGTACTTGCGACGGAACCAGAACTCGGCGTATTAAATTCGCCTGGGGCATTTCCCCTTTTCCCGAACACCCTAAGAACAGCCGGGGTAAGTGGTTTAAGAAGCCTGTTCATCTCTGGCGCACTGGTGATCTTTAGGCTCCTCAGCTCAGACGCAATCCGCTGCATTTGTGAAGACAGGGTCATCCTTGAAAGATCCACGGCCACCACTCTATGATTGAAAGAGTCGGTAATAAACATCTCGCCAAAAACATTCACCCCCACACCGTGTGGCCCCTTCAATTTGCCAATCTTTTCTCCAAACTCACCAAATTCGGCTAGCTTAAAAGGAGCCTCCCCTGAAACATCAAAAATGATCACTTTATGTGTGTCTGGCTCACTCATTGTCATCACATCGCCAGGCCAAGGTATGCGCATATCTTTTCCAAGCGCAATCTTCAGTCGCCTGCCGTAGTGAAACTGCGGATACTTATCCCACCACGCGGAATCCGTCACGGCGACATAGCTCTTCTTAACCACCTCTGAACTAAAGATTTGAACTCTGTTTTCAAAAGACTCACAGATAGCGACTTGCCGACCGTCAGAACTTACTGCGATACCTAACGGGTAATGTACCCGCCCATTGCCTTCGCGGGGGAATGTTGGATGGCGCGCAAAGGTGTACCTAAACTGGCCATCATCCGTAAAGACCTGAACTCGATGATTCACCAAATCTGCAACGAACAATTCAGAACCATAAACAGCTACCGAGGTAGGTTCTGCAAACTGGCCCGGGTAACTACCATAGACACCGATAGTTCGCTTCATCCGCCCTGTTATCAGATCAAAAGCAACGATCCGATTGTTGTGTGTGTCCGCAACCCAGACCTGCTCGTTCCTTGCGATCGCGACACTTGATGGTTCGTTGAAAAAATCATTGCTAATAGTTAACCTATGAGTGCCGAATTTATCTAAGAGTTGAACACGATTATTTCCCGTATCAGCAACAGCAACAACCCCATTACCGACGCTAATGCCGCGAGGATCTCTGAATTGGCCGGGCCCGTCACCGAACGCCCCCCAACTGCGGAGAAATTGACCGGCAAGGCTAAAAACGCTTATACGACTAGTGCCAGAGTCTGTAACGTATAACTCATCCCCTTTAATTGCGATGGCTGTAGGCGCGACGAATTTGCCTTTACCGAGCCCGTACCCACCTATCGTTTGCAGTACTTTGCCGTGCGTATCTACTCTAGAAATTCGATGGTTTCCTGCCTCGACAATGAAAAGGTCTCCATTGCCTGAGTAGGCCGCCGAAACTGGGTCTCGCAATAAGCTGCCTTCGTCAGGGTATCCACCGACAGTAAACATAGGTTTGACGATGTTTGGATACTTTTCTTCGTATTCAAGTACACCAGCCTTCGTTTGGATGGCGGTAAAGGCGAACAGTAATAACAAACAATTTTTCAAGTATATTAACATTAATCAACTCTTCATTGTGATTATTTTAAATTAATAACTGGGGTCAGAGCAAGCTTAAAATATTAACCCAATTAACTTTACGCTAACCCCAGTTATCCGCCAGCAACTCAACAATCGTCATTTTCTCAACCTGCCCCGTCAAATCGCTTTCCGGCACAAACCCAACCGCCCCTCAACATTCGCAGGCTCCACGGCGTCGCTGCCTGTGGGTGAGTAGGGGCAGCCCTTGTCTTTTGCCACAAAGGGCAGCTAATGGGTGACCCTTTGAGGCTCTTTATGGCCACCTTGTGTGCGCAGGCCCGCTTGATCATAAGAGTATGCCATTAAAGAGGTGAGATATTACTTATTTAACAATGCATTCTCAAGATTCTTGACTATGCCCTCATACACACCCAGCAATTCACAAACTCGCTCTATCCGGATTTTAGGCTCTATATCTGCTTGGAGAAGTGGGATAACCATATTTTTAGCATATTGCATAGGGCCAGTAACGTATTCTTGAAGATCGTTATCATTAAGTTGGAACCCTTGTGCATCAATTTCACTCAGGCACCTATTGATCCGCGCGATCAACATAGTTATGCGGTCAAACTTTTGGTTGAAAATCTCTTCTTCACGATCTGATTGAAAAATTATCGAATTTCTTGCAATACTAATATCTGTTATATTGGTTTCAATTTCACCTAAACATGGTATTTCAAACACGAATCCTCGCATCTCGTTAAGGTGGTCACGCATTGCGCTAAGGCGCAGGCGATTTCCAGCGCGCGCTTTTTGTACTGCATCTTCGGATTCAACCCGCTGCCTAGCGGTTATTTTTGTTTCTAGTGCCAGCATGAGACTGGAGCCGGCAATAATAACTGCGATTATTGCCCATTCAATAGGGTCACGAGCCGATGTATTTACCTTGGCAGTATTTTGCACCTCGTTCATTGCATTTCCTTTCGAGAAATCTAAATAGTATAAAAAAAGTACAAGGCGTGGCGGTTTCTTCGCTGCGGCTGACTCAACTACTGCTGATGCTTTGTATTCCCTCTAACGCAAAGCGAAGCTCCTCATAAGCGTTGAGTTGGGCAGGTGTTGTAATGAATTTGCTGCATGTACTATAGCTCATATACTTAGAAAGTCTAGGTTTACTTAGTACGATTTCTTATTCATTGTCATGAAATGAGGCACATCTTGACATAGGCACACCGAAAGTCATGGTCTTTCATGCTTGCAACGCAAAACGCCCACAGCAACCCACAATCAAGCAGTACTTACCTTGTTATTTTTGTATTCAGGGGCTTTAGATATTAAATTGCGTACCATTCACCCTACCACATCCACAGCCCCCACCAGCCCCACCACCTCATCCAACAACACCTTCCTGCCCAACTTCCCATTCAAAGTTTTACCATACTTAACCTGAGCAAACGCCACCAGTTCGGCCACCGTCATCTTCTCCACCGGGCCAGTCAAATCGCTTTCCGCAATCACCACCGTACCGCCCGCAGCATCCACAATTTCCACACCACCCGCCCGGTTCACCGCATCCCCATCCTGCACTTCATCCAGCGCCCATTGATCCGCATACACCGTCAAAATCTTGGCCTGCTTGGGCGTCACCCACTGCACATCGCCATTGCCCTCCCAAAGCTTGCCAGACTTCGCCACGTTATCCTGCGCAGTCGGCTTTTTGCCGACATAGCGCACCGCAATGGTTTGATCCTGATTTTCCATTTACAGCGTCCCCCGGTGTTCAAACAAAATAACCGCATCCAACTGCCCCGTCACTGGCCCACCGCCCACCGTGGCCGTGATGTAAAAATCCGTCAACACCAACAGCGGTGCCATGCCGGATTCTGTTTTACCCGCCGTCACCGCGCTGGTGGCCGCCAACAACGCCGCTGCGCCACCACCCGCCGTGCCATCCACCAATTCATAGCCCAGGCTAACCGTGCTACCCGCGCCCAGGGCCGCATTAATCATCTTGGCCCCAAATAGCTTGGTGCCCGCAAACAGCTTCACCAGGCGCACCTTGTCGCCCACTTGCGCCGCTGCCAGCGTCATTTGCCCATGCGCATGCACTGCACCATCGTCCCCGCTGTACTGCACGTCATACAGCGTTGCCGCATTAATTGTTGCCATGGTATTGCCCCTTCATCATCAAGAAAAACATCAACACAAAACCACCCCACCACCCAATTTAAGAATTGAGCAAAGCGCGCCCCGCTGGCGAAGCCGGATCAGGCGCAAATGAATCGATCACCGCTACGCCGTAATCGGTATCGACGTTATCAATCCGAAAACGCACCTTGGCCGAACCGCCCATACTGGCCACCACGGTTTCGATGCTATTGCCGTGGTCAACTTCTTTCTCTGACCAGTCATAAAAATAATCGGATGATGGCGCGGTCTATCGCGGTGGCCGCCGCTACCGTGGTTTCGGTATAGGTTTTGCCACCCTGTTTATTGAGGTAGCACGCACGGCGGCAGTGAATATGTTGGTTGTCGGCGAACTGGTTTACCTGTTCAACGTGCGCCACTTCACCGCCCACGCCTTCGCCCGGGATATTTTTACTGGCAACCCGGTAGCGTTCTGGATGAGTGCGCTGTTGATCGGTTTCCAGCTCCTGTTCACCTACGCGCCGCCGATGCAGAAGATGTTTCAGACCGCAGCGCTGGATGCAGCGTCCTGGCTGGTCATTCTCGCGTTGGGGCTTGGCAAGTTCCTCGCAGTAGAAGCGGAAAAGGCGGTGCTGCGGCGCTTGAAAGTTCAGAGCATGTAAGCTTGGCGTGCTTTATGTTCGGTAGCGGCGAATCCGCCTGCATTGTGGGCTGAGCAGTGGGGATGAGCAGTGGGGACCACTTGTGCGGCGCAAATGACGGTCATTGGCATGCAGCTTGCACGCTGGACGACTGCAACGGCGCGGTCACCAGTATAATTAAAATTGTAGCCTGATCAGCCCATGAAATTCGATGGCTGTCCGGTCGAGCCACTGTCACGCCAAATAGGCCAAGGGGGCAGGCGGCGCGGCTTGGTACAACGCTTGCCCTGCATCGGCAGCCGGTTTATCGGGCAAAAGGCATTTCTGATCTAATTAGGACTTACGCAAAACCGCCCCAGCGGCGTTGCGCTGCCTTGCCGTACAGGCGTACTGCCTGCGGCAGCGCGCCTTGCTGGGACAATTTTGCGTAAGTCCTACTAATTATGCAGCACTCTTACGGCGAGCGCTCAAGATGCCGGATTTACTAGCCTTCGCTTTTCACGGCAGAACAAGTACAATACATACACGTACACACTCTTGGAGGCGCGCAATGGCACTCACCAAAATCTTTAAAAACGGCAACTCGCAGGCGGTCCGCATCCCAGCCGAATTGGCCTATGAGCGCCTTGATATCGAACTGGAAATTGAACGCGTTGGCGATGAAATCAGGATACGTCCGAACCGGCGCAAACTGGATCAATTGCTACCGAAATTTGGCCAATTTTCGGCCGACTTTATGGCACAGGGCCGTGCCGAGGAAGAAGATAGCGAACGCGAGGCACTATGACGCCAAAGTACATGCTTGACACCAATATTTGCATCTACCTCATGAGGCGGCATCCGCCCGAAGTGGCTGAGCGGTTTTCGCAGTGCTATTTTGGTGAAATTGTCATCTCTGCCATCACCTTGGCCGAACTTGAATATGGCGTACTTTGCTCGGGCGAAAATCAAGCCCAAAACCGCCTTGCCCTTGCTGGCTTGCTGGAAGATTTGGCAGTTGCGCCCTTTGGGCAGGACGCCGCCAGGGCCTTCGGGCCAGTCCGGTTTGCCAACCGGGAACGCAGCAAAGATGCCATGGACAAATTAATTGCAGGTCATGCCATCGCCCTCGGCATTACACTGGTCACCAACAATATCGCCGACTTTGCCCGCTACCCCGGCCTGATGCTTGAGAACTGGGTTGGCGTTCATTAAAGCCTGAAAAACATCTCATCAATTCACTGGACATCCCATGAAATAGTTGCCTACAATACCCAACCGAAATTCATTTTGCCCAGCCCACCGCAAGGAGAATTGTCTTGAGTTCAAACCCAACCCGTGGCGGCCAAAGCGGCCAACCAATTTTACTCAGTGATCAACAAGGCTTTGACCGCCGTTGGTTTGCGCCCAATCTGAAAGCGGTATA
>JACCDS010866869.1_pt1 | contig 18321 bp, 16 predicted proteins | sample 7446441 | NCBI WGS metagenome assembly JACCDS01 (sample SAMN15323445, study PRJNA562643) | freshwater metagenome | isolation source: river surface water | place: USA:Blue River Watershed | collected 2017-08-17
AGTACCTGTTCAAGCGCACCGGCCCGATGAGCATGGCACCCAGCCAGCTCGGCGCCTTCACCAAAAGCGACCCGGCACGGCCCTGGCCCAACATCCAGTACCACGTGCAGCCCCTCAGCCTGGACGCCTTTGGCGAGCCGCTGCACCGCTTTCCGGCCATCACCGCCAGCGTGTGCAACCTCAACCCCACGAGTCGCGGCACGGTGCACATCAAGACACCGCGCTTTGCAGACGCGCCCGCGATCGCGCCCAATTACCTGTCCACCGATGAAGACCGCAAGGTCGCCGCCGACAGTCTGCGCGTGACGCGCCGCATCCTGCAGCAACCCGCCATGGCCAAGTACCAGCCCGAGGAATTCAAGCCCGGGCCGCAGTACCAGAGCGACGAAGAACTGGCCCGGCTGGCGGGCGACATCGCCAGCACCATCTTCCACCCGGTGGGCACCACCCGCATGGGGCGGGATGACGACGAAATGGCGGTGCTCAATGCGCGGCTGCAGGTGCGCGGTGTGGCAGGCCTGCGCGTGGTGGACGCGGGCGCCATGCCCACCATCACCAGTGGCAACACCAACAGCCCGACCCTGATGATCGCGGAGCGGGCAGCGCAGTGGATTGCCGAAGCCGCAGATTGAGCACTTTCGGGTGCTCAAAACCAGATAACCGATCAGGGAATACCCCTGAATCGGGAAATCCCTGACGGTTTTTGTCTCTGTGCGCCGCTACAGTGCAACCCATCGATGACAGGCACAGCCTGCTTCACGAGGGCCGAGGAGACAACCCGTACCTCCATAAATCGAACAAGACACAAGCATCCCAACGAGGTGCACCTTTCCGGAACGCCGCTTCATGCGGCGTTTTTTTTTCGCCCATCGTTTCGCCACCGCGCTTCGGCCGCAGGGGCGGCCTCCTGCAAAAGCCCTGCCCCCTGTAGGAGCGAGCCCCTGCTCGCGATCGGCGCACCATCACAGCCCGCCACTGCCAGTGGGACAATCATCCCTATGGAACTTTTGTTTGTCTCTTTGGCCTCGCTGCTGGCCGGTCTGGTCGATTCGATCGTGGGCGGCGGCGGCCTGATCCTGCTGCCCGCGCTGTTCGCCACCTTCCCCCAGGCCGCACCGGCCACGCTGTTTGGCACCAACAAGAGTGCCTCCATCTGGGGCACCAGTTTTGCCACCTACCAGTACAGCCGCAAGGTGGTGCTGCCCTGGCGTTCACTGCTGCCTGCGGCCACCGCGGGCCTGATCGGATCGTTTGCAGGCGCCTGGGCGGTCACGCTGGTCGATCCGGCGCTTTTTCGCAAGGCACTGCCGCTTCTGCTGACCGCGCTGCTGGCCTACACCCTGGCCCGCAAGGACCTCGGGCGCGAACACGCCCCCCGCTATGCCGGACGGCTTGAAGCCCTGGTGGCCTCGGCCGTTGGCCTGGTGGTCGGTTTTTACGACGGCTTTTTCGGACCGGGCACCGGCAGCTTTCTGGTCTTTGCCTGGGTGCGGCTTTTGGGCTATGACTTCCTCAACGCCTCGGCCTCGGCCAAGCTCATCAATGTGGCCACCAATTTTGCGGCGCTGATGCTGTTTGCCTGGCAAGGGCATGTGTGGTGGCACCTCGCCGTGGCCATGGCCTTGGCCAACATCGCAGGCAGCCTGATCGGCACCCGGCTGGCGCTCAAGCACGGCGCAGGGTTTGTGCGTCAGGTCTTCATCTTCGTGGTGCTGGCCCTGATCCTCAAGACCGCCTGGGACAACTGGTTCAAGGTCTGAAGCGGGCGATGGCCTTGAGCTGCCCGGCGTACTGCGCCAGCGCCACCCCCAGCAGCGTGACCCCGGCGCCCGCGATCTTGATCCAGGTGTAGTGCTCGCCGGTCAGCGCCCAGGCAAAGACACCCGCTACGGGTGGCATCAGGTACATCAGGGGCGCAGTGCTGGCCACTCCCCGCACCGCATTGATCCAGCCCCAGGCCAGCCAGCCGATGAAGGCCGACACCAGCACCGCCCAGAAAAAGCCCAGCCAAGTCCAGACAGACAAGGCCTTCCAGTCCACATCACCCGCGGCAGGCCAGGTCAGGAGCAACACCGGGATACACCCCAGCAAGGTCGCATAGCCCATGGTCTTGACGGCCCCCAGCCGCTCGATCACCGGCTTGGCCGCCACCGTGTAATACGAGAAGAAGCTCGCCGCCACCAGCAAGAACAGGTCGCCACCGCTGGCGCGCCAGTGCCCACCCAGCAGCTTGTCCGACAGGAACATCAAGACCCCGACGCAGGCGATCGCCACCCCCAGCACCTGCGCCGGAGCCAGCCGCTCCAGCCCGTGCCAGCGCAGGATCAGCAAGGTGAAAATCGGCCCGCAGGCCAGGATGACCGAGCTGGAAAACGCGGTGGACCAATGGATGCCGTAACTCACCATGCCCACATGCAGGGCATGGCCGACAAAACCCAGCCAGGCCAGCCGCCGCAAATCCGCACGGGAAACGGGTGGAAACCAGCGACCCAAACGCCAGCGCATGAGCAGCAGGCCCGCCACCGGCATCACCAGATAACGCCCGAACAGGAAGCCCCCTGGCCCCATCAGGGAAAACAGGTGCTTTTGCAGGGTGAAGTTGGCGCCCCAGATGATGATCAGCACCAGCGCGATGCTCAAGGCCAGACGGTGGTGCGGGTGGTGGCGGTGAGGCATGCGGACCATTGTGCAGGCAGCCGCCTCACACAGTTGTCACGCATGTCTGCCTTCGGCCGCGGGGGCGGCCTCCTACAAGCCCTCAGCCTACTGGAGAGCAAGCCCCCACTCGCGCATGTACCCTGACCGTTGCAGGATTCGCAGCGCCGCAGGTCAAGCCGGATCGGTCACGACCGGCACGCGTTGCGCCAGCGCGCACATGAGCTCGTAACCCACCGTGCCCGCCTGCGCGGCCACCTCGTCTATCGACAGCAACGCGCCGTTGGCCGCACGGCCCCAGAGCGTGACCGTGCTGCCAAAGCCCGCCTGCGGCAGATCGCTCAGGTCCACCACCAGCATGTCCATGCTCACCCGCCCCAGGGTGCGGCTGCGTGTGCCGTCCACCAGCACCGGCGTGCCCGTGGGGCAGATGCGCGGGTAGCCGTCGGCATAGCCGCAAGCGACCACACCCACCCGCATCGGTCCGTCGGCGCGGAAGGACGAGCCGTAGCCTACCGCGTCGCCCGCCTGCAGCTGCTGCACCGCGATCACTTTGGCCGACAGCGTCATGGCGGGCTGCAATTGCCAGTCAGCCGCGCTGTGCTCGGGGTAATCGGGCGCGCTGCCATACACCGCGATGCCCGGGCGAACCCAGTCGGCGCGCACACCCAGGTCCTGCGCGTGGCGCAAGGTGGCCGCGCTGTTGGACAAGGTGCGCTCGCCCGGCAAATCGCGCGTGGCTTCGGCAAAGCGGGCCACCTGCGCGGTCACTCCAGCGGGGCCATCGGCGTCGCTGAAATGGGTCATCAGCGAAATCTCGTCGACCTGGGGCAAGGCGTTCAGGCGTGTCCAGGCGGCGCGGTAACGCGCGGGCGCAAAGCCCAGCCGGTTCATGCCCGAATTCATCTTGAGGAAGACGCGGTGCGGCTCATGCGTCTTGTGCAGCGCCAGCATGTCGATCTGCTCGTCACAATGCACCGTGTGCCACAGACCCAGGCGCGAACACAGTTCCAGGTCACGCGGCTCGAACACGCCTTCGAGCAGCAGGATCGGTCCGCGCCAGCCCAGCGCGCGCACGCGCTGCGCTTCATCCAGGTCGAGCAAGGCAAAGCCGTCGGCCCCGCGCAGGCCTTCAAAAACGCGCTCGATGCCATGCCCGTAGGCATTGGCCTTGACCACCGCCCACACATTGGCGTCGGGCGCAGCCTCGCGCATGCGCTGCAGGTTGTGGCGCAGGGCCTCGGTATGAATGGTGGCCTGGATCGGACGGGGCATGGCAGTGATCGAATGAATGTGGCAAGTGTGCCAGCAATTGCCCCCTGATCTGGCGCAAGCCCATGCCCCCGCAGGGTCGGGATAATCCCCCCAGACCCTGCGCCGGAAAGGCTTTGCAAATGCTTTACACTGGCGCGCGGCCTGGCGGCTGGCACTTGTTTACGGCCCCGCGGCGCTCGTTTAATACATGGAAGTCTTTCAGTTCCTCATGCCCATCTTCACCGAATACGGCTATCTGGCCGTATTCGTGATGCTGCTGATCTGCGGCTTCGGCGTGCCCGTTCCCGAAGACGTGACACTGGTCACGGGCGGCGTGATCGCAGGCATGGGCCATGCCGACGTGCACACCATGTTTGCCGTGGGCATGGCGGGCGTGCTGATCGGCGACGGCATGATGTTCACGCTGGGGCGCCTGTACGGCCAGCGCATCCAGCTCTTGCCCGGCTTTCGCAAGGTGCTCACGCCCGAGCGCTACGCCAGCGCTCAAGGGGCTTTTCAGAAATACGGCAAATGGGTCATGTTCGTGGCCCGCTTCCTGCCGGGCCTGCGCACCCCGGTGTTCTTTTCTGCGGGCATGAGCCACCGCGTCAGCTTTGCCACATGGTTCTTCATGGACGGCTTTGCCGCCCTCATCAGCGTGCCCATCTGGGTCTACCTGGGCTACTTTGGCGCCCAGAACTGGGACTGGATGTTCGGCGTGCTGCGCCAGTTCCAGCACGGCATCCTGGGTCTGCTGACCATCGGCGGAGCCTGGCTGGCCTGGCGCTGGTGGAAAAAGCGCCAGGCTGGCGCCGCCGCACACAGCGACCGCCGCTGACACGCCATGGCCGAGGATGCGCGGCACACCTCCTGGGCCGTTGCCGGGCTCCTGCTGAACGCATTCGTCTGGGGCCTGTCGTGGTGGCCCTTCAAGCAACTCGAAAGCCTGGGCCTGCACCCGCTGTGGGCCACCGCCATCGTTTATGGCCTGTCGTTTCTGCTCATCGCCCTGTGGTGCAAGCTCGCCCACCTGCCGGGTTTGGCCTGGCATGCGCACCCCGGCCTGTGGTGGCTGCTGATCGCCTCGGGGCTGACCAACGTCGGCTTCAACTGGGCCGTGACCGTGGGCGATGTGGTGCGCGTGGTGCTGCTGTTTTACCTGATGCCCGCCTGGTCGGTGCTGGTGGCCTGGTGGCTGCTGGGCGACAGACCGACCCCGGGCGCACTGCTGCGTCTGCTGCTGGCGCTGTCGGGCCTGGCCATCGTGCTGCACACCCCCGGCAATGCCTGGCCTGTGCCTGAAAGCCTAGCCGATGTGCTGGCCCTGCTGGGTGGCTTGTCGTTTGCGCTGACCAATGCGCTGCTGCTCAAGCTCAAGGACACGCCCGAATCGTCACGCATGCTGGCCATGTTTGGCGGCGGCACGCTCATGGCCAGCCTGACGGCAGGGCTGGCGAGCGGCAGCGCCGTGGTCATGCAGACCACAGGCTGGCACCCGGACTGGGTCGGGCCGGTGCTGGTGCTGGCCCTGGCCTTTCTGGGCGGCAACCTCGCCCTGCAATACGGCGCCGCCCGGCTGCCTGCCCACACGACGGCACTGGTCATGTTGTCCGAAGTCGTGTTCGCCTCCGTGTCTTCCGTCATACTGGGCGCCTCCACCTGGGACAGCCGCACGCTGATGGGCGGCGCGCTCATCCTGCTGGCGGCGGTGCTGTCGGTGGTGATGCCGAGCAAATCAGCGCACGGCTGACCCTTGGGGAGGGACAGGCGGTGACGTTCGGCCGCAGGGGCGGCCTCCTACAACACCGCCTGCTCGCGAACGTTGCACTGCAACGTCCCATGCAGGAGCGAGCCCCTGCTCGCGATTTTCAACAACCCCACAGGAGACCCGATGACCAGCATTTACGACTTCCAGGCCCAAGGCATTGATGGCCAGACCGTGCCACTGTCGCGCCACCGCGGCCAGGTCATGCTGATCGTCAACACTGCCAGCGCCTGTGGCTTCACGCCGCAATTCACCGGCCTGGAAATGCTGCACCAGCAATACGGCCCGCAAGGTCTGGCGGTCATCGGTTTTCCGTGCAACCAGTTCGCCAGCCAGGACCCCGGCGACAACGAACAGATCGCCGGGTTCTGCCAGCGCAACTATGGCGTGAGCTTCCAGATGATGGGCAAGATTGAGGTCAACGGCGACGGCGCCCATCCGCTGTACCAGTGGCTCAAGAACGAAGCCCCCGGCCTGCTGGGCAGCAAGGCCATCAAGTGGAACTTCACCAAGTTTCTGGTGGGGCGTGACGGACGCGTGATCAAGCGCTACGCCCCGCAGGACACGCCTGAAAAAATCGCCAAGGACATCCAGGCTGCGCTGGCTGCAGGCTGATGCCGCTTCAGCATCGTTAAGAAACAACCGCCCCCATGCCCCCTAGCATGGGAACCGTGCAAGCTGTCACACACCCTGCGCAGGCCCCACGGGCCATGCTGTTGCGCAGAGGCACATTCCGGCACCGCCGGAGATCTGCACCCGGGCCCAGCCGCTCCAGCGGCGGGCCACGGGGGCGCAGGTTCCTGATTCACATTTTCGGCCGCAGGGGCGGCCTCCTACAAACTGGTAGGAGCAAGCCCCTGCTCGCGAAAGAGGACGACTCGGACAGTCACCCCTTGCTGATCGCCTCGTCCAGCAATTCCACCCAATGCCGCACCGAGGTGGAGCAGCCGCTTTGCAGGTGAGTGATGCAGCCAATGTTGGCACTCAGGATGCCCTCGGGCTTCAGCGCCTGCAGGTGACCGAGCTTGCGGTCACGCAGTTGCTTGGACAGATCGGGGTTGAGCACGCTGTAAGTGCCGGCCGAACCGCAGCACAGGTGGGACTCATTCGTCGCCGTCTTGACCTGGAACCCGAGTTGGGTGAGCAAGGCCTCGACGCCGCCTTTGAGCTGCTGGCCGTGCTGCAAGGTACAGGGCGGGTGGTAGGCCTGCAGGCCCGCAGCTTGCAGCACATCGGCGTTGATCTTGGCCTTGAGCTCGGGCAGCAGTGCGGGCATCAGTTCGCTCAGGTCTTTGGTGAGTTGGCTGATGCGCGCGGCCTTGTCGGCGTAGGCGGGGTCGTGCTTGAGCACATGGCCGTATTCCTTGACGGTCACGCCACAGCCGGACGCGTTCATGACGATGGCTTCGACCTCGCCGTTTTCCACCAGCGGCCACCAGGCATCGATGTTGGCACGCATCTGTGCGGTGCCGCCGTCCTGATCGTTCAGGTGAAACTTGACCGCACCGCAGCAACCCGCCTCGGGGGCGATCACGGTCTGGATGCCGCAGGCGTCCAGCACGCGCGCGGTGGCAAAGTTGATGTTGGGGCTCATGCTCGGCTGCACGCAGCCCGCGAGCATCAGCACCTTGCGCGCATGCGTGCGGGTGGGCCACTGGCCCGCATCCTGCCGGGCAGGCACCTTGGCCTTGAGGCTTTCGGGCAACACATCACGCATCAACTGGCCCAGCTTCATGGCCGGAGCGAACAGGGGCGAAGGCAGGCCTTCTTTGAGTGCCCAGCGCACCACCTTTTCACCGACAGGGCGCGGCACTTTGGCGTCCACCAGCTTGCGGCCAATGTCCACCAGATGGCCGTACTGCACACCGCTGGGGCAGGTGCTTTCGCAGTTGCGGCAGGTCAGGCAGCGGTCCAGGTGCTGCTGCGTCTTGCGCGTGGGCTCGGCGCCTTCGAGCACCTGCTTCATCAGGTAGATGCGTCCGCGCGGGCCATCGAGCTCATCGCCCAGCAGCTGGTAGGTCGGGCAGGTGGCCGTGCAAAAGCCGCAGTGCACGCACTTGCGCAGGATGGCTTCGGCTTCCATGCCTTCGGACGTGCCCTGGTATTCGGGGGCGAGGTGGGTCTGCATGATCGGTCCTCAAATACCCATACGGCCCGTGGCGAACACGCCCTGCGGGTCAAACTGTTTCTGCAATTCGCGCTGAATGCGCTGCTGCACGGCGTCGAGTGGCGCGTTCACGCCGACGGCCTTGTCCGAACTGCCGCCCAGCACGCTGGCGCGGAACAGTGTGGCATGGCCACCTGCGGCTCGCGCGGTTTCGCGCAAGGCGCTCGCCGCGGTGGCTGGCGCCCACAGCCAGCGCTGCGCGCCATGCCATTCGATGTACTGCTGCGGATGATCGATGCGGGACAGGTCGAGCACCGGCGCCGTCTGCGGCACCGACAGACGCCACAGGCACAACTCGCCACTGATTGGCTCGAAAAACTGCAGCATCTGCTCGCCGCTGGCGCGCCAATCCTGCACCGCCTCCTGGTTGTCCATGCGCAGTACTTTCGCGCCCAGCGCTTGCGCATCTGCGCCCATGCGGGTCACCGCCGATTCGACTGCAGCCACCGCCCCACGCAGGCGCACAAACAGGTAGTCATCACCTGGATTGGCCGTGATGTCGTGCACCCAGGCACTCGCATTCAGAGGCAGGGGCTGACCGCCCCAACGGTTGAGCAAGTCCAACGCTTCTTTTTGACCAATGCCCGCGCACATCAGCGTGGCTTCGCCTGGCGCCACCGGCAGCACTTTCAGGCTGACCTCGGTGACGATGCCCAGCGTGCCCCAGCTGCCTGCCAGCAGGCGGCTCACGTCGTAGCCCGCCACGTTCTTCATGACCTGGCCGCCAAAGGTCAGGTCTTCGCCCTTGCCGTTGATCATGCGGGCGCCCAGCACAAAGTCACGCACGCTGCCCACACTCGCCCGGGCCGGGCCAGCCAGACCTGCCGCCACCATGCCGCCTACGGTGGCGCCGGGGCCAAAGTGCGGTGGTTCGAAGGCCAGGCACTGGCCCTTTTCGGCCAGGGCCGCTTCGAGTTCGGCCAGCGGCGTGCCGCAACGTGCGGTGACGACCAGCTCACTCGGTTCGTAACTGATGATGCCCGCATAGGAGCGGGTATCGAGCACCTCGCCCTGCAGGGGCGCACCCCAAAAGTCCTTGGTCCCGCCCCCGCGCAAGCGCAAGGTGCGACCGCTGGCGGCTGCGGCACGAACCGCGTCGATGAGTTGTTGGCGTTGAGCGTCCATGGGATGGCATGGTAAACCGGCCACCCCCTGATGGGCTTGAATTTTTTGAACGCACCGTGTGCGGGAAATTGCCCTCAGAGGCGGCAGGCGTTGACCGGCAGCCCCGCAACCTCCACCCGCATCGCAAACACGCAACCCGCGTCGGGGTGCTGGGCGAGCTCCTGGGGGCTGCGGCCCTGGCGTGAGGTGGTGATGAACAGGGTTTTCAGATCAGGTCCGCCCAAGCAGGGCATGGTGGGGCAGGGCACGGGGGTGGGCACTTCGGCCAGCACTTCGCCTGCGGGTGACAGGCGCAGCAGGCGCTGGCCTTCGTATTGGGCGGACCAGTAACAGCCCTCGGCATCGACCGCTGCGCCGTCGGGGCGGCCACCGTAGGGCACATCACTGCCCCAGGCCCAGTCTGCGGGTTTGGGGGCGCGCTGGTGAAACAGGCGAGCGCCCGACAGGCGGCCGGTGGCCGGGTCAAAGTCGAAAGCGCGCACGCTGTGCGCTGCGGTGTCGGCCCAGTAGGCGGTGCGCCCGTCGGGCGACCAGGCCAGGCCGTTGGCGGTGGTCACGCCGTCCATCATAGGGTGCAGGCCACGGCCATCGAGCATGTAGAGCAGGCCCAGCGCCTGGTCCTTGGGCTCGTACAGGCTGCCCGCCCAGAAGCGCCCTTGCGCGTCACACTTGCCGTCGTTGAAGCGCAGCCTGGCGGTGTCATACGGCGCATCGGCCAGCTTGTGCAGCGGGCCGCCCCAGGTGCGGGCCAGATACATGCCGCTGCGCAGCGCCAGCACCAGGCCACCGCCTTGCACGGGGGCGATGCAGCCCGGGTCTTCGCTCAGGGGCCAGTACTCCACCGCACCCTGGGCCTTCAGGCCATCGACCGTGACGCGGGCCACGCGCTGACCCGGAATGTCCACCCAGTACAGACGCTGTTCCTGCGCGTGCCAGAAGGGGGATTCGCCCAGCTGGTCGGGCTCGGGGGTAATGCGGGTCCAGTCAACAGAAGCGGATGTGTTCATGCCGGGCATTGTGCCGCGCACCCACAAGCGCACCGACATGCCCGCCGGTTAGGTACCCGGATCGATCGGCCTGGGACGCTCACTGCCCGGCTTGTCCGACCTGCTGCAGCTCGGGGGTGGTGCGGCGCAGGGTGGGCAAGCCCACGCCGCTGGCGTCAAAACCGCCGTCCACCGCGATGTACTGCCCGTTGATGAAGCTGGCCTGGCTGCTGCACAAAAAGCCCACGGTGTTGGCCATCTCCTCGGTGCTGCCGTAGCGGCCCAGCGGAATCGTGTCGTAGTAGTCGGAGCGGATCGCCACGCTGTGCACCAGCTTGGCCATTTCGGTTTCCACCGGCCCCGGACAGATGGCATTGACGCGCACACCGTAATTGCCCAGCTCGGCGGCGTATTGCTTGGTCAGGTGAATCAGCGCGGCCTTGCTGGTGCCATAGGCCACGCGCAGCGTGCTGGCGCGCAAGCCAGAGATGGAGGCGATGTTGACCACCGCGCCGCTGCGCTGGCGCGCCATGATGGCGCCAAAGGCCTGGGTGCACAAAAAAGCGCCATCCAGATTGGTTGACAGCACATGCCGCCACTCCAGAAAGCTGGTGTCGAGCGCGGGTTTGAACACCGCCACGCCTGCGTTGTTGACCAGCGCATCCACGCGGCCCCAGCGCGCCATCACCTGGTCTGCGGCCGCCTGCACCTGTTCGGGCTGCGACACGTCGGTGGGCAGGCACAGCACGTCGTCGGGGCGAGCCAGGCTTTGCCCGGTCGCGGCCAGCGTGGCCTTGTCGATGTCCAGCAGCACCAGCTTGTGGCCGTGTGCCAGAAACCATTGACCGATGGCCAGGCCAATGCCCCGGGCACCGCCCGTCACCACCGCCACGGGTTGAACATCTGAAGTCATGCGCGCACCTTTTGTCAGCAAAGCCCTGACCATAGCAAAAAAGCCCGCACACCGAAGTGTGCGGGCTCTGGAGAGCGGGTGACTCGCGCCACCCTGTGCCATGAAGGCTTGCCGGATCAGCCGTGGTAGGCCGACTCGCCGTGGCTGGTGATGTCCAGACCTTCGCGCTCTTCCTCTTCGCTCACACGCAGGCCAATCGTCAGGTCCACGAGTTTGTAGGCGATCACGGAAACCACAGCCGACCAGATCACGGTCAGGCCAACGGCCTTGGCCTGGGTCCAGACCTGGGCACCGATGGAGAAGTCGGTGGGCGTCACCATGGCCGCGGTCACCCAGTCGGCCACGAAGCCGGGGCCACCCAGGTTGGGCGAGTTGAACACGCCGGTCAGCAAGGCACCCAGGATGCCGCAGACACCGTGCACGCCGAACACGTCCAGCGAGTCGTCAGCGCCCAGCAGCTTCTTGAGGCCGTTCACGCCCCACAGACCGGCAAAGCCGCCGATCAGGCCGATCACCAGCGCGCCGCCGATGCCGACGTTGCCCGCAGCAGGGGTGATGGCGACCAGGCCAGCCACCGCACCGGAGGCAGCGCCCAGCATGGAGGCTTTGCCACGCATCAGGGCTTCACCCATGCACCAGGCCAGCACGGCAGCGGCGGTGGCGATCATGGTGTTGATGAAGGCGAGGGCGGCGAAACCGTTGGCTTCGAGGGCGGAACCGGCGTTGAAACCGAACCAGCCCACCCACAGCAGGGCAGCACCCACCATGGTCAGCGTCAGGCTGTGCTGGGCCATGGACTCGCGGCCATAACCGACGCGCTTGCCGATCATGAAGGCACCGACCAGACCGGCCACGGCGGCGTTGATGTGCACCACGGTGCCGCCCGCGAAGTCCAGCGCGCCCCACTGCCAGATCAGACCGGCCTTGGAGGTCATTTCATCGACCACTTCCTTGGAAGCGTAGGCGTCGGGGCCCATCCAGAACCAGACCATGTGCGCCACCGGGATGTAGCTGAAGGTGAACCACAGCGCCATGAACAGCAGCACGGCCGAGAACTTGGCGCGTTCGGCAAAGGCCCCCACGATCAGCGCGCAGGTGATGCCCGCAAACGTGGCCTGGAAGGCCGAGAACACAATCTCGGGAATGTAGACGCCCTTGCTGAAGGTGGCGGCGTTGGCAAAGGTGCCGGCCGCGTTGTCCCACACACCCTTCATGAACAGGCGGTCAAAACCACCGATGAAGGCGTTGCCTTCGGTGAAGGCCAGGCTGTAGCCGTAGATGAACCACAGCACCAGGATCAGCGAGAAGGTGACCATGACCTGCATGAGCACCGACAGCATGTTCTTGCTGCGCACCAGGCCACCGTAGAACAGGGCCAGGCCGGGCACGGCCATCATCAGAACGAGCAGGGTGGAGACCATCATCCAGGTGGTGTCGCCCTTGTTGGGCACGGGTACAGCCGCCGCCTCAGCCACGGTGGCGGCCGCTTCGGGTGCTGCAGTCTGGGCCAGCGCCAGCGCGGCGGTGCCCAGCAGCCCCAGGCCAACGGCCCAGGATTTGAGGTTTGCTTTCATGTTGAACTCTCTTTCCTTGGGATCACAGGGCTTCGGTGCCGGTCTCGCCGGTGCGGATGCGGACCACCTGCTGCAGGTCGTACACAAAAATCTTGCCGTCGCCGATCTTGCCGGTGCGCGCACCGGACTCGATCGCTTCAATCACGCGCTCGACGATGTCGTCGGCCACGGCGGCTTCGATCTTCACCTTGGGCAGAAAGTCGACCACGTATTCCGCGCCGCGGTAGAGCTCGGTGTGGCCTTTCTGGCGGCCGAAGCCCTTGACTTCGGTCACGGTGATGCCCTGCACGCCGATGCCGGAGAGCGCTTCGCGCACCTCATCGAGCTTGAAGGGTTTGATGATGGCGGTCACCAGTTTCATGTTGGCTCCTTGGGGGTTTTGGGGATCAGAAGCTGTACTTCAGGCCGACAACAGCACCGGACTTGCCGTTGTATTTGTTGACCAAGGTATAGGAAGCTTCTTTGGCATTCGTATCGACCAGCATCAGAGAGGCGCTCAAACCGTTGCCCAAGTCCTTGGCCAGCGTGAGCGAATAGTCGTTGTAGCTGTAGTCGGGCAAGTTTTTGACCATTTGACGACCGACATGCGGAGTCAAGGTGTAACCATTGCCCAAATCAAAGTTGGCACTCAGATCAAGGTAATAGCTGTTCTTGCTGTCGAGATTGCCAAACAAATTCGAAACAGCATGCGAGTACTTGGCTGTGAACACACCGTAGGTCACTGCACCATAGATCTCATTGGTGTTTGCATTGGCACCCACTTTGTCATAGGTGTTGCCCACATATTCGTAGCGCAGGAAACCGACGTCATAGCTCGCATCGCCAACAGCCCCTTTGTAGCCACCATACAGGTCGATCTCAACCGGACCTTTTAGAGAGACGCTTGAAGTGCTGCTGTCTTTGATCCACTTGATGGTGGAACCCCAGGCGCCCACATAGAAACCGCTCTTGTCGGTGTAGTCCACACCGCCCTGCAGCGCAGGCTGCAGGCGCGACTGGGAAATGCCGCGGTAACGGTAGTCCGACACGACACCGGCATTGAAAGCCAGGGTGCTTTCGGGTTCGGCGGCGTGGGCCACGGAAGTCAGGGAAGCGATGGCAGCAGCGATCAGGGAAGGAACGAGGATCTTTTTCATGAGGAACTCCTTGAGAGAGGTTGAATGACGCTCAGGTTGAGCACAAAGCGTGCCAACCTGAGCACGCCTGTACTCCGCACAAATACGGGTCTCAGCCGGGGTCTGCCGTGCTTGAATGCACAGAACAAGAGAAAACAAGCCCCGCCATGCACGCTGGCACACCCGGCGCGCACCAGATTGGGGCAGGGAGGTGGTATGGGTTTGTCTTTGGTGCATGGGCGCGCCCTGGTGGGTCTGCAAGCGCCCGCTGTCACCGTCGAGGTGCACATGGCCAACGGCCTGCCCAGCTTCACGCTGGTGGGTCTGGCCGATGTGGAAGTCAAGGAAGCGCGCGAGCGGGTGCGCTCGGCCATCCTCAACAGCGGCCTGGACTTTCCGCACAACCAGCGCATCACCGTCAATCTGGCGCCCGCCGACCTGCCCAAGGATTCGGGGCGGCTGGATTTGCCGATTGCGCTGGGCATCCTGGCAGCCAGCGGGCAGATCGATGGCAGCCGTCTGGAAGGCTTTGAATTTGCGGGCGAGTTGTCGCTGTCGGGCCAGCTTCGGCCGGTGAGGGGCGCACTGGCGATGAGCCTGGCCCTGCGCCAGCAGGCCACGCCCACCCGCCTGGTGCTGCCGCCCGGCAGCGCCGAAGAGGCCGCCCTGGTGCCCGGGGCCGAGGTGTTTCGCGCCACGCACCTGCTCGATGTGGTGCAGCAGTTTCTGCCGCCATCGGCCGAGCCAGCGCCCGAGCCTGGCGAGGGCTGGGCGCGTCTGCAAGGACAAGCCCCGGCAGCACCCGCGGCTCACCCCGATCTGGCAGAAGTCAAAGGCCAGTCGGCCGCCAGGCGCGCGCTCGAAATCGCCGCTGCGGGCGGGCATTCGGTCCTGATGGTCGGGCCGCCGGGGTCGGGCAAGTCCATGCTGGCGCAACGCTTTGCGGGCTTGCTGCCACCGATGTCGGTGGACGAAGCACTGGAGGCCGCGGCCATTGCCAGCCTGGCCGGACGTTTTGACCTGGCGCGCTGGGGCCAGCGCCCAACGGCGCAACCGCACCACACCGCCAGCGCGGTGGCCCTGGTGGGCGGCGGCTCGCCGCCGCGGCCTGGCGAGATTTCACTCGCCCACCACGGGGTGCTCTTCCTCGACGAGTTCCCGGAGTTCGCGCGTGGCGCACTTGAAGCACTGCGCGAGCCCCTGGAGACCGGCACCATCACCATCGTGCGCGCGGCGCGGCGGGCCGAGTTTCCGGCACGCTTTCAGCTGATCGCCGCCATGAACCCCTGCCCCTGCGGCTATCTGGGCAGCACGGTGCGTGCCTGCCGCTGCACGCCCGACCAGGTGGCGCGCTACCAGGGCAAGCTCAGCGGCCCGCTGCTCGACCGCATCGACCTGCACATCGAAGTCGCCAGCCTGGGGGCAGAGGCGCTGCTGACAGCGCCACCCGGGGAAAGCAGCGCCAGCATCGCGGCGCGCAGCCTGGCCGCGCGCGAGCAGGCCATGGCGCGACAAGGCCGCACCAATGCACAGCTGCAGGGCCAGGCCATCGATGCACACATTGAACTGGCGGCCGAAGCGCGCACCCTGCTGCACAAGGCCGCCACACGGCTGGGCTGGAGCGGGCGCGGCACCCACCGCACGCTGAAAATCGCGCGCACCATTGCCGACCTCGCCAGCAGCACGGCGGTGCAGGCCAGCCATGTCGCCGAAGCGATCCAGTACCGGCGTGTGCTGAAAGACCCCTGAAAACCCGCGCCGGATAATGGCCGGATGCCCCTGGCCCGTCCTGCCCGCCCCCGCTCGCTGTCCGCCTTCAGCGTCTGGCTGTCGCTGCCGCAGCTCATGGGCTGGGGCGCGCTGTTCTACACCTTCTCGCTGCTGATGGCCCCGCTGGAAGCCGAGCTGGGCATGACGCGTGCGGAGTCTTCACTGGCCTTCAGCCTGGCGCTGCTGGCCGAGGGCGCCGCGGCCTATGCGGTCGGCCACTGGATCGACGCCGGTCACGAGCGGCGCGTGATGACGCTGGGCTCGCTCTGGGTCGGGCTGGGCCTGCTGGCGCACAGCACCATCGACTCGGTCGCCGGGTTCTATGCGGTCTGGGTCTGGCTCGGTCTGGGCATGGCCGCCACGCTCTACAACCCGGCGTTTGCCATCGTCACGCGGCGTTTCGGCACCGAGTTCCGGCGGGCCATCATCACCATCACCTTTCTGGGCGGGCTGGCCAGCACGGTTTTCATCCCGCTGGTGTCGTGGTGGATCACGCTGTGGGGCTGGCGGACCAGTCTGATGTTGCTGGCCGCGCTGCAGCTGCTGGTGTGCCTGCCGCTGCACGCCTGGCTGCTGCAGGATGCACCGCGTCCGGCCGCACAGCTGACTTCTGCGGGCAAAGGATCACCGGCTTCGGTGCGCCAGCACCTGCGCCAGCCGACCTTCTGGCTGCTGGGCCTGTTCATGGTGCTCACGATGGCGCTGACCTCGGCACTGCCGGTGCACATGATCAACCTGCTGGGCGAGGCGGGGCTGGCCCCGCACTGGGTGGTGCTGATCCCGGCCTGCATTGGCGTGCTGCAGGTCTTCGGTCGCCTGCTGCTGTTTGTCTTCGAGCGGCGCTGGGACGTGCACGCCGCCAACCGCTGGATCCCGGCGCTGCTGCCTGCCGGACTGCTGGTGCTGGTGCTGGGGGGCTGGCACCCGGTAGCTGCGCTGGTGTTCGTGCTGCTGTACGGCATGGGCAACGGCATGGTCACCATCGTCAAGGGCACCGCCATGGCGCAGTACGTGAGCGCCGCGCATGTGGGCCAGCTCAATGGCCTGCTGGGGGTGCCGATCGCGCTGGCCCGGGCGGCGGCGCCTTCCATCGTCGGTCTGCTGTGGTCGCCCGCTGTCGGCTACCGCTGGGGACTGTGGTGGATGGTGGCGGCCAGCCTGGGCGGACTGGCGGCACTGTGGACGGCGCAAGCCCATGCCCTGCGACACCGGCATCGCCACTGACATGCGCCCTCAGATCGTCATCGTCTGCCCGGCCTCACCGGCATCCAACAACGGCAACTGGCGCACCGCCGCCCGCTGGCAACGGCTGCTGCGGCCTCTGGCCAGGGTGCGCATCGTGCAGCAATGGCCGGACGCACAGGCCGGGCAGGACACCGTGATGCTGGCCCTGCACGCGCGCAAATCGGCTGCGGCCATCACCGCCTGGCATGCGCAGCACGGCCCGCAGGGCCTGGGCGTGGTGCTGACCGGCACCGACCTTTACCCCGACATCACGCAGGACCCGGTGGCACTGCAATCGCTGGCGCACGCCCATTCGCTGGCGCTGCTGCAGGACCAGGCCGTGCAGGCATTGCCCTTGGCGCACCGCAACAAGGCCCGCGTGATCCTGCAGTCCTGCGGTTCACGCCAGACGCTGCCCAAACCCATGCGGCAGTTGCGGGTGGTGGTGGTCGGTCATCTGCGCGAAGAAAAAAACCCGCACATGCTCTGGCGTGCGGTGCGGCAGATTCCAGCCGATGCGGGCATCCGCTTCGAGCACATCGGCCACGCACTCGACCCCGCACTGGCCCACGCGGCCGAAGCCACGGCGGCCGCCTGTCCGCATTACCGCTGGCGGCAGGGGCTGGGCCACAGCGAGACGCTGCGACGCATCCAGCGCGCCCATTTGCTGGTGCACACCAGCCGCAGCGAAGGCGGCGCCATCGTCATCAGTGAAGCGATCCGCAGCGGCACGCCGGTGCTGGCCACGCGCATCGACGGCAATGTGGGGCTGCTGGGTGAAAACTACGCCGGGCTGGTGGAGCCCGACGATGCCGATGCATTGGCCCTGCGGCTGCTGCAGTGCCGCGCATCACAAAGTGGTGCCGATGGCCCGCTGGCGCAATGGCAAGCACAGTGCGCTGAACGTGCGAAGCTTTTTGAGCCTGCAGTCGAGCAGGCCGCGCTGCAAGCCTGGATGGAAAGCCTGCGGGCCTGAAGTCTTCAGGCCTGGCTCACTCGGCCTTGGCGCCGGACTCCTTGACCACCTTGGTCCACTTGACGATCTCGCTGGCCTGGTAAGTGGCCAGTTCTTCGGGGCTGGAGAGCACGGCTTCGAGGCCCAGGGTTTTCAGGCGTTCGGCCACCTCGGGCAAACGGAAGACGCGCACCACCTCGGCATTGAGCTTGTCGATGACCGGCTTGGGCGTGCCTGCCGGTGCAAACATCGCAAACCAGGTGGTGGCCTCAAAGCCGGGGATGCTCTCGGCGATGGTCGGGATCTCGGGTGCGGCCGACGAGCGCTTGGCGGTGGTAACGGCGATCGCACGGATCTTGCCCTCGCGCGCCATCGGCAGGGCCGAGGGCATGTTGTCGAACATGAGCTGGATGCTGCCGCCCACCAGATCGGGGATGGCGAACTGGCGACCCTTGTACGGGACATGGGTCATCTTGGTGCCCGTCATGGACTTGAACAGCTCGCCCGACACATGCACCGAGGTGCCCACACCCGGCGAGCCGAAGGAGAGCTTGTCGGGATTGGCCTTGAGGTAGGCCACGAACTCGGGCACGGTCTTGACCGGCACATTGTTGTTGACCACCAGCAGGTTGGGGGCCGACGCGATCAGCGACACGGGCGAGAAGTTCTTCACCATGTCGTAGGGCATCTTCTCGTAGAGCGAGCCGTTGATCGAATGCGTGCCCACCGTGCCCAGCACGAGGGTGTAGCCGTCGCCCGCGGACTTGGCCACGAAATCCGCGCCGATGTTGCCCCCCGCGCCAGGCTTGTTGTCCACC